>Ga0082207_1000601_pt1 | contig 20160 bp, 18 predicted proteins | sample LakMenEpi10Aug09_FD_71540 | JGI IMG/M metagenome (GOLD analysis project Ga0082207, IMG submission 71540)
AGAGGTAAGTTTGCGGCATGAGTTTAACAATCGGACAAGCCGCACCAGATTTTGAAATTGCAAATCAACATGGAGAAAAAGTTTCACTCTCTTCATTTAAAGGCCAGAAGAATGTCTTGCTGATGTTCTATCCCTTTTCATTTACTGGAACATGCACCGGCGAACTATGTGCGCTGCGCGATGACCTTTCATCATTCCAAAACGATGATCTACAACTTCTTGCAATCTCATGTGATTCACCATTTACGCAACGAGTATTTGCAGAACAAGAGAACTATCAATTTCCAGTACTTTCAGATTTCTGGCCACATGGTGGCGTAGCAAAAACCTATGGAGTCTTTGAAGAATCAAAGGGCTGCGCACTTCGCGGAAGCTTCTTGATCGATAAAGAAGGAATCCTTCGTTGGGAAGTTAAGAATGGCTGGGCTGCGCGTGAAAATGCTGATTACAAGGCGGCTATTGCAGCGCTATAAGCGTGATTTAGGAAATTGCGGGCTCGTAAGTTAAGATTCGAACCTGCAATACCGGGTGGTTAGCTCAGTGGTAGAGCGTCTCGTTTACACCGAGAATGTCGGGGGTTCGAAACCCTCACCGCCCACAGTTAGATTTTTTTTGACCTTCTCGAGTTCCATTTCCTGAAAACGAATCAAGGTGAATTCCGCCTGTGTTCGAACTGTTTCATCAGTTGATTGTGCAGCTTGCGTCAATGGAGCAACTATCGGTTGGCCAATTGCACAGAGAAATCTAGTCAACCCAAATTGAGTATCCGAATCACCGCGACCTAATTGCGTAATCAAAATTTCAATCAGAGCAGGCTTTTCTTTATCTGGGACAAGAACAGATGCCGATCTCCAGGCAGTTGAGGCAACAAAGTCATCGGCATCCAAAAGCAAATCACTAGTAATCAAGGGGTAGTTTGCTTTATCACCAATTTTTGACAAGGTATGTAGCGCCTGACTGCGTGCTTGCGAACTAGGGGATTTCAATTCTGGAATCAGGCGTTGCACAACCGTTTCTCGATCCTGTCTCATCAGCGCCCAAGAAAGTGTGTCCCTTACGAAAAAATCAGATTCACTTGCGCATTGCTTAATAAGGATTTCAATGTGATCGGGATCTGGATAAGTACCGGCTGCAAGTGCCGCCTTAAGACGCACAGATTGGTCGGGTGACTTAAGAAGTTCATCTAAAGTCGTCATGCGGAAACGTTACCAGTCCCTAAGACGCTGAACTTTGGAGGCTTCTAATCCAGAAAGAAGGTAAACTTTGAGCATGTCTGAGACCGGAACTATTGAGCGCTTACGTGCTTATCGCAAGACATACATTGCGATGCTGGTCTCCTCAATTCTTAGCCTTATCGCATCTCTGGTTCTCTCAATTGATGCAGTTAAGTTAGCGGCCCAACCAACAGGTCAGCTTTCTTGCAATATAAATTCGGTACTTTCCTGTGGCACCGTTGCGAAATCTTGGCAATCACAACTTCTAGGTTTTCCAAATGCATTTATTGGATTAATGACCGAGCCGGTTGTTATTACTGTTGCGATCGCAGGGCTGGCCCTTGTCACCTTCCCGCGCTGGTTTATGCGTGTGGCTCATGTTGTGTATGGACTTGGATTAGTTTTTGCGCTTTGGCTACTATCCCAATCATTCTTTGTTATTAACGCGCTGTGTCCATGGTGCCTCTTGGTTACTGGATCAACCATCACAGTCTTTTCGACAATAACGCGTGTGGTGCTGCTTGAAAATACCTGGAACTTTTCCCCAGAACGCCAAGAAAAGATTGTTGCTTTCTTGGATAAAGGTTGGGGCCGCGTTATTTACACAGGTGCTTATGCATCGATCCTCATTGCAATCTTTATTAAGTATGGAAACAAGCTGTTCTCATGAAAGCGCCTTCGAGCGATCAACGTTCAATTTTAGATATTGCTCGATTTGATCAACAAGCAAACTCTTTGCGCCACAAGGCTGCGAACTTGCCCGAACTTGCTGAATTAACTAGCACCACAATCAAATCAAATAATGCTCGAGATTTAAGAATTGCAGCCGAAACTGAATTAAATGATGTTAAACGCGAATTACTGCGCGCTGAAGGTGATGTGGAGCAAATTGTTTCACGTATTACTCGAGATGAAGCTCGACTGATTAGTGGCTCGGCTACCCCCAAAGAATTAGAACAGTTGCAGCACGAAGTCGGAACTCTTGGGGTTAGGCGAGCTGAACTAGAAGAAGTCGAGCTAGAGATAATGATGCGCGTGGATGCTATAAACGAGCGCATTACAACGCTGAAAGCAGAGGAAGCTGAATATGCTGCAGTCATTGCTGACCTTGAAATTCGCAAGGAAAACGCTTTAACTGTTATTCATAGTGATCTGGATGCAATCGCAAAAGATCGTGCTGCCACCATCCAAGGAATTGAAAAAGCTTTGGTTGATCTCTACGACAAGATTAGAGAATCAACTGGTGGGGCAGGGGCGGCAGCACTCTCTGCTGGCTCATGTATGGGCTGCAATCTTTCAGTCAACGCTGTCGAATTAAAGCGAATGTCAGAGTTGGCAGAAGACGAAGTTGTTCGATGTGAAGAGTGCCGCTGCATTTTGGTACGAGGAGTTTAAATGTCACGGCATTTTCTTTTAACTGCTGATGGTGGATCTAGAGGCAATCCTGGTCCAGCTGGTTATGGCTCAGTAATTACAGAAAACGGAAAAATTATTGCTGAGTTGTATGACTTCATCGGAGTGGCCACAAACAATGTTGCTGAATACAGTGGATTAATTGCAGGTTTAACTGCAATTAATCAGATCGATTCAACTGCAACCATCGAAGTGAAGATGGATAGCAAACTGGTTGTAGAACAAATGTCTGGTCGTTGGCAGATTAAGCATGCAGATATGCGAATTCTTGCCCAATCTGCGCGATCTGCACATAACCCATCATTGGTTACATATTCTTGGATTCCACGTGATGAAAATTCACATGCTGACCGCCTGGCAAATAAAGCATTAGATCAACAAGCAGGTGGTGGTGAAGTAGTACAGATTCAGCAGAATTACCTCACCGAGCGCTTATTGTCATCGGAAAAAGCAACAACTATTTTTCTGATTCGACATGGTGAAACAATTTTGACCCCGTTTAAAAAGTTTTCAGGCGATGGTCCTTTAAATCCTGAGTTAACCCACATAGGTCTTGAGCAAGCAGAAAGAGTTGCCGAAGCCGTTGCTAAATTAAATCCAGAAGTAATAATTGCCTCACCTTTAAAGCGCACCACTCAAACTGCAGAGGCACTATCACGAAAGACAGGCCTACCAGTCGTTTTTGAAGAAGCCTGGATCGAATGTTCATTTGGCATCTGGGATGGACTTTCGATTGATGAGGTTAAAGAAAAGTATCCGGCTGATTACCAAGCGTGGATTTCATCGACAGGATTTGCACCCCCTGAAGGTGAGTCTTATGACAACGTTGCTTTGCGTATTGATGCAGCCCTTAATCAAATTGCCGCCGAATTCCCGGGCCAACGTGTTGCAGTCATAACACATAACGGCACAATCAAATCGGCAGCTAAAGTGGTAGTTGGTGGACCCGCTGAAAGTATTTTCCACATTGATGTTTCACCGTGTTCAATCACGACAGTAAGTATTTGGCCAAGTGATGGGTTAAGGGCCCTTCGAACCCTGAATGAACAGAGTCATCTTCACTGATTTATTTGCTTACTCGGTAAGTGGCAGTGGTGCGCCGGGTTTCGAAATAGCTTAAGTAGGGATCCAGCAGCGGTGCTCTCTGTCTTAACTCAGAATCCAACACTTAAGCCTAACCAATGGAGTGGCCAGGACGAAATGATGGCTTAGACTTTACCTATGACAACACTTACCGCATTGACTCAAGAGCGTCGGTTGGTTACCGCTATTCCGGGACCAAAATCTCTCGAGGCGCTCAAGCGCCGTACTGATGCGACCTCTGCGGGATTAGGTCTTGCTTTTCCTGTGGTCATTGAACGCGCAAGTGATGCAATTCTTTTGGATATAGATGGTAACCAGATCATTGATCTTGGTTCGGGTATCGGTGTTACTGGCGTTGGTAATTCAGCTCAACGTGTTGTTGATCGTGTAATCGAACAGGTTCAAGCATTTACACATACCTGCTTCATGGTTGCGCCGTATATGGGCTACATCGAAGTCTGTGAAAAATTAAATGCCATGACTCCTGGTTCTTTTAAGAAGAAGTCAATTCTGCTTAATTCAGGTGCTGAAGCGGTTGAAAATGCCGTCAAGATTGCGCGCCTGTACACCAAGCGCCAAGCAATTGTTGTTTTTGAACACAGCTACCACGGCCGCACAAATTTAACTATGGCGTTAACGGCCAAGAACATGCCGTACAAAGAAGGCTTCGGACCTTTTGCCCCTGAAATTTATCGAGTCCCTTTGCCATATGCATTTCATTGGCTAGGCAATCAAGAAACAATTACGCAAGATGCAATTGAAATGATTACCCATAAGATTGAAAAGGAAATCGGCGCACATAATGTTGCGGCAATTCTGATCGAACCAATTCAAGGCGAAGGTGGATTTATCGTTCCACCAAAGGGTTTCTTGCCGGCACTGTCTAAGTACTCAACTGAAAATGGAATTGTTTTTATTGCAGATGAAGTACAAACAGGTTTTGCGCGCACAGGAAGTATGTTTGCGGTTGAACACGAAAACGTTGTTCCAGACATGATCGTGACAGCCAAGGGAATTGCAGGCGGATTACCACTAGCTGGCGTAACAGGTCGCGCAGAGATTATGGATTCAGTGCATGTTTCCGGTCTTGGTGGTACATATGGTGGAAATCCAGTTGCTTGCGCTGCAGCACTTGGTGCAATCGAAACCATGCTTGAAGAGAATTTAGTTGCACGCGCAAATCACATTGGCCAGATCCTTGGCGATGCACTTCGCGCATTACAGGCTAAATACCCTGTGATTGGTGAAGTTCGTGGTCGCGGAGCCATGCAAGCAATTGAACTTGTTGAGCCAGGCACAAAGACACCTAACTCTGCTGCCATGAGCGCAGTAGTTAAGTACTGTCAGAGCAAGGGTGTTCTTATTTTGACAGCTGGAACATACTCAAATGTTGTTCGTTTCTTGCCGCCATTTGTTATTACAGATGAACTTCTAAAGGATGCCTTAGGCGTTCTTGATGAAGCTTTCGCATCACTCTAAAAACTTGCCTTCGCTCTAAATTCCTGAAGCGTGACCTTCGCAACGAGGGTCTGATCCAAATGCAAAGGTTCCGTTATCCAGAACTTGCAACATTTGAACTGATGATCCATGACCCCAAGGCGATAGTGCTTTAACTTCATGCCCCTTTGCACGCAATTGTTCGAAGACTTCATCTGAAACTCGGTTTTCAATCTCTAAGACACCTAGTCCCTTTTCTTCATCTGAACTATGTCCAGGAGCATTTAGATGCTGCCAGCGTGGAGCTTCGGTTGCTTCTTGCACATTCATTTTCAAGTCAATGACATTAACAAGTAATTGCAGATTGCTCTGTACTTGGATATTTGCTCCAGGTGTTCCACCTACTAGAAACAAAGAACCATCCGGCTTTACTGCAGTAAATGCATTCAAGGTATGTGCAGGTCGCTTGCCTGGTGCAATTACGTTTGGCGATTGTGGATCTAGTAAAAATCCGGTTAACCGATTGTTCAAAATGATTCCTGTTTCTGGAATCACCCATGAACTTCCGAAACCATGGAAAACTGATTGAATCCAGGAAACAGCATTACCTTCGGAATCTGCAACTAAAAAGTAGGTCGTATCGCTACCTTCGCTGACAGGTGCAACATCGTGCCCAGCAGAATCCATAGCGATCTGCGCTGCACGTTGATCGATATGCGCTTTAGACAAAATCCTTTCAACGTTAACTGCTATGAATTCTGGATCTCCCAGAATCGCGTTTCGATCTGCAAATCCAATCTTTTTGGACTCAACACCAACATGGATGCGATCTGCCTCTGACAATGATGCAAGATCAAAACGTTCATTGAGCAAGAGTTCCTCCATCAAAATCATTCCCTGCGTTGGAGGAGGTTGTCCGTAAACGGTAATGTCGCGATATTTAACAGTAAGTGGAGCAAGGACCCGGGTTGTGTGAGCCTTTAAATCTTCTTCATTAAACCAACCATCAGAGCCATTGATCAGTTGCTGGGCTATACGCCCTTCGTAAAAAGCTGCGCGTCCATCTTGTGCGATATCTCTAAGTGAACGTGCTAAATCTTTCTGAACAACTAGATCACCAACTTTGACATCAACATTAATACCCATATTTTTGAAAACTTGAGTATCGGGAGTAGTTGCTAAGTGAGCCGCGATTCGCCGAACAAAACCGGTATTTGCAGGAAAGCCATTTTCTGCATAATCAATTGCTTGAGCTAACAGAGTTTCCATTGGTAATTTTCCATAACGCTGATGTGCTTCAAACCAGGTTGATACCAATCCAGGAACAGTTCCTGATTTATAGCCATGCATTGGTATTCCATCTTTGTAGTTTTCTGGGGTTGCAGCATGTGATCCTTCGCCGCTGCCATTAAATGCAAAGTTAGTTTTGCTGGCTGCATGATGGGTAACAAGAAATGCATCTCCACCTAAATGAGATGCACCAGGTTCGACGACACACAAAACTGAACTTAGGGCGATCGCCGCATCAATAAATGAGCCACCTTGGTTCAGGATGGAAATTGCAGCACTTACGGCCAAAGGCTGGCTTGCAGCTGCTCCACCATTTCGCGCATAAACAACACTTCTACCGGTTTGCATTCGTGAACTGTGGCCTATTCGCACGCTTAATACAAGATAAAAACTGACATTTGCGCGTTTCAATTTGCATGCAGATTTCTGCCAACCTACTATTCACCTACGTTAAGGGGAGTACCTCGTTCGGCATCTTCGTCAATACGGATAGAAATATCCCGGAGCTGCGACCACATAGCTAATTAACAGTTTGCGGTTGAGGGAGACCTTGGCACCTTGTCCCTTTAACGAAAATAGGTGTATTCATGGATGTAACCCTTCTTACCTGGGCACTCGTAGTCGGTGCGATTCTGGCTCTGATTGTTGTCGATTTATTAACTGTCAGCCGTAAGCCGCACGATGTGATGTTTAAAGAAGCGGCAATCTGGTCGATCTTTTACATAGGTGTTGCAATCGCTTTTGGTGTGTGGGTGTGGCAAACAGCCGGTTCACAATTTGGAACCGAGTACTTTGCAGCATACTTAGTAGAGAAATCACTATCAGTAGATAATCTCTTCGTCTTTATCATTATCTTGGCACAGTTTGCAGTGCCTTCGATTTACCACCAACGAGTATTAATGTTCGGTGTCATTTTGGCACTGGTCTTGCGTGCGATTTTCATCGCAGTTGGCGCAGCAGCTCTTGCTGCATTTAGCTTTACTTTCGTGATCTTTGGCGCAATCTTGATCTGGACCGGTGTGGGTCTGTTTAAGCACTGGGATGAGGATCCTTCACCTGAAGACAACAAGCTTGTAAAGATCATCAGAAAGCGCATTGCGATGACGGATGAATACCATGGTTCAAAAATCTTTACTCGTATAAATGGAAAGCGCTTTGCAACGCCAATGTTCCTGGTAATGATTGCAATTGCTTCAACCGACTTGTTATTTGCTTTGGATTCAATTCCTGCAACTTTCGGTGTTACTCAAGAACCTTTCCTAGTCTTTGCAGCTAACGCCTTTGCATTGTTAGGACTTCGAGCCCTGTACTTCTTGCTCAAGGGGCTACTAGACAAACTGATTTACCTATCTCTTGGTCTATCAATCATTTTGATGTTTATCGGCGTCAAATTGATCATGACTTACGTACATGAAATTTGGTATGAAGTTCCAAAGATCCCAACCCTTGTTAGCTTGACGGTAATTGCTCTGATTTTGATTGTTTCTACCGTGGCAAGCCTGATCAAGGTTAAGAAAGATCCATCAGCAACAGCACATGCTGGACGCATTACTGGCGGGGACCACGAAGAAAAGTAATCTCAGATTGTTGATCTGTGAGTCCGGGTTTAGTTACCCGGGCTCACAGTCGACATATTGAAATCTTTGATAATCATTGGCGGAACAGACATGCTGGTCACATCCCCAGCCCATTCGCGCGGTTGAGTCCATTCAGTAGCACCAGCGTGTGCAATACGAGATAGCGCACTAACGGGCGAATCATTCCAGCGGAAATTATTTGTTGCTCCTTGAACTTCGCCATCTTTGACGTAATAAACGCCATCGCGTGTAAGACCAGTTAGAAGCAAAGAATTTGGGTCAACCATTCGGATGTACCACAGCGTGGTTAAAAGTAATCCGTTATCAACTTTCTTCACAAGATCTTCTAGATTTCCACTTGCACCATCAACACTCATAATCAAGTTATCGCCAAAAGGTGTGTAAGGAAGTGATGTCAGTTGTGCACTTGCTCGGGTTTGAACAAGAGATTGCAAAACACCATCCTTGATCCAATCAACGTGAGATTGCTTTTGGCCATTATCAAAAACCGAAGTAAATGAGCTACTTGCTGAGGCAGAAACAAAAGGAGAGCCGGCAAGCACCGGGTGATTTGGAGTACTAAAGAGTTGCAAACCTACATTGGATAGTTTTTCACCAACTCGGGTTCCGCCACCTTTCTTCGAAAACACACTTTGGCCTTCGAACGCGTCTCGACCACCAGCAACCCACATCATGTAAACGTAGATGTCAGCAATCGACCCTGAAGGGAAAATGGTGTCATAGCGCCCAGCAGGCAGATCGATCTTCTTTCCTTGCCACTCTAAGCGCTGGCGAATGTTTGCATCAATCTTTGCAACGGATACATCCTTAAAGTCATGGGTTTCGATTCCATCCCAAGTCGAACGGGAACGTTGGTGAGACTTTCCTGTCATTTCTACGCGACCAACTGGTGAATCATGACGCAATCGCATTCCACTCTTTGAGCCCACCCAAATGCTTTCGTGGGTATGTTCGGCGTAACCGAAGAGTTCAATTGCATCGCCCTTAGAACGGCGCATCATGTCACCCAGCTCTGGTGCAAATCCAGCGAAAACTTCTGGACCTGTTGGAGTATGTGGAGCGCTCCAATTTCCAAAAGACACATCACGAGCAATAGGTGCAAAATCTTCTGCGGCCCCGGCTGCTTTTGCAGAAGCGGTAGCTTCCGAAAGAATTGCATCAATATCGCTTTCATCAACGTTGGTGCGAGTAACTGCGCCAGCTGCCATAGAGCCACCGACGGCAACAAATGCGATAACTGTGACATTTCGTTGTGCAATCACGCCGTTAGTTGTCAATGTGCTGCTGGCCCAACGAAGATTTGCTTGTGTGCTGTCTTGAACAACAACAATGCAATCATCTGTTGTAGAACGGGCAAGAATCTTTTCAACCAAATCTTGTGCTGAAATCATTTGCTTGCCTCCGCAACTGTGTTGAGAACATTTACTTTGTCGAACACCGCAGCTGGACAACCATGGCTAACCGCTGCGATTTGTCCGGGTTGTGCTTTACCACAGTTAAATGCACCACCAAGAACATATGTGGATGGACCACCAACTGTCTTCATCGAACCCCAGAAATCTGTAGTTGTTGCTTGATATGCAACATCTTTTAACTGGCCAACAATCTTTCCATTCTTAATTCGATGGAACTGTTGCCCAGTAAATTGGAAGTTATAGCGCTGCATATCAATCGACCAGGACTTGTCTCCAAGAATGTAGATACCGTCATCTACTGATTCGATTAACTTTTCAAGGGTTGGCCCCGTTGGATTTGCCTGCAGTGAAACATTTGGCATGCGCTGAATTGGTACATGTGCTGGTGAATCAGCAAAAGCACAACCATTGCTGCGCTCTTTATCAACTGCTGCGGCAATTCTGCGATCTAGTTGATAACCAACCAAAACGCCATCTTTGACGATATCCCAGCGTTGGGCGGCAACACCTTCATCATCCCAACCGACCGTACTTAAACCGTGTTCAGTATTGCGATCACCAGTCACATTCATCAAGGAAGAGCCATACTTAAGCGTTCCAAGCTTGTCTGGTGTAGCAAAAGAAGTTCCAGCGTAATTTGCTTCATATCCAATCGCGCGATCAAGTTCAGTGGCATGACCGATTGATTCGTGAATCGTCAACCAAAGATTTGATGGGTGGATCAAAAGGTCATAACGGCCTGGTTCTACAGAAGGTGCTGCAACCTTTTCAGCCAACAATGTTGGTAGTTGCTCAATCTCTGCATCCCAATTCCAGATTGAATTACCCATCCATTCCCAGCCATAGCCAGCAGGTTGAGCAAGTGTGCGCATTGATTCAAAACCATGATCGCCAGTTGAAATTGCTTCTATCTGAGTTTGAACTCGTACACGTTGTTGAGTCGTACTTGTTCCAGCAGAATCTGCGTAATGCTTTTGTTCCTTTACATACATGGTGTGAGCACTACTGTGATTAACGCCCTTTGCTGCAAGTAACTTTGAACTTAATTCTGCCAGGCGATCCTTTTTGTCGGAATCTGAAACAGAGAATGGATCAATTTCATATGCAGATACCCAACTCTTTTTTGCATAGACAGGTTCTGGTACAAGTGAAATTTCATCAGTTGATAGCGGCTTTGATGTCTTTGCCATTGCAACCGCAGTTGCCGCAAGTTTCTGCGCAGATTCAACACTGACATCTGGCGATGAAGCAAAGCCCCACGCGCCATTAACGATTACACGGACACCGATACCAAAATTGGTTTCATCAGATTGAGTTTCAGGCTTTGCATCGCGCAGTGAAAGCAAACCTGTTCGAGTCCGTTCGATTCGAACATCTGCATGAGACGCACCTGCGCCAGTGGCTGCACTGAGCGCTGCATCAGAGACTTTTTCAAGTGGGAGAGCTAGGAAATCCGCATCAACTGTCGTAATCATGGGACACACCCTAAAGGAACTGATTACATCCTGCCACTATGCATTTCCGGCAGTCCCGATATTGTTCACCCCATGACTAGCACTCCACGAATTTTGCACGCGGCAACAGGTTCGACCTTGAGCGCTAAAGGTTGGGGACAAGAGGCTGCAATCCGCATGCTTCATAACAACCTAGACCCAGCAGTTGCAGAACACCCGGAAAACTTAGTTGTCTATGGCGGAACCGGTAAAGCTGCTCGCAACTGGCCTTCCTTTGATGCAATTGTTAAGAGTCTTACAAACTTAAAAAATGATGAAACGCTTCTTGTGCAATCAGGTAAACCAGTCGGTGTTTTTCAAACCCATGAATGGGCACCACGAGTATTGCTCGCAAACTCTAACCTTGTAGGCGACTGGGCTAACTGGCCAGAGTTTCGTAGGTTAGAGCAGCTTGGTTTAACCATGTATGGGCAGATGACTGCTGGTTCTTGGATCTACATCGGCACGCAAGGAATTTTGCAAGGAACATATGAAACATTTGCTGCAGTTGCACAAAAGCGCTTTAACGGAACTCTGCAAGGAACACTGACCTTGACTGGTGGTTGCGGTGGCATGGGTGGCGCGCAACCACTTGCTGTGACCATGAATGGTGGAGTCTGTCTAGTAATTGACATCGACAAGTCACGATTAGAAAAGCGAATTGAAACTAGATACCTAGATGAGATTGCAGACAGCGTTGATGATGCAGTTGAGCGTGTACTAAAGGCCAAGAATGCACGTGTTCCACTTTCTGTTGGTTTAGAAGGAAACGCTGCTGAACTATTCCCACTGCTTCTTTCAATGGATGTACCAATCGACATCGTTACCGATCAGACTTCAGCCCACGATCCTTTTTCCTATGTTCCCGTGGGAGTCAATGTTCATGAAGCTGCGCAGATGGCTAGAGATAACCCAGCAGATTTCACCAAACGCTCTCAAGCATCAATGGCTAAACACGTTGAAGCGATGGTCGGCTTTATGGATAAAGGCGCCGAAGTTTTTGATTACGGTAATTCCATCCGAGATGAAGCTCGTCAGGGCGGATTTACTCGAGCTTTTGCTTTCCCCGGCTTTGTTCCAGCATATATTCGCCCGCTGTTTTGTGAAGGAAAAGGCCCATTTCGCTGGGTGGCACTTTCTGGAGATCCTAAAGATATTTACCGCACGGACAAAGCGGTTCTTGATTTGTTCCCAGAAAACGAACATTTAAATCGTTGGATAACCATGGCGCAAGAAAAAGTTGCATTCCAAGGTTTACCTGCACGCATCTGTTGGTTGGGTTACGGCGAACGCGACAAAGCTGGACTTGCATTTAATGATCTAGTCGCACGAGGTGAAGTATCTGCTCCTATTGTTATTGGACGTGACCACTTGGATTGTGGCTCTGTTGCATCGCCTTATCGTGAAACCGAAGCGATGCTAGATGGTTCTGATGCAATTGCTGACTGGCCGTTGTTAAATGCAATGGTCAACATTTCTTCGGGTGCTTCATGGGTTTCAATTCACCATGGTGGCGGCGTTGGCATGGGTCGTTCTATTCACTCAGGACAAGTTTCTGTAGCTGATGGCACCAAGCTTGCAGAACAAAAATTAGAGCGAGTTTTAACTAATGATCCTGGTATGGGAGTAATTCGACATGCTGATGCTGGCTATGACTTAGCTGTAGACACAGCCAAGCATCGCCATGTGCATGTTCCTATGTTGGATACTGAATGACAAGCACGCTTATTCATAGAATTGGTCAATTAGTTACCAATGACCCCCAACATGATGGAACAAAGCTGGGAATAATTGAAAACGCTGCTTTGCTGATAGAAGATGGCGTGGTTGCTTGGGCCGGCCCAGATTCAGATGCTCCAACGCATCACATCAAGCGACGTTTAGATGCCAAGGGTCGCGCAGTAATTCCGGGGTTTGTTGATAGCCATACCCACATGATCTTTGCTGGAGATCGCAGTCAAGAGTTTCGAGCACGGATGTTAGGTGAAAGTTATAGCGCTGGCGGCATTGCTCACACAGTGCAGAAAACTCGAGAAGCAAGTAATGATGTTTTGCGCGCTAACGCGCAATCTCTCTTAAATGAGGCATATTCGACAGGCACAACAACTATTGAAATCAAGTCGGGCTATGGCCTAACTGTTGAAGATGAGCGCAGATCACTTGAAATTGCAGCATCTTTCACTGATGAAACAACATTTCTGGGTGCCCATGTCGTGCCAGTTGATTACAAAAAGAATCCTAAAGATTATGTTGATTTAGTTACTGGGCCAATGTTGGATGCAGCTCTTCCTTTTTCAAAATGGATTGATGTTTTTTGTGACAAAGGTGCATTCTCAGTCGATGATGCCCGAACAATTTTAAAGGCGGGTATGGCTAAAGGTTTGTTGCCACGAATTCATGCCAATCAACTACAAGAAGGTCAGGGTGTTCGCTTAGGCGTCGAACTTGATGCGGCATCTGTAGATCATGTTTCACACCTAAGCGAGAAAGATATTCAAGCTCTTTCGACTTCAAAGACCGTTGCAACTCTTTTACCGGGTGCAGAATTTTCTACTCGCTCTGCCTATCCTGATGTTCGCCCATTGCTAGAAGCCAGTATTACTGTGGCTCTGGCATCAGATTGCAATCCAGGTTCTTCCTACACAACCAGCATGCCTTTCATCATCGCAGTTGCTGTTCGTGAAATGCATTTTTCACCAGAGCAGGCGCTTTGGTCAGCAACGATGGGCGGAGCAAAAGCGCTGCGCCGTGATGACATTGGACATCTTTTTGAAGGTGCTCGGGCTAACTTTTCTATTCTTAATACAGATTCATACATTCACTTGGCATATCGTCCAGGTGTTCAATTAGTAGAACAGGTGTGGCGAGATGGCCTCCAAATCAAATAAGACAGTAACGCTTTCAACATCTGGCACGACATTTGCCGATGTTATTGATGTGGCGCGCCATGGCGCACTAGTAGAACTTTCAGCCGCGTCTATTGATGCAATGAATGCATCTAGAAAATACATTGAAGACTATGCCGCAGGGGGAGTTCCTGTTTATGGTGTTTCAACTGGATTTGGTGCACTTGCTAATCGCCATATTGATGTTGCAGATCGAGCTCAATTACAGAAATCTCTTATTCGATCACACGCTGCAGGTGTAGGACCTGCCATAGAACGCGAAGTAGTGCGGGCGTTGATGTTTTTGCGCCTACGCACCATGGCATCTGGTCGCACAGGTGTCCGCGTGGTACTTGCGCAGAGCTATGTTGATTTCTTAAACAATGGAATCACTCCGGTTGTTCCAGAATTTGGTTCATTAGGGTGCAGCGGAGATTTAGCACCACTTTCACATTGCGCACTTGCTTTGATGGGAGAAGGCCGAGTTCACGATGCCAATGGCGTCGAAATGGAAACAATGCAAGCGCTCAATGCTGCTGGCATTAAGCCAATCGAACTTGAAGCAAAAGAAGGTTTGGCACTTATCAATGGCACCGATGGCATGCTCGGTATGTTGATCATGGCATGTGCTGATCTTGAACAGCTGTGCATGGTTGCAGACATTACAACTGCCATGAGTATTGAAGGATTGCTTGGAACAGATCGTGTATTTGCACCAGATCTGCATGCTCCACTTCGCCCGCAAATTGGACAAGCCATCAGTGCGGCAAATATCTATGCGTTGTTAAAGGGCTCAGCCATCGTTGCATCACACCGCGAAAATGATTCACGTGTGCAAGACGCGTACTCATTGCGATGTGCTCCACAAGTTGCAGGGGCGGTCCGTGACACAGTTGCTTATGCGTCAACAATTGCTGCTCGCGAACTAGCAAGTTCAATTGATAATCCAGTTGTTTTACCCGATGGCCGTGTGGAATCAAATGGAAACTTCCATGGTGCACCTGTCGGTTATGTTCTAGATTTCCTTGCAATTGCAGCAACAGATTTAGGTTCTATTGCAGAACGCCGCACAGATAGAGCACTTGATCAATACCGCTCTGCTGGCCTGCCACCGTTCTTAGCCCATGATCCAGGTGTTGATTCTGGTCTAATGATTGCGCAATACACCCAAGCTGGTCTTGTTAGTGAAAACAAGCGTCTTTCAACTCCGGCAAGTGTTGATTCAATTCCATCATCTGCCATGCAAGAAGATCATGTTTCAATGGGTTGGTCTGCTGCTCGCAAACTGCGCAAAGTTGTTGATAATTTAGCTCGCATCTTGGCTATCGAGTTAGTAACTGCAGCTCGAGCAATTGAATTTCGAACTGGTTTAGAACCAGCACCAGCAACTGCCCGCGTTGTTAAAGAGCTACGTACAGTTGTAGGGGGAGTCGGACCAGATCGTTTCCTATCACCAGAATTAGAAGCTGCAACAACGCTTGTTAACTCTGGCGCAGTTGTTGCTGCAGCAAAGGAAGTTGTTAAGCAACTTATCTAGAAGCTAGTCCAGCAGCAGCTTCTAGAACCAGGAGAGCGGCTAGACGAACTGTCCGCTGATCATCTGAATCAATAGCTGCATCAATTTCAGTTATATCTAAAGCACGCACGCGCTTATCTGATGCAACAAGTCGGACCGCATGTCGTAATTCATCTGCTGAAATTCCACCAGGAAGTGAAGCAGGACAGGCCGGTGCAACTGATCTATCGCAAACATCTACATCAACATCGACATAAATATCACGACCCTGCATGCCAGCAAGATCAAGTGCTTTACCAATTAACTCAGGCATAGATGCAGATCTCATATCAGCCCGAGTGATAACAGTAACCCCGTGCTCTTTCGCTCTTTGGGCATACTCTGAACTATTGGCAAAATCTGCAATACCAATCTGAACAATGTTTTTTCCTGGCAGACCAGCCTGGATTAGTCTCCAAATTGGAGAACCATTTGATTCACCATCACGAAGATCATGGTGAGCATCAAAAGTAATTACTCCGATGTTTTTCACATCGTTCCATAAGCCTTTAGCAAATGAGTAAGTAATCGAATTATCGCCACCAAGTGCAACGATTAACTTATGTTTGTTCAATAAATCAGCGGAAAAATCAGCAACACGACTTTCTCCATCTGCAAAGTCGGGAGAATCGATATCGCCTAAATCAGTCATAGAAGTACTGCGCAAATCGGTATTTGTAGATTCGGCAAATGTTGAATACCTAGCAAGTGCATCGCGCACCGCTGCAGGAGTTAAGTGTGAGGAGGTAGGCGAAAGGGATGTTTTATGTGCGGGGATACCTAGCAGAGCAAAATCGGCATTATTCAAGCTGCTATCAAAGAGAGTACTTGCGCGCGGCCATTTCTCATCTTTTGATAATCCCTGAACTGACATGCGGTAATCCTACGGCTCAAAGCCATAAACCTGACTAACTCCATCACGGCATCAAGGCGTATCATCTGTGATTGAAGAGTCGCCCGGATCACCGCGTTGTCGCAAGACACCGAGGAAAGTCCGGACTTCGCAGAGCAAGGCGGTGGGTAACTCCCACCCGGAGCAATCCGCGGGAACAGTGCAACAGAAAGTAAACCGCCAACGAAAGTTGGTAAGGGTGAAACGGTGGTGTAAGAGACCACCAGTAATTGCAGTAATGCAGTTAGCTATGTAAACCCCGCCTGAAGCAAGACCACGCAGTTGGCGTTTGAGAGCTGCTCGCTCGAGTCAACGGGTAGGTTGCTTGAATCTGTAAGCAATTACAGATCTAGATGGATGGTGATCCCTCGCAAGAGGACAGGATCCGGCTTATAGGGCGACTCTTCTTCAAATTAGTGATTAGTGACCATTTCCCGTGCGGAGATGGTCACTTTTCTTTTACAACTCTCTGCACAACCTAACAAGAATTTATAAGTTTATGTGGGCAAAAACGTGGGCAAGATTTAGTATTAGTTTATGAAATTTGGCATCCACTCTGAGCAATATCAGAATAATTACTCAAAAGAAGAAGAGCAAAAATTCACTCAGGTATTTGGTGACTTGACTTTAGAGTTTGCAGCCAAAATGGCTGAAGGAATTCATGCCTCAGATGAGTCTGTTCAAGAACTCGTGAAAAAACATTACGATTTTATCCTTCAGTTTTGGACTCCGAATAAGGAAGCCTACAAATCCCTAGCGATGACATATATCTTGCCATCCCCTTACAGGGACAGTTATGAAGAAGTTGCCCAAGGTCTAGGTAAATATCACTACGACGCTGTGTGTATTTGGGCTGATAAGAACCTTTAAGTCTCTCCGGATTGCATGTAGCGCCAACGATGCCCCAAGTGAGGGCATCTTTTAACTCTTTCGGATCTGCCGAGTCATTCCACAGAACAATTGGGGAATTCTCTTTCATAAACAAGAAAGGAGACTGCGACATTTTTCCTCCGATGAGCGTTACTGATAAGAGGTAACTGTAATCGCTATGGAGAAAGATGGGTAGATACTCTAAGGTTTCAAGTATGACTTTTGTGATTCGCGAGTATTTGTCTGAAGAAGCTGATTTAGCCTGCGATGTTCGCGGACTAGTTTCACTAGAATCTCGAGAAAGATTTAAAAAACGGTTGGAAACCGCTGGTCAGTGGACAGATCATTATCTTCATTTAGCGCTTGATAAAGATGGGCAACTGATTGGAGATATTCAATTACGTCATTGTGATAGAACGATGCCGAATGGCGTGGCACATATTGGGATTGACATATCTGATACCGAACGCGGGAAAGGTGCCGGCACTTCAGCGCTGCATTTGGCTTGGCAATGGGCGCAGGCAAATGGATTTCATCGCCTTGAAGGTTCGACTGAAGTTTCAAATCTAGCGATGCGCAGAGCTTTCGATAAAGCAGATTGGCACTTTGAAGGCACGTTGAAAAACCTATTTATCGAAGACGGAGTTGGCCGCGACTACCTATCTTTTGCCAAAACAATTTAGCGAAGTATTAAATTCAGACCTTGCAGCAAACCTAGATAATTTTTCCGCCATGTTCGATAGCGATACTGAAAATGAATCCAAAACAGCGTAATATCCGCTTGCAATGAAATCTTGCAAAAGTATTTAAAACTTTGCATATGCTTGTGGGCAATTGTGTGGGCGTTACGACTAAATCAGCAGGTCAGAGCATTATTCGTAGGCTGTCCGGCTTATAGGGCGACTCTTCTTCAAATTAGACGAGGCGGGACAAAATCCCGCCTCGTTTTATTATTTCTTTTGGAATCATTTCTGACAAAACTGATTTCAAATTTGCCTAAAAAAACGGGCAAATGAATCGGGCAACGGGCAGAAAAGCGGGCAAGGATGGTAATTGATTATTTGGATTTAAACATCTTGCAACAACGTCAGGCGCGACCTGGCCAACGAAATCAGGCGCTGTTAAACTAGAAATATGTCAAAGACTGTTTCGTTAGATTCACTTCCCCGTGAGATTGCCATAGCGCTTTACAGCATCGATGACTCCGAGCGCTTTTCGATTGAGGCGTTTCGCCACGAATCAATTACAGTCGTGAACAAAGGACTTTATCGCGTTTACAAGTTTTTTCGAAAAAATAAGAAGCTGCTGTTGCAGCTTGACAAAGAAGTCAACAACCTAGATCTTCTAGGGAAGAAAAAGATTTCAGCACCAACGGTTCTAGACCGTCGAGTACTCAAGCAATTCGACATGGTTACGTATTCATATGTCGAAGGCGAGATAGTGGAAGGAAACACAAAGCCAATCCACGCAAAGTTGCTCGGCGAGGCTCATCGCGAGCTGCACCTTGCATTCGAACGGAGTGGGAAAACTGAGTTAGCTGAATGGAATGCTGCCAGAACGCTCAAGCCGATATTCTCAAAATCTAATGCGTCGGAGTACACGCCGGAACTTGTGATCTACGCACGCTCGATAGCCCGAGCGCTCAAAGCTCACGAACTTGCACGAGAAGATATGACCTTCATTCATAGTGATAGTCATCTTTCTAACGTTGTGTTTCAGCCAGATCGCGCCGTGCTGATCGACTGGGCCGAAGCTGGATGGGCATCGAGGTATTTTGAGCTCGGCGTAACAATTCACTCGATGCTCTACGAGAAGAAAGCAATGCAGCGCGACTTGATAGTCGCCTATCTCAACGAATACTTTGAAGGCGGTCAAATAACCGAGCGAGATGTACAACTAATCGATCTTCATACGAAGTTACGTTTTCTCGAAGGTGCAACCTGGCATCTGCTTGAGTCGAAAGAGGATCAGCGTCTCAACAAGGAGGGAAACGCAAAGTTTGTCCAAGAATGTTGGCGTAAGGCCGAGCGTTTCGACCTTACATTATTCTTTAGATAGCAAAAAGACATCAAATACATCGAATTATCACAAGCAAAAGCGGGCAAAAGCAATGTCAAGCGCCTGTTTTAAGCGTAAATGGAATGTGTCCGGCTTATAGGGCGACTCTTCTTTTCTGACATCTCATCTGAAATAATTGAGCCATGATGAAAGAAGGGAAGTAAGATTTGGAAGACAAGGCAACGATCGTCGATTCAGGAGATAAATGGCTAGTAGGAGCTCAGATAATTATCAATGCTCCTGCATCTGAAATCTTTGCAATTGTTTCTAATCCCAAAATGCACCCACAGATTGATGGGTCCAAGATGGTGAAGGGCGGTATTACTGGTCCTGATCACCTCAAAATGGGAGATACTTTTTATATGCACATGAGTATCGGAATTCCTTATGTGATGCGCAATAAAGTTGTTGAGTACAAGCACAATGAAGTGATTGGCTGGAGACCCCTTGCTCACAATATCTGGAGATATGAACTTAAACCTATTAGCGCCAATTCAACTCTGGTAACTCAATGGATGGATGGACGTAAGGCGCCCAAACTACTCATGAAACGCGAGATTCGATGGGCAGCTAAGGCAATCGCTAAGACGCTGGTTAATCTAAAGAAGATCGTTGAGCGACACTAAGTAGACTCTAATGAAGTAAGTTTTCAATCCGGCTTATAGGGCGACTCTTCTTCCAATTAGATGGGCGCAGGTTAAAACTGCGCTCACCTTTCTGCATTTTGGTTGTACAAGTTGTTACATAACCTGTCGCAGATTGAGATGTTTTTATGGGGAAACCATGGGCAAATATGGGCAGTTCTATGGGAAAAATGTTCTGAGAAAAAGAAGGCTTCTATGCGTTTAGCTTCTCTAAATCCTCGAATACTAGATTCCATAGCTCTTCACTGCCTCGCCGGAAGTATCCCATATGCCCAATCGCCCTTAAATTGAACTCATCTGGATCTATATCAAT
>Ga0082207_1000602_pt1 | contig 20159 bp, 16 predicted proteins | sample LakMenEpi10Aug09_FD_71540 | JGI IMG/M metagenome (GOLD analysis project Ga0082207, IMG submission 71540)
CCCCCGAAGGGATCGGGGCGCCGGGCCCGCGGGCTGCCGAGCCAAGACGCGGGCCTGCACGCCCACCTGCGGACGCTCGACATCCGCTTCGCGCGGCGGTTGAGCGGTGGCGGCCACGAAGTGGTGGAAAGCGCGGGCTGAACCCGGTCCGCGCGCGAAGACGAGCACGAAGCCAAAGCCCGGGATGCTCTCCAAGAGTCTTCCGAGCTGCTCATTACCCCCGACAGGGGGTCGAGGACGCGCCATCGTAGTGGCAAACTTGCCACGCCAATAGCATGGATATAGCATGGATACATGCAAAAGATACAGATTCTTTTTCCGGACCCGGTCATGGCGAGGTTGCGGGCCGTTGCCCGCGAGCAGGACCGGCCGGTGAGCGAACTGGTCCGCCGTGCCGTCGATCGGCTCCTTGAACAGATGCCTCCCGCGCCCGCGCCGCGGCCGGCGTCCTTTCCGACGTTTCGCGGCGGCGGCCTGCTCGTCGATGCCGGGGAGTTACGGGAACTGTTGCACGGACATGATGACGATCCATGCGGCCTTGGCCATGCCGAACTTTCCGCGGCGGCGGACCTATGATCTGGTTCTTGCCGTCACGCTGCGCAGCCATGGCGTGAAGGAGTTCTACACTCGCAACGTCGCCGATTTCCGGACCGCAGGCTTCGAATCCGTCGTGAACCCGATCGACTGACGGATGGGCTGATCGACTTCGATCCACACGATCCGCGAATCCGCATTCCCGATCGGACATAGCCGATCCGGCGTGGATGAACGACGGCATCAGCGACGATGCCCATGCAATCGACCCTCGAGCGGCTGCGGACCCTGGTTTCGATCGATTCGGTCTTGCCGAACGAAGCGAAGTTATCGCGGTACATGCAGGGACTCCGGAAGGAGCGGGGCACTCGGTCGTGGAGGTCCTCACGGAGGGCGTTCGGCCGCGCGGCGGCTTCGTTGATGCCTCGTGTCCGGCACCGGTCAAAGGCTGTGGATATCGATCACGGGCAACTCGTCGGGCGACACCTGAACCGCTTCGCGGTCGTCATGAGCCTGGACAAGCTCGCCCCAGCGGCGGGACGAGATCGGCGAGCCGGTCCAAGAACTCAAACGGCCCGCTGGGCCGTCACCGCGCTCGAGCGGATGCTCGCCGTGAACTGATCCGGCGGCGGCCGGCGAGGGCCGCACCAACGATACCGATCCCCGCGAGGGCCCAGGTCGAGGGCTCGGGGACGGCGGCGATGCTCGTGACGAAAATGAAATTTTCGGCCGCGATGACGGGTTGGAGCAGCGGCAGTTCTCCGACGGGAAATCCCGGGAAGAAGCTTCTGGCATCGTAATACGGTACTCCCGCAATCGCGTCGAGCAGGTCGTAGCCACTCAACGACGGATTCAGCGGCGGCTGGACGTTGGGGATGATCCGGCCGAAGACCGCGTATCCGTCACGGAGGACGGTTCCGCTCGAAAGATCGACGATCGGATCGAAGATGACCGAGTTGTCGGAGACATTGAAGAACCATTGGCTGGTGGCACTGTTCGGGTCATTCGTGCGGGCCATGGCGAGCGTGCCACGTACGTTGGACAGGCCCGCCTGCAGCGGGATCGGGGCATTCGTGGGGATCGATCCCAGGGCCACGGGTTCGACGCTCGTCAGACCGAACCCGCCCCCCTGGATCACCCAGACCGGGATCTCGTTGCCCGATGGATCGAGCACGGGTTGACCGAATTCATCCCTCAAAACCTGACCAGTCGTGCTCCGATGGATGATGGTGTTCGTGTAGCTTCCGGCACCGACGTAGGCGAGGAAGTTGGCCACCGTTTCCGGAACGTCCCCGGCGAACAACTCGACGTCCATCGAGTACTGGCCGTTGATCGTCAACCGCACGACGGGGTTGATGATCTCGGCGGCCGCCGGGGTGGCGACGAAGCCAAGGAAGATGGCGATGACCGGGAACAGGGCATGGATGGTGCGCATGGCTGTTTCTCGTGGACCGGTGCGAGACGCCTGCGGAACCGATGCGGCCCGGATGGGCCGCAGTGCACGCGAGAGGTCAGCCGCCTGGACGAAACAGGGCCGCGGGAACACGGCCGGGAACGAGAGGCCACTGACGGGTCACCCGGAGCATCGCCCCGCGACGAGTCGCGGGGTGAGCGGACGCAGGGTTTCGCACGCGGTCAGTAGCGGTTCCGATCGAAGAATCGTCTCGAACCTCCCGAGACATGAGCGTTCTACACCAGTGTTTTTTCCAATGCAAGCGTCCGGCGGAAGGGGCACGGGCAACCCCGGGCCGCAGAGGAAAAAACCGCGTCACTCGCACGCCGCCGCCAGGGCGGCGTGGAGGGCGACGAGCCGGCGGTGCCGCTCGTAGCCACGGTCGAGCACGGCCATTGCCGCGGGCCGGGGCGTGAACCGCACGGGCTCGGCCGCCCGCCGCGCGAGCCCCTCCACGAACTCCTGCCAGGAGCCGCCTGAGCCCCCGACCGCCGTGTGCCGTCAGTCCGCGAGCAGGGCCGCGCCCCAGGCCGTGCCCTTCGCGGCGGCCGCCCGGATCGCCACGGGCGTGTGAAAGGCGTCGGCGAGGAGCTGGCCGAGGGCCGGCGTCTTCACGAGGCCGCCGGACAGGACGATCTCCGTCCGCGGAAACCCCTGGGCGTCGAGCTCGTCGCTCCCCATCCGCAGGTTGAACATCGTCGCCCGGAGCATCGCCTTGGCGACGTTGCCCGGCGTGGCGTTGCCGTTCGAGAGGCCGACCAAGGCCGCGGTGACGCCGCGGGAGACGCCGAGGCCGGCCACCTGGGGGCTTTGCTGTGACCTTGCGTCCGGCACCGGTCAGAGGCTGCGGACGTCGATTGCGGGCAGTTCGTCTATCCGTCCCTGCAAGATGTCGTAGTCGTCGTGGATCTGCACGAGTTCTCCCCAGTCGGTGGGCGGCCCACGAGCGGGCGACACCGGCGGCGGTTCCGTTTCACGCAGGCAATGCCATTGTGCCCATTGCCCACTTGCGAACCTCCGGTTCGAAGGGAGCCGGCTCCTGCCGGCCGTCTCCCCCGAACCGGATGTCGCCGCCGCACGCCCGGCCCTGGAGGGGAAACTCTGCCCCCGCCCAGGCCATCAGCTCGGCCAATGCTATCTGGGAGGTGTCGTGGGAGGGACGGTCTCCAGCTGCGGACCAGTCGGTGCCGGAGCAGTCGGGGAGCAGTCGGTGCCTGTCCTCTGGAGCAGTCCGGCCGTGTTAGCTCGCTGCCCATCGGTCCGAGAGTTGGTTGTGCCGTAGATGGCAACCCTCGGTCGACACCAATTGATGGCGTGGGGGTGGGCACCATGGCGCCAATCAAGGCGGCGTTTGGACCGTGTGTCGACACGGCGGCAAGCCGGCAGGTTTACGGCCGCGAGATATCCCCCATCTATTTCGGCACTTCCCGTTTGCCGCCCATGGTGATTATTCACGGCGATCTGGACCCGACAGTGCCGCTTCAGCAGTCGGAGTTGCTGGTTCAAAAGGCTCGGGAATCTGGGGCCCCCACCCCAAAATTGGTGGTGTGGCCCGGCAAAGGACACGGCTGGGGAGACTTTTGGAAGTCCGCGGATGATCTCAAGGTTTTCTGCGATTGGTTTGATAAATATTTATGACCTGAATCAACTCACCCAGCCATGAATCGTAAAATGCAATTGTCTCTCGCGGGTTTTCTCCGCCATTGCGCCGGGAATTCACTCCGGTGCAGCGGGCCGATGGCAGCGATGTGGTTCGGGGTGTTGAGTCTGTTTTCAGCGCCCGTCATGGCGCAGGACAAAAACGCCGACTTGCAAACGATTCGAGCCAAAGTGGACGACCTTCCCATGCTGGTGATCGCGCCGCGGGAAACCAAGGGGCGCCCTCTCGTTATCTGGCTGACGGGATTTAGCGGCCAGAAAGAATCAGTGGAAGCGCAACTCCGCGAATTCGCCAAGAAGGGTTTCGTCGCGCTGAGTTTTGATCCCTACCAGCACGGGGAACGGCGGATTGAGCCAAACGAAGAAATGGTCAAGCGGGTTCGCGGGAATATCCGTCGATACTTCTGGCCGATCCTGGCGAAGACAGCGGAGGAGACTCCAAAAGTAATTGATTGGGCGATCAAGACTCTGGGCGTCCGACCGGAAGTCGGCATCGGCGGCGTCTCCATGGGCGGAGATATTTCTGTGGCTGCCGCCAGCGTAGATACGCGGATCGTCGCGGTGTCCGCCTGTGTGGCCACGCCGGACTGGTTGCGGCCCGGCTCCTTTGAGCCGCCCGGCGAGCCGGACGACGCCGCACAGGCCGACTACAATCGGCGGAATCCGCTGACCCACCTGCAACTTTACAAACATAAACCGGCGATCGCCTTTCAGAGCGGTGCGGTGGACAAACAGGTTCCCCCGGATGGCGGTGCGAAATTCGTGGCGGCGCTCAAGCCGCTCTATGGCGAACAGGCGGAACGATTGGTGGTGAATCTGGAGCCCGACGTTCCCCATCGGTTCACGCCCTTGATGCTTGAGAATTCCATCCAGTGGTTTGCCAAGTATTTAAACCCTTGAGGAATGCCGCCTGGCTCGGGCACAATCCAGAGCGGATCCCAAATCAATTGAAACTCATGAAACTCCTTACCACCTTCGCCTCGTTCCTGGTCGAGAGCCCGGTCAATGGCACTTCCGCCAGCACGTTCGCAGGCATTGTCGAACTGCTGAGCGGCTCGTGAGCCTGTCGCCCCGTTTTCTGTCCTGAAGCAGAGGATCTCGGAACGCCTGGCTTCCCCCGGAGCGGTGTTTTTCTGGCGTCGGCGCGGAGTCGCTCTGAGGCCGGCCACCCGGCGGCTTTGTCGTGCCCTCGCGTCCGGCAGCGGTTCTGCTCTACGCAGGCCATGCCGTCGTGGCCATTGCCCGCTTGCGAACCTTCGGAGCCGGCTCCTGCCGCCCGTCTCCCCTGGCTCCGTGATGAATGACATGAGCCGGATGCCGCCGCCGCACGCCGGGCCCTGGAGCTGAAACTCTGCCCCCACCCGGGCCATCAGCTCGGCCCACGCTATCTGGGAGGTGTCGTGGGAGGGACGGGCTCCAGCTGCGGAGCAGTCGGTGCCTGTCCCCTCGCCCTCTCAGACGGGGACACCTGTTTCTGCGAAACGGGGTGCAGACGGGTGCAGACGGGGACAGGCACCTGTTTCTGCGAAACACGAGCCAGTCCCCTCCCGACCGCGAGCGCCGTGACGACGGGCCGCTGCGGGTGGTTCGGCGCGAACACCGCGTGATGGCGATGCCGGTGTTTGCGCGGCTGCGGGGTCAGATCGGCGAGCCCTTGTCGGGCGCCTGACATTCCTTGCACCACAGCGTCCCTGCCCCCTCACCCCGACCCTCTCCCAGAGGGAGAGGGAGGATAAACCCTCCGGGCTCGCAGCGTCCCTGCACCCTCACCCCGACCCTCTCCCAGAGGGAGAGGGGGTATGGGCATCCACCGTGCTGCATGGCGATAGAATGGCCGTCGGCCCGATCGTTCCCCTGACCGCAGGACGCGCCCGGCGAGGCTCCTGTGGCGGCGAACCGGCGGCAATCCGCCAGCAATGACCGAATCTGCGCGGTGGCGGCGCTGGAAACCGCGGCGGCCCTGGCGGCCTTCGACAGCCGCGGAGACGGGCTGAACGCCGCCGAGGCCGCCAGCCGCCTGGCGACGCACGGCCCCAACGCCGTCACGGAACACGTGCCGCCGAGCACGGCGGGCATCCTCCTGCGGGCCATCGCCAACCCGTTGGTCGTGCTGCTGGCGGTGCTGGCGGGCTTCGCCGGCTTCGGCGGTGATCTGCCGGCGGCCGCGATCATGGCCGTGATGCTGGCGATCGGCGTGGGCCTGCGGTTCGCCCAGGAGTCGCGGTCAGGCGCCGCCGTCGAGCTGTTGCGGGGCCGGATCCGCATCCACGCCACGGCCCTGCGGGACGGCGCGGCGGTCGAAGTGCCGATCGAGATGCTGGTGCCCGGCGACGTGGTGCTCCTCGCAGCCGGCGACATGGTGCCGGCCGACGTCCGCCTCCTCGAATGCAAGGATCTTTTCGTCTCCCAGGCGCTGCTCACCGGCGAGTCGTTCCCGGTGGAAAAGAAGGCTGCGCCGGCGGCGGCACGGGCGCCGCTCGACCTGGAAAACATCTGCTGGCTGGGCACGAGCGTGGAGAGCGGCACGGCCCGGGCCGTCGTCGTGGCCACGGGCCGAGAGACCCATCTCGGCAGCATCGCCGCCGCCCTCGAGCCGCCCGAGTCGCCGACGGCCTTCGACGTCGGCATGGCGCGGTTCACATGGTTCATGGTGGCGCTCGTGGCCGTGATGGTGCCGCTGGTGTTCCTCGTCAACGGGCTCGTCAAGCGCGACTGGCTCGCCGCCGCCGTGTTCGCCCTCGCGGTGGGCGTGGGCCTGACGCCGGAGATGCTGCCGATGATCGTGTCGGTGTGCCTGGCCCGCGGGGCGCTGGTGATGGCCGACCAGCGGGTGATCGTCAAGCATCTCGACTCGATCCAAAACCTCGGCGCCATGGACGTGCTCTGCACCGACAAGACCGGCACGCTGACGCTCGACCGAATCATCCTCGAGCGGCACTGCGACCTGCGGCTCCGCGACGACGCCCGTGTGCTGGAGCTGGCCTGGCTCAACAGCCACTTCCAGACGGGCCTGGCGAGCGTCATGGACCGGGCGATCCTCGCCCATCGGCGGTTCGACCGCGACCGGCCCCACGCCGGCTACGAGAAGGTGGACGAGATCCCCTTCGACTTCGCGCGGCGGGTGATGTCAGTGGTGGTGCGGCCGCCCGCGGGAGACGTGCTCCTGATCTGCAAGGGGGCGGTCGAGGCGGTGCACGAGCGGTGCGGGTTCTTCGAGCTCGACGGCGCGGTGCACCCGATCGACCACGAACTGCCCCGGCAGGTGCTTCGCGAGTGCGCCTCCCTGGCCGCCGAAGGCTTTCGCGTGCTGGCCGTGGCGACCCGGGCGGTCGAGCCGCAGGCCGCCTACACGCGGGCCGACGAGCGGGAGCTCGTGCTCCGCGGCTACGTCGCCTTCCTCGACCCGCCGAAGGACTCGGCCCGCGAGGCGCTTGCCGCGCTCGCCGCCGCCGGCGTGACGGTGAAGGTGCTCACCGGCGACAACGAGCATGTGACCGCGAAGATCTGCGGTGAGGTGGGGCTCGAGGCCGGCACGGTGCTCCTGGGGGCGGAGGCGGCGCGGATGACCAACGCCGAGCTCACCGCCGCGGCCGGTCGGGCGACGGTCATGGCCCGCCTGGCGCCGGCCGACAAGGAGCGGATCGTGCGGCTGCTCCGCGACCGTGGGCACGTCGTGGGCTTTCTCGGCGACGGCATCAACGACGCCCCGGCCCTGCGGGCGGCCGACGTGGGGATCTCGGTGGACACGGCCGTGGACATCGCCCGCGAGAGCGCCGACTGCATCCTCTTGGAGAAAGATCTGCGGGTCCTCGCCGCCGGCGTCCGCGAGGGTCGCAAGGTGTTCGTCAACATCCTCAAGTACGTCCGCATGGGGGCGAGCTCGAACTTCGGCAACATGTTCAGCGTGCTCGGGGCCAGCGCCCTGCTGCCGTTCGTGCCGATGACGCCCCTCCAGGTGCTCACCAACAACCTGCTCTACGACTGCTCGCAGGTGCCCATTCCCGGCGACGACGTCGATCCGGAGCTGGTCGCCCGGCCGCGGCCCTGGTCGCTCGGGCAGATCGCCCGCTTCATCCTGCTGGTCGGGCCGGTGAGCTCGCTCTTCGACGCCACCACGTTCATCGTGCTCTGGCATGCGTTCGGCGGCGGCGGGCCGGGCGGGGCGGCGGTGTTCCACACCGGCTGGTTCGTCGAGTCGCTCGTCACGCAGACGCTCGTGATCCACGTGATCCGCACCCACCGCATTCCGTTCCTCGGCAGCCGGGCGAGCCGCGGCCTGTCGGCCACGACCCTGGCGGTGATCGCCGTCGGCGTGGGCCTGACCCAGTCGCCGCTCGGCCGCCCGCTGGGCTTCGTGCCGCTGCCGGCCGCCTACTGGCCGTTCCTGGCGGTGACGGTCGCCGCTTATCTGGGCGTGACCTACGCCGTGCAGCGCCGGCTCGTCCGCTCCGGCTGGATTTCGTGAGCCGTGAGGGTTCCGGCCCAAAGCGTCGGGCAACCCGTCACCCCCCGGCTCCCGCCGGGGGCTTCTGGAGCGTCGTCCCGACCGCTTGCCGTTTCGACACCGGGGCCGCGGCCGACGATGCGGGCGGTTCAAATGGGATCCGTATCAGAAGTAGCCCTCGCGCTTCTTCTTTTCCATCGAGCCGGTCTCGTCTTTGTCGATCAGCCGGCCCGACCGCTCGCTCGTGGTCGTCAGCAGCATCTCCTCGATCACCTCCGGCACCGTGACGGCCGTGGACTCGTGGGCCGCCGTGAGCGGGTAGTCGCCCATGGTCCGGAACCGCACCCGCTTGACGACCGGCCGCTCCCCCGGCCGGAGTCGGAACCGCTCGTCGTCCACCATGATCCACTGCCCATCGCGGTCTACGACCGGCCGCTCGGCGGCGAAATACAGCGGCACGAGCGGGATCCGCTCGCGGTGGATGTATTGCCAGACGTCGAGTTCCGTCCAGTTGGAGAGCGGGAAGACACGGATGTTTTCGCCGCGGTGCAGGCGGGCGTTGTAGAGGTTCCACAGCTCGGGCCGTTGGGCCTTGGGATTCCAGTGATGGTTCGCGTCGCGGAAGGAAAAGACCCGCTCCTTGGCCCGCGACTTCTCCTCGTCGCGGCGGCCCCCGCCGAGGGCGGCGTCGAAGCGGTGCAGCGTGAGCGCCTCGACGAGGGCGTGCGTGTTCATCGTCGGCGTGTAGACGGCGCTGGGGTAGTCGAAGGGGTTCATGCCCGCGGCGAGCGCCCGCTCGTTCACGTGGACGATCAGCCGGAAGCCCTGCTCGGCGCACCACCGGTCGCGAAACTCGATCATCGCCCCGAAGTTCCAGGTCGTGTCGATGTGCAGCAGTGGAAACGGCAGCGGCGCCGGCGCGAACGCCTTGCGGGCCACGTGCAGCATGCACATCGAGTCCTTGCCGATCGAGTACAGCAGCACCGGGTTCTCGAACTCGGCGGCCACCTCGCGGATCACGTGGATGGCCTCGGCCTCCAGGGCGTCGAGATTCCGCAGCGTGTAGGACATGTCGGGCGGGCTCCTGTCAGGCGAACAGCCGCCGCTTCGCCTGGTCGGCGATCAGTCGGACGGCCGGGTGATGGATGCGGCGTTCCACCGAGATCGCGTAGAACCGCTCGCGAACCCGGTCGAGCTCTCCGACCCAGGCCACATGGTAGCGGCGGCAGATCTCCTTCCGCACCACCGTCGGCGCCGCGAACAGCCCCAGGCCGTGCTCGCCGAGGGTCTGCAGCATCGCCATGTCCTCGACCTCGCCGACGACGTGCGGCTGGACCTCGTGGACGTCGAACCACTGGTCGAGCGACTGCCGCAGCGCCGTGTTGGCGGTCTGAAGCAGCAGCGGCGCGCCGTGGAGCGACCGGGGAAAGCCCTTGCGGACCGACCGGGCGAGGGCGGCCGACCCGAAGATCGAGACGCCCGTCTCGCCGAGCAGGTGGCTGTAGGCCCGCACTCGCAGCGAGGGCAGCATCGGGGCGTCGGCGATCACGAGGTCGACGGCGTGGACGGCGAGCTCGCCGAGCAGGGCTTCCGTCTTGCCGATCCGCACGTGGAGGCGGAAGGCGGGCTGCATGGCCAGCGCGGGCTCGAGGATCCGATAGGTGGTGATCTTCGGGAGGGCGTCGGAGATGCCGACGCGGAACTTCTTGGCGGTGGCCGCCGGCTCCCCCTTGACCGTCTGGAGGAGCTCGCGGCCCAGCGAGAAGATCTCGTCGGCGTAGCGAAACACCGCCTCACCCTCGGGCGTGAGGACGAGCCGCCGGCCCTGCCGCTCGAAGAGCCGCTGCCGGAGCGCCCGTTCGAGCGACCGCAGCTGGGCACTGACGGTCGGCTGGGCGACGTGGAGCGCCGCCGCGGCCCGCGAGACGCTGCCCTCCTTGGCGACCTGCCAGAAATAGAGGAGGTGGTGATAGTTGAGCCATTCCATGGGCATGCCTGCCGGCCGCCGGGCGAATCAGCCCAGGGCCACCGGTTGTACCCGGCCCGATTCGAGATCGAACACCCCGCCGGCGACGATCACCTTTCCGGCCTTGACGAGCGCCGAGATGACGGTCGAGGCCTCGACGAGCGTTTCGGCCTGGAGCCGCACGTTTTCCGAGACCGCCTTGGCGACGCCGTCCGGCACGCCCACGCCGCCGATTCGCCGCGACCCTCGTCCCGCGGAGGGTTATCGATCGGCGGCCGCGCCGGCACCAATAGATACCGCTGTGCTGTGAATAGAAAAAACCTATGGATGCAAGCCGAGCATTTGCATATCCAGTTTTTCTATGGATGGGAGGCGTTTGTCTATTTGTGCGGGGCGGGGAAAGAGCCGATGGTGTTCGGCAGGAGGATTTCAGATGGACGTGCAGACGATCCTGGCCAACGTGCTCAGCCCCGCCGCCCTGTTCTTCTTCCTCGGGTTCCTGGCGGTGCTCGTGCATTCCGACCTCGAGCTGCCCTACCCGCTGCCGAAGTTCTTCTCGACCTACCTGCTGATCTCGATCGGCTACACCGGCGGCGAGAAGCTCGCGGCCGCCGGCCTCACGCCGCAGGTGGCCTGGACGATCGTGGCGGCCGTGGGCATGGCCCTGTTCGTGCCCTTCTACACGTTCTTCTTCCTGCGCCGCATCCTCAGCGTCTACGACGCCGCGGCGATGGCCGCCACCTACGGTTCGATCAGCATCGTGACGTTCGTCGTCGGCACCGAGTTTCTCAGCCGCGCGAAGATCGACTTCGGCGGCCACATGGTGGCCGTGATGTCGATCATGGAGTCTCCAGCGGTGATCATGGGCATCATGCTCGTGCGGATCTTCGCCCCGCGGGACGAAGCGGCCGGCAGGCGGCCGGGCCTCGGCGCCATCCTCCACGAGTCGTTCTGCAACGGCACCGTGCTCCTGCTCGTCGGCAGCCTCGTGATCGGCGTGATCACGGGGCGGACGGCGGGAGAGGGGCTCAAGCCGTTCATGTCGGGGATCTTCAAGGGGATCGTCCTCCTCTTCCTCCTCGACGTCGGCATGCTCGCCGCGAAGAAGGCCGGCAAGCTGATCGCGGTGGGGCCGGCGCTGGTCGCCTTCGGCGTGCTGGCGCCCTTGGCCAACGCCGCGATCGGCGTCGGGCTGGCCTGGCTGCTGGGGATGGGCAAGGGAGACGCCCTGCTGTTCACGCTGCTGTGCGCGAGCTCCTCCTACATCGTGGTGCCGGCGGCGATGCGGCAGGCGGTGCCGGAGGCGAACCCGGGGCTGTTCGAGCTGCTGTCGTTGAGCGTCACGTTCCCGTTCAACATCAGCCTCGGCATCCCGCTCTATTACGGCCTCATCGAGCGGCTCTGGGGCTGAACGGCCGACCGCTCACATGGCTGACGCGTGATCCTCGCGTGTCGGACCCCGAAAGCCCCGGGCGGAAGCCCGGGGGTGACGCGTTCCACTCCGTGGGCCGTATCAGGCCGGGCCGCCGAACAGCCGCCGGGCGTTGCCGCAGCAGACGTCGGCCACCAGCCCGTCGAGCCAGTCGCGTCGGTCGGGGAGCCGGCCGCTCTCGACGTCGGCGCCGAGCAGGTCGCAGAGGATGCGGCGGAAGTACTCGTGCCGCGGGTAGGAGAGGAACGACCGCGAGTCGGTGACCATGCCCACGAACCGGGCGAGGAGCCCGAGGTCCGAGAGCATGTTCATCTGGTCGCGCATGCCGCGCTCCTGGTCCATGAACCACCAGCCGCTGCCCCACTGGATCTTGCCCGGGATGACGCCGTCCTGGAACGAGCCGGGCATGCAGGCGAAGAGGGCGTTGTCGGCGGGGTTGATGTTGTAGAGGATCGTGCGGCCGAGCGTGTTCTCGCCGGCGAGCGTGCTCATGAACCGCACCAGCCCCGGCCCCTGTCGGGCGTCGCCGATCGTGTCGCAGCCGGAGTCGGACCCGAGCCGGGCGGCGAGCAAGGGATGGGGATCGCGGAAGGCGCCGAGGTGCAGCTGCGTCACCCAGCCCTTGGCGTGGTTGAGCCGGGCGACGTGGAGCATGAGGAACGCGGTGAACGTCGCCACCTCGGCGGCCGTGGCGGCCGTGCCCGCCATGGCCCGCTCCCAGATCGCCCGCGCCTCGGCCTCCGTGGCGATCACGTCGGGCAAGAACTCGATCCCGTGGTCGGTCGCCCGGCAGCCGGCGGCCGCGAAGTCGTCGTGCCGCTTGGCGAGCGCCGCGAGCAGCCCGGGAAACGTGTCGGCGGCGATGCCGGCCGTGTCGGAGAGCCGTCGGGCCCAGGCCCGCACCCGCTCGGGCTGCTGCAGCTTGAGCGCCGCGTCGGGCCGGAAGGTGGGGACGACGCGGGTCGCGAGCCCGGTGGCGGCGATCTTCGCGTGCCAGTCGAGCGGGTCGGCCGGGTCGTCGGTCGTGCCCACGAGCTCGACGTTCATCAGCCCGAGCAGGCCGCGGGCCGTGAGCGGTCCCTGGGCGAGCTGCCGGTTGGCCTCCGCCCAGATCTTCGCGGCCGTCGCCGGCTCGAGCAGGTCTTCGATGCCGAAGTGCCGCCGCAGCTCGAGGTGTGTCCAGTGGAAGAGCGGGTTGCGGAGCGTCTGCGGCACCGTCGCGGCCCAGACGCGAAACTTTTCCTCCGGCGACGCGCTGCCGGTGATCATGTCTTCGGCGACACCGGCGGCCCGCATCGCCCGCCCCTTGGAGTGATCCCCCGCGAGCCACACGGCGTGGAGGTTTTCGAACCGCCGATCCTCGGCGATGTCCTGGGGGGAGAGGTGGCAGTGGTAGTCGAAGATCGGCTGCCGCGCGGCGACGCGGTGGTAGAGGTCGGCGGCGGTATCCGAGGCGAGCAGGAACGAATCGGTGCAAAACATCGTGCGTGTCATCCGGGGAGGTGAGTGCCGGATCATGGCAGGCGATTGCCGGCCGGGCAAGCCAAACGGCGGTGGCGGCGGTGGATCGAAAGGGCCGAGTTCCTCACGGGCTTGGTCGATGGCCGGCTAACCCCGCGGCTCGAACGGCTCGCCGGTGACCCGATCGCGAATGCAGGCGCTGTCGCGATCGTAGATGCAGCGGTCGATACCCCCGCCGGCGAGCAGGTCCATCGCCGTTTGGATGCACTGCAACGGCACGAGAAACCATTCCTGGGGCGCGACTTTTTCCGCGAACCTGTCCTGCAGCTCGACGTCGATCCGCGCGGCGGCGAAGAATTGGTGGAGCAGCCCTTCGAGCTTCGTGCGGTTGATGTTCGCGAGCTTGTAGCTGCCGACGAGTTCCACGTCAGCCAGCAGGAACGTCGGATCTTTCTTCGCGTTCGCCAGCCGTCTCTTCAGGTCTTGCCCTGTCACGCCGATCTTGTGGATCAGTTCCCGGTGCTCGGCGATGAAGGGATGCGTCGACAGGCTACGGACCACATAGACGGCTCCCGACTCGGCATCCTCCGCGTCGATCTGATCGGCGAACAGCGGCATCCCCTGGGCTGCCGGTGGCAGGATCTGGCGACTGGCGGGATCGCGGTTCAAGGCCCGCTGCAGCGACCGCAGCAACAGGTCCGACTCCGTGCCGTTGTCATAAATCACCCGCAGCCGCCGGTCCATCCGGTCATATTCGGTCGTGAACCGCTGGCCCACTTCGGCGATCAACACTTTCTGTCCGGAGACGATGAACAGGTCGCCGGCGGCCGGATCGAAATCATCCTGGTGCTTGATGGTGGTGCGGATGCCGGCGTCCAGCTCCCGCTGAACCTGGGCGAAGATGGCTTGGAAGTCCGCAAAGTTCTGGCACGGCGTCCGTTGCGCGATTTCCTCGGCGGCATGCACCTCGGCTCGGGGGCGGACATGGCGAAGGCGCGTGACGTCCGAGTCGTCGGCCGCGGGGCGGTCCACGCCGAGCGCCGCGAGCACGTCGTCGTCGCTCGCTTCCGCGAGGGACGGCAGGTCGGCGGCCGTCGCACCGGCCAGCAGGCCCTGCGAGTCGATTCCCGAGAGCAGGGCGACGCACTCCGCCGACTCGCGAATCCGATCGAGCCGGACCGCATAGATCCGCTCGAAGATGTCCCGGTCCGTGCCGTGCGTTGGGGCCCGGCCATGCTCAGCGAAAAACCGCTGCACGTCTTCGAAGCCGGCGATGATCCGCTCTTGCCGCGGGGTGTACGTCGCAGCCGCCTCCGCCCGGACCTCGACGCCCAGTTCGTCGAGCAGGGCGTCGTCTTCGTCGGTGAACTCCGCCTTCTTCTTAGCCACGCCCCGCCTCCGCCTTCATCCGCGCCAGAAATGCCACGCCCTCGGCCATGCGTTTTTCCCAAGCATCGGACGACGCGATGTCGGGGAGCCGGCCACGCTCCTGCTTGAACCGCACCGCCCGCTTCGCCAGGTCACGGGCCTCTTCCGGAGACATCTGCACTTTTTTCCCAGTGATCACGGCCGCGACCTGCTTGAGGCTCGTCTCCGTCAGCGACTTTGCGAGAATCGCATAGGCCGCGCCGAAGGGGTTGATGCTGTCGATCAGGTCGATGTCGATGTCGCGCACGTCCATCGCGAACCTGCGCACGCCGTCGATGAGCGACGTGCTGCCGATCGAGCCGCCGCGGTCATGGCCAAGAATCGTGGGCTTGCCTTTCTGGACGAGGGTCACCGCCGCGATCGCATGCTGACGGATCGCCTCGTGGTCCTCATCGGGAAGGTGGGGATACGTCTCGCGGACGATTTTCCCCATTCTGGCCTGGGTCAATTCCTCGGGGATCAGTTCCTCATCGAACAGGCCGCGCTCGATCGTCGCCTTGTCCTGCACGAAGCTTGTGATCAGCTCGTTCAAGTCTTCGCGGCAAATGCGTTTCGCCTCGGCACTTTTCGGCTCGGCCAGTCCCTTGATCTCCACCTGGCAGACGCCGGTTTCGGGATTGAACCCGACGTTGCACGTCGTGGGGTCATACCCGGCGGTTCCGTAGTCGAATCCGGGCTCCGGGCCCGCCGCGGCGTCCTGCGCCGGCCGCTTGGCCCGAAACTCGAACCGCGGCGCGAGCACCTGCTCCATGAGCAGGCTCGCGGAAATTGCCTTGAGCGTGTCGTTGACCGCCTCGATGACCGCCTGCTCGCTGGCGTCGGGCTCGGCGATCAGGTTGGTGAAGCGAGCCCTGGTCTTGCCCGCGGCGTCGCGGGTGGCGCGGCCGATGATCTGCACGATTTCGGTGAGGCTCGATCGGTAGCCGATCGTCAGGGCGTGCTCGCACCAGATCCAGTCGAAACCCTCCTTGGCCATCCCCAGGGCGATGATGATGTCGACATGGTCGCGGTCGTGTTTGTGGGCCGGGTCTTTGAGGGCGGCCGCCACCTTCTCGCGCTTGGCAGGGTCGTCGTCCACGAGGTCGGCGATCCGCAACAGGCGGCTGGAGTTGGTCTTCACCAACTGAAACCCGGTCGCCGGGTCCGTGCCCTGCCAGTCGCCGAGCATTTCCAGAATGTGCTCCACCTCCTTGATCTTGTCCTTGGTGCTTTCCCGGGCGTTTACGTTGGGGATGTGGACGATCGTTTTTTCTTGCGGATCGAGCACGTTCACAATCGCGTCGGCGTAGCTCCCGGAATAGAAGTAGTAGCCGATATCGAGCCGCGTGAGGTGCTGGTAGCCGCTGAGCTGCTCGTAGTAGGTGTAGGTGACGGTTTCGAAGCGGGCTTCGTCATCGGGATGGAGCACGGCCTCCGCATCGCCGCGGAAGTAGGAGCCGGTCATGGCCACGAGGTGAACCCGGTCGCGTTCGAGCAGCCGGTGGACGTGGTCGCCCAGGCGGTTGTCAGGGTTCGCCGAAACATGATGAAACTCGTCGATCGCGATCAGCCGCCCGTCAAACGCCTCGACCCCGAACCGCTCGACGGCGAAGCGAAACGTCGCATGCGTGCAGACGAGCACCTTGTCGGCACTCGCGAGAAAGACCGCCACGGCATCAACCTTCCCGCCGTTGTCGCCCCCCGGCGCGTTGCAGAGGTTCCACCGCGGGGCCACGGTCCAGTCGGTGAAGAACCCGTCGCGGCTCAAGGGCTCGTCGGCGAAGCTCGCGCCGATCGACTTTTCGGGCACGACCACGATCGCCTGCCGCAGCCCCTGGTTCGCCAGCTTGTCGAGGGCCACGAACATCAGCGCCCGGCTCTTGCCCGACGCCGGCGGAGCCTTGATGAGCAGGTATTGCTCACCCCGCTTCTGATACACCCGCTCCTGCATCGGCCGCATGCCGAGGGCATTCGCGCGGCTCGACTGGCCGGTGCCGGCGTACCGCACGGAGACGGATGGAATCGCGGGCGGGCTGCTCATAGCTGGGTGTCGTCCGGTTTGCGTTTGAGTTCCTTTTCCAAGTCCTCGATCTGCCGCAGGTCTTCGGCGTCGGCTGCCGCGGCGGCGGCGATCCGCCGGTTTTGGTCAAACGCCTCGTACCGCTGGCCGGCGATCCGCTCCGCATCGTCGCGGCTGATCGAGCCGGGCCCGTCGAGCACCGGCCGGTCGTTGAACCGCAGCAGGGCATCGACGTTGTCACGCCAGTAGGCGAGCGTGAGATCCTTGCGTTCCTTGACCCGCAGTTCCGCCTGCTCCAGGAAGATCACGACCAGCCGATTGAGCGTGTCGATCTCGTCCTGCGTGAGGTAGTTCTTCGCGATCAGCACATCTTCCTTGCGGACGCGCGATCCGCGCCAGCTCGTGAGCGCCATGTTGGGCCGGGCGGCGTCGCCGCGGGCGACGATCAGCTCGGGAGCGGTGCGGCCGGTGGCGGCGTAGAGCAGCTTGTTTTGGGTTTCGGCGAAAAACAGATTCGTTTCCGGCTCGGTGGCCTGGTAGTCGGAGCTCAAGGCGAACAGCTCGCGGACCTTCTGGTAAAACCGTTTTTCGGAGGCCCGGATCTCACGGATCCGCGCCAGCAGTTCGTCGAAATGGTCCCAGCCCCGCGGGTCTTTGAGCCGGGCATCGTCCATGACGAAGCCCTTCACCAGAAACTCCCGCAGGTGGGTGGTGGCCCACTGCCGAAACTGGGTGCCGCGGGGGGAACGGACGCGGTAGCCGATCGCGAGGATCAGGTCGAGGTTGTAGAGGGAAATCGTGCGTTTGACGGGGCGTTTGCCCTCGGTCTGCACTCTTAAAGTTTGTTTAACAGTTGCCGCCGGCGTGAGCTCCCTGTCGGCGAAGATGTTTTTTGTGTGGATCGAGACATTGGCATTCGTCGTCTGGAAAAGCTCGGCGATTTCAGCCTGGGAGAGCCAGATCGTGCCGCTTTCGACGCGGAGGTCGACCCGCGTGGTGCCGTCGTCGGACGTGTAGAGGATCAGGTCGCTCATTCGTCGGCCGCCTTCTTCCTGCGGCCGCGGGCCTGCTTGGCGGGGCTAGCCGGCGTGGCGGCTTTCGCCCCGGGCTCCTTGGCCGTCATCTGGGTGTACATCTCGAACAGCTTTTCGAGCCGTTCGGTGTCGTTCTTGAAGCGGCGGCCGATGTAGATGCGTTCGAGCGTGTCGTCGTTCTTGTCGTGGGCCGCCCGCAGGTCGGCGGGCATGGCGTCGGGGTCGTAGAGGTCGGCGATCGTCGCCGGCCAGTGCGCCTCGCGGGCGAGGAGGATGTCTTCGGCGCAGCGGGTGAGGTCGGCCTTGTTTTGATCCGTCAGCGGCGGAACGGGGAAGGTGTTCCATCCGAGGGTGTTGGAGTAGCGGTAGTCGGTCTTGAGTTTCCCGCAGACTGTTGCGATCCAGGCGAGGTGGAGGCGACTGGCGACGACCGAAGCCTGCCACAAGTGTGCGTCATACACGACGGAAGCCAGATTTGACACAACAGTGTTCGTATTAGTGATGTCTACAGGAAGGTACTGCCGGTTCACCGAAGATACGTTTGGCACCACGACGGCCATTTCTTGGGTGTGTGGAGCGAATACGAAGCGATAGGGCGTCGATGCGTTGTCGTTAGCTTGCCGTCCACGACTGGACGCCCGCAGCTCAGCTACGCGATCAACGCGCGCCCGGATCGGTTCGATTGCCATCGCTTCAGCAGCATCCTGATGCTCAATCCAGAGGCACCAGCGACTGCCACCATTAATGATTTCCTGCGATCCGACATACCGTTTCACAAATCTGGCCGTGCGTGCGTCTTGCTCCGCCAGAGCCGCCCTAGATCCGAGATCCAGGATCAGGTGTCCTCCATCCGTGGGCTTGTTCCCGGATTGCATCAGCCCGATAGCGGCGAGCGGAGCAGTTCGTTTCGTGACGATGACCGAGTCGGTTGCAGTGAGATAAGGGCTGATGTTCGCAACGGCCCGCATTTCATCGCCGTCAAATAGCCGGCGCGACGTCTTCGTTTCCAACGCAAGGCCGAGAATGACGCAACTCACGCCCGCATTCTTGCTTGCCAGATTGCTCCACAGAAATGAGGTGTGTGCGAAGTGGATCACATTGCGCTGGCCAAACACCAAGGGCCAAAGCATCGCGACTTGCTCTCCTTGGGTGACCGAGTTCGTGGTCACGAAGGCGCTAGTTGAGTCGGAGGCTTTATTGAAGCGTGCGGCTTTCAGAAGAAATGCCGCCACTGTCTTGGTTCAGCGTGAACTGGAATCGCGAGGGCAAGGCGTAAGGGAACAAGGTGCGGCTCCATGCCGCTTGAGTCGCGGCCTCCGGCCGCGAAGGTTTATCGCATAGGTGCCGATCCCGAAGGGAAGGTCGGGCGGCGCCGTTGAGGGCGCCCGCCCGTCCTTCGGTCTCGGCCCCTGGAGCGGCGCTCGGGTCGGTCCTCACCGGAGCCCTATCCTCCGTCCAGGTCAAGTCACATTGTACCGCGCGTGTCAACGTCACATGAGCGCCGTGGTAGCGAGCGACTGCTGTGCAGCGCGTGACTTCGCACCGAGTCGCTTGGCACGAGCCGCCTCGAGCTTGGTGTCGCGACTGGCGAAGATCTCGGCATCACGACCCGCGAGTTTGTCGTGCGGCGAGACGTAGCCGAGCGCGCTGTGGAGCCGCACCTCGTTGTAGTGGGTAACGAAGTTGCCGACGATGCGTCGTGCCTCCTCGACGTCGCGTGGAGCCTTGTTGCGGAACTCCTCACCCTTGAGCGTGCCGTGCCAGCGTTCGAGCTTGCCGTTGCTCTGCGGGTAGTAGGGGCTGGTGCGAACGTGGGTAATGCCCGCCAGGCGGACGAACTGTTTGAAGTCCTTGGCGATGAACTGGGGCCCGTTGTCGGAGATGATCCGGGGCTTGTGGCCGGAATGCTTCTCCAGGGCCCGCTGGACGATGGTTTCGACCTCAGGCTCCTTCATGGTCTCGCGAATCTCCCAGTGGACGATGGCCCGGCTGTAGCCATCGAGCACGGAACAGAGGAAGTAGAAGGTGCCGGCGATGTTGAGGTACGAGATGTCGATGTGCCAGTGTTCATGGGCTTTGAGAGGCTGCACGAACCCCTTGCCCTTCTTCGAAGGAGCCCAGCGGTTACGGTCGAGCAGGCCCGCGCCCTTGAGCACCCGGTAGACGCTGGTCGGACTGACAGCAACGACGTCTTGGTCGAGCATCATGTAGGCGAGCCTCCGGTAGCCTTCGAGGGGGAACCTCCTGTGGTAGTCGATGATGGCCTGCTTCTCCCAGGCTTCGAGCCAGCCGTCCCGAGGGATGTGAGCGTTATGGGCATGCGGTCTGCCGTAGTGCTGTCGCCAGAGGTGGTACTTGCTGATCGGGAGCCCGATCCAGCCGAGCAGCTGCTTGGCCGACAGTTCGGCGCGGACCGTCCACTTGCCGACGTAGTCGACCACTTCATCGCGAGTATCAGGGGGAACCCAGCGGCCTTTCAGGGCTCCCCACTGGCTTTTTTTGCGAGGATGTTCTCCTCCATCAACTCGGAGATGACCTCGTTCTTCTGGGCGATCTTCGCGTCCTTCTGGGCGACGACCGCCTCGAGCTTGGCAATCCGTGCGTCCTTGGCCGACTCGGCCGCCTTGGCGTGGCGGCCCTTCTTCAGGTCGAACACATCGGCGCCGTGCTCGAAGATGCCAGCCTGACAGCGATAGATCTGGCTGGGCTGGAGACCGTACTCGTCACACAGGTCTGAGATCGGAATCCG
>Ga0082207_1000603_pt1 | contig 20148 bp, 19 predicted proteins | sample LakMenEpi10Aug09_FD_71540 | JGI IMG/M metagenome (GOLD analysis project Ga0082207, IMG submission 71540)
AGGTACTTCCGTGACATATAGCGCCCACGATCAGGAACGGTTCCTGGATGAACCTGCAAAGCGTCCAGGTCGTACGGAATTCATGCGCGATCGTGCACGAGTTATTCATTCAGCCTCGCTTCGACGCTTAGCTGCAAAAACTCAAGTAGCAGTTCCTTGGGAAAATGATTTTCAACGAACCCGACTTTCGCATTCACTAGAGTGTGCACAAATTGGTCGCGAACTTGGTGAATCACTAGGTGCTGATCCGGATTTGCAAGACACTGCTTGTCTTTCACATGATCTGGGACATCCACCTTTCGGTCACAATGGTGAAGAAGCCCTGGCTGAGATCGCAAAAGATTTTGGTGGTTTTGAAGGCAATGCTCAGAGTTTTAGATTATTAGTTCGACTTGAAGCAAAGACAGTTGATAGCAATGGGAAAAGTATTGGACTTAACTTAACTCGTGCATCATTAGATGGTGCAACTAAGTATCCATGGCCACGAGCTGAAAACCCACGCAAGTTTGGCGTGTATGACGATGATGTCGAAATTTTCACTTGGATGAGAAAAGATGCACCAGTTGGAAAGAAGTGCATCGAAGCGCAGATCATGGATTGGTCAGATGATTGCGCATACTCGGTTCATGACCTAGAAGATGCAATTTTTGCAGGGCAAGTATCTGTTAAGAATTTCGTCAGTGATTTTGCTGATCTCTACAAGGTAATGACCACTGATTACAAGAGTGATGCAACTGAACAAGAAGCCCTTGATGCACATGCTCGCTTGTCAGCATTGTCGGCCTGGCCGCATTACTACGATGGAAGTCACCGAAGTCTGGCTCGCCTGAAGGATTCAACAAGCCAATTAATTGGCCGCTTTGTTTTAGCCGCGGAAATAGAAACTAGAAAAGTACATGGCGATGGCCCTTTATCGCGCTACAGCGCTGATTTAGAGATTCCTCGCGAACAAAAGATCGAAGTTGATTTTCTGAAAGCAATTGCTGGCCATTACTTGATCAATGCTGCGCATTCGCAGGATCGTTACGCCAAGCAACATGTAATCATCAAAGAGCTGGTTGAAATGCTGCTGAAGTACCCGCACGAGATGGACTCGTTTTTTCAAAAGCCTTGGAATGAAGCAACTGATGAGATCGCCAAAATGCGCGTGATTATTGACCAAGTAGCTGCATTGACCGATCCCGGCGCATACGCGCTTCATGCGCGTTTACTTGCGAATCGGTAAGGTGAGGGTATGAGCGGTCGCATTAAGGATGAGGATGTTGCATACATCCGCGATCGCGCGCCAATTGATGAAGTTGTTGCAGATTACGTTCAGCTAAAAAATGCCGGTGGTGGGCAGAAAAAAGGGCTGTGCCCATTCCATGATGAAAAGTCTCCCTCTTTCCATGTGACTCCAAGCAAGGGTTACTTTCATTGCTTTGGCTGCCAAACTGGCGGAGATGTAATTGCATTCTTAATGAAGATAGATCACTTGACCTTTACCGAAACTATCGAACGTCTGGCAGATCGCATCGGTTACACATTGCGATATGAAGAGAGCAATTCACCCTCAGCTGGTCCAGTTGTTACATCAGGTACCCGCAATCGTTTGATTGCCGCACATGCCGAGGCAGCTAAGTTTTATCAAGAACAACTAAATACCTCACCTGCTGCTGCGCACGGTCGTGAGCTTTTAACCAAGCGCGGATTTGATAAAGCGGCCTGCGAACAATTTGGTGTGGGCTATTCACCCGATGAATGGGATGGCTTAACTAAATATCTGCGCGGACTTGGTTATTCAATTGATGAACTTGAATTAGCAGGTCTATCAAAGATGGGTCAGCGCGGGCCGATCGATAAGTTTCGTAATCGCTTGATGTGGCCGATTAAAGATATTTCAGGTGACATTGTTGGTTTTGGTGCCAGAAAACTTGCAAGTGATGAAGAAGATCAAGGGCCGAAGTATCTCAATACTTCAGAAACCCCAATTTATAAGAAGAGTCAGGTCCTTTATGGCTTAGATGTTGCCAAAAAAGAGATTGCAAAAAAGCGTCAAGCTGTGGTCGTCGAAGGTTACACCGATGTTATGGCGGCACATCTGGCTGGTATAACAACTGCGGTTGCAACATGTGGAACTGCCTTCGGTGCAGACCACATCAGAATTTTGCGTAGATTGTTAATGGATGATGATGCATTTCGCGGTGAAGTAATTTTCACTTTTGACGGTGATGCGGCGGGTCAAAAAGCTGCACTTCGCGCCTTTAGTGAAGATCAAAAATTTGTTACTCAAACTTTTGTGGCGGTCGAACCTAATGGTTTAGATCCTTGTGAGCTGCGACAGGAAAAAGGTGATCTAGCGCTACGTGATTTGATTGCACGCCGTGTTCCACTGTTCGAGTTTGCAATCCGTGCAGAGCTTGCACATCACAAGTTAGATACCGCAGAAGGACGAGTCAATGCTTTAAATGCAGCTGCTCCTTTAGTCGCACAAATTCGTGATAAGTCTTTGCGACCCGAATACACACGCTTGCTAGCAGGTTGGCTAGGTGTTGAAGTTGAAATAGTTACACGCGCCGTTGCACAAGGTGCAAAATCTGTTCCGCAGCAATCTGCCAGACCAGCAGATGAAGAAGTTGCGCAATCTAACTTTAGGCCAGATCCCAATGAGGCACGTTTGATTCTAGAACGTGAAGTTCTTAAATCTCGCCTGCAAGAAGCACAGCTATTTGCTGGTGACTTATGGAGTTCAATTGAACCAGGTGCATTTACGCATCCTGCCTATAGTGCGATGCGGACTGCAATTGATTCAGTTGAAAAACTTTCCCCAGATTTGATTGCTGATGAAAACCTTAGAGCTCTGTTTATGGAACTTTCAGTTGAGCCAATTCGCGCAGATGGAAAACCAACCCAGATTTATGTCGCAAGTATTGTTGCCCGACTTCGAGAAGTTGCAATCTCGCGCTCAATTGCAGATCTAAAATCCTCCTTACAGCGCCTTAATCCCGTCGAAAATGAGATCGAATACAACGCAGCATTTGCTCAGTTAGTAGCCCTGGAATCAGCCCGCCGTTCTCTGCACGAACTTGCGCTGGGCACTCTGTAATCGGGCCAGCCCTTAATTTTTGCCCTTATCCAGGTGTGCGCTAGAGTTTGCGCTTGCACCGCTAATCCCTGATAGCTCAACGGCAGAGCAGTCGACTGTTAATCGACAGGTTCTTGGTTCGAATCCAAGTCAGGGAGCGTGAAGTTCACACGCCGCTCCGCATTGCGCATGGCTCTTGCTAGCGCTGCGGCAACTCTTTTCGGAGCTCGGGCCGAAGCCAACAGCAAGCAAATTGTTCGCTTAAGCAGAATTAAAGTCGGCGGAACCTTTCCTTTTCAGTTAGCTAATGGAGCGCCGGCACTTCTGTTTCGGACAAAGACCGGCGTTTTTGCCTATCAAACTATTTGTACTCACCAAGGTGGAGTTACCAAATACTTCAGTGCCAAAAAAGTACTGGTGTGCCCTGTGCACAATGCCAGCTTTGATCCATTTAAAAAGGGCGCAGTTGTCTCTGGCCCCGCGACTACTCCACTGCCAACAGTAAAAGTTAGAGTCCAAAGCGGTTGGGTTGTCTTGGTTTAAGTTGCACCAAATAGTAAGTCGTTTTTAAACTTTCTCTCAGTTTTTCATGAAAACTTTACCGGGTTTAAGGGAGGACGAAATGAAAAAGTCATCAATCAAAGTTATTGCAGCTTTCATCACCGGAGCATCCATTGCTGGTGGAATTGCAACTGCATCCACATCTGAGCCGCTCGGAATAAAAGTGTGCGTGGATAAACGCAATCAGGCAATTTACTTAGCTGGCACAAATGGCTGCTCATCAACTCGCACAGCGATGACACTTGGTGTTCCAACTTCGGATGTGAAAAGCATTGCATCATTGGTGACACCATCTGTGGTCTCTATAAAAGTTGTCTCTGGAACAAACGGAGGAAGCGGTAGTGGCTGGGTTTATAAATCTGATCGTTCTTCGTCATTTATTGTTACAAATAATCACGTAATTGCTTCAGCTGCAACATCGGGTGTCATCACCGTCGAACTACTTAATGGAGACACAATTTCTGCTCAGATTGTTGGTCGGGATATTGCTTATGACTTAGCTGTACTTAGAGTTAATCGAGGAAATCTTCCAATAGTTACGGTGGGCGATTCTTCACGAATAAGTGTTGGCGAATCAGTTGTCGCAATCGGTTCACCTTTGGGTCTGGCCAGCACAGTAACAAGTGGAATTGTTTCAGCGTTGAATCGCCCAGTAACGGCAGGTTCTTTCGGATCTGAATCCTTTGTTAATGCAATTCAAACCGATGCAGCAATTAACCCGGGTAATTCAGGTGGGGCATTGCTTGATTCACAAGGAAGAATCATCGGGGTTAACTCAGCGATTGCGACATTGTCATCAGGCGGGGCAAGCGGCAGCATCGGTCTTGGTTTTGCGATACCCATTAATGAAGCTAAGCGCGTTGTCGATGAACTGATTGCAACCGGTAAATCAACACGTCCTGTTTTGGGTGTTTTCTTTGATTCCACCTTTACCGGAACTGGAGCAAAGATTGGACGCTTGAGTCCAAATGAGGGAGCAGAAAAAGCAGGAATTCCTGCCGGTTCTGTCATCACCGCTATTGATGGAGTCAAGATTGCTGATCAGGTGGGAGCGATTGTGAAGATTCGTTCATATGCACCTGGATCTAGCATTACTGTGACTGTAACTCTGCCAACAGGGGGATCACAAAGCTTTAAAGTCACCTTAGGAACTGCGCCTTCAAATTAATTGGGCGTGGTTGAAATAGTGTCAGGGTATTGTTAAGCCATGGCACTATTTCAACTAAATGTAGCTCTTCCTGATCGTCCGGGTTCATTGGGACTTTTGGCTTCAGCAATTGGCGCAGCAGGCGGAGATATTCGTGCGCTCGCAGTTGTGAAATCAGAAGATGGTCGTGGTTACGATGACATCACCGTTGCGGTGCCAGGAAATGATCCAACCGATTTGCTCAATGTTTTGGGTGCAATCGGTGGGGTAGAAGTTCTTTCAATTATCCCGCTGTAATCAACGACGTGAAATAAGCTCTGCGCCTTGACTTGGCAAAGAGGTAAAAAAGCGCGGTGGTTTGAAACTTTTATTTGAAAATGCTTTTTCAATTGTCTTTATTGTTTCAGTCGTTTTGCTTGCCTGAATAAGTGCAATCGCACTTCCACCAAATCCACCACCCACCATTCGAGCGCCTAAAGCACCTGCTGCTAAAGCTGCATCAACTGCGGTATCTAGCTCTGGACATGAAACGGTGTAGTCATCCCGTAAAGAAACGTGGGATTGATTAATCAATTCTCCAACTCGTGCAAAATTTGAATCACTTAATGCTTGGACGCAATCAAGAACCCGCTTCATTTCTGTGACTGCATGGCGGGCACGAACAAACTCTGTTTCTGTAAGCAGATCACGTGAGTTTTCTAGTTGTCCCATGGTTAATTCGCGTAAAGATTTGATTCCAAGATTTGCAACCACTGATTCGCATGAGGCGCGACGCTGTGCATAACCACCATCAGTTAAAGCGTGATGTGCTTGAGTATCAATAATCAAAAGCTCCAAGCCACTAGATGCGACGTCAAATGGAATGTTTTTAGTAGACAAATCTCGGCAATCCAACAATAGGGCCGAACCTTGAGTCGCCATCAAAGAAACGGATTGATCCATGATTCCGCACGGAACGCCGACATATTGATTTTCTGCTTTTTGAGTCAGCCGAGCTAATTCTTCAAGGTTAAATCCCAAATCAAAAAGGTGATTCATGGCTGTTGCGACCGAACATTCAAGTGCTGCGGATGAAGAAAGACCTGCACCAAGTGGAACATGACCATCAATTAATACATCAACACCCTCTTTTACTCCTAATGCCCAAAGCACCCCAAGCGCGTAACGTTCCCATTCACCCTTTAAGCCAGGTTTCACTTTGGCGATATCAACGGTGACAATCTTGTTTCGGCGTTGGGCAGATGCAATACGAACCGTTGAGTCACCACGTTTTCTGGCAGCAACCAAGGTTCGATCCTTGATTGCAAACGGCAAAACAAAACCATCACTGTAATCAATGTGCTCACCGATTAGATTTACTCGACCAGGTGCTGCAGCAACTAAATCTGGCTCTTCACCAAAGGTTTCTAGAAATTTCTTTTCAATCTGGCTCATAATTACGCCATTGAATTTAAAGTATCGGCAACCATAGTTGTTAGGTCACGAGTCGGAGCCCAATCCAGCATTTTCTTTGCTTTTGAAATGTCAGCAATCAGAACGGCAGGATCACCAGCTCGTCGAGGTGAATCAACAAAAGGAATCTGATGACCAATAGCATCACTGGCAGCCTTTACAACTTCGCGAACTGAATAACCTGAACCGCTTCCCAAGTTGTAAATCTGATGGCCAGGCTTGCCTAAAGAATTCAAGGCTTTAATGTGCGCATCGATCAAGTCAATGACATGAACGTAGTCACGTACACATGTGCCATCAGCCGTTGGCCAATCAGTACCAAAAATCTTGACTGGATTTGCCTGTGTACTGCGCAAAACATTTGGAATCAAATGAGTTTCTGGATTATGACGTTCAGCTAGCCAACCGCGCTGTGCCTTAAGCGCTCCCGCGACATTGAAGTAGCGAAGAGAGGCTGCAGAGATTGCTTGCTTAGCCGCTTCTTCGGTGATCATGTGATCTATCGCTAACTTTGTTGCACCGTATGGATTAGTCGGTTCAGTGACCGCTGTTTCTAGGATAGGAACAGCTTTTGGTTCTCCGTAAGTGGCCGCAGATGAAGAAAAAACAATCTTGGTAATTGATTGTTTACGCATTTCATCAAGCAGAATGCGAGTGCCATCAACATTTACAGATTGATATAGATCTGGCTTTTCAACGGATTCGCCTACAAGGGATTTGCCAGCAAAATGCATAACTGCCCCGCAGTCAGTAAGTGCATCAGCAACATGTTGGGCACTTAAAAGTGAACCTTCAATGAAACGTACGCCCGCAGGCACGGTGTCGGCATGGCCCATACTGCAATCGTCAAGGATGGAAACATCAAAACCCTGGCTGACTAGAACTTCGACAGCAGTTGAGCCGATATAGCCGGTCCCGCCCGTAACCAATATGCGCATTACAAAACTACTTCACGAAGCTGTGCTGCTGATTGCTCTGGACGCATATCCATGATGAAAGCTCCCATCGCAGATTCTGAGCCGGCAAGATACTTTAACTTTCCAGGTGCTCGTCTGACACTTGTAATCTGCCAATGTAATCGCAAAAGATCTCTACCAACACGAACAGGTGCTTGGTGCCAGGCTGCGATGTAGGCCATTTCAATTCCAAAGACACCATCTAGTCGCCTTGTTACTTCAAGTGCAATTTCGGGAAATGCATCTCGGTCGGCGCCAGTTAGTTCTGTTAAATCTGCTACTGGATTTAATGGGGTCACATGAATTTCAAATGGATAGCGGGCGGCATACGGCACATAAGCGATCCATCTTTCATTACGAGCAACGATTCGTTCTTCATCAAGAATTTCGCGTGCCAACACTTCGTCAAATAGAACCTTGCCATTTTCCTGCTTGTATTTACTTGCCGCAGCTAACATCTTTTCCACGCGCGGTGGTAGATATGAATACGCATAAATTTGTCCATGTGGGTGAGAAAGTGTTACACCAATTTCTTCACCGCGATTTTCAAAAGGAGCGATGTGCTGGATAAAACTTTCTTTAGAAAGCTCAGCAGTTCTATCAATCCACGCTTCAAGCAATACTCGAACTCGTTGAGCAGATAAATCCTTAAAGGAATTGCCGTGTTCGGCGGTAAAACAAATCACTTCACACTTTCCGGCAGCTGTACCCAAATCTGTATCTGGACCAACAATGTCAGGCAAAGCCCAGTCGCCAACTGGAGGTCGCAATGAGGGAGATCGGTTGTCGAAAACCACTACTTCAAAATCTGACTCGGGAATTTCAGTAAGAAGTTCACCGGTAGTGGGGCACAAAGGACATAACTCTTTAGGTGGAAGAAAAATTCTTCCTTGACGGTGTGCGGCCATGGCAATCCACTCATTAACAAGTGGATCTAGTCGAAGTTCTCCAATTCCTGGCTGCTCCTCTTGGGGGCGAGAATCTTGTGCTGTACGCGCTTGACCGGCGGTGTCGTAATAACGAATCGTTCGCCCATCGGCCATCTGGCGATCATTTCTTGTGACGCCGGCGTTAAGTTTTTTACTCTCGCTCATAGTGTCGTTACTCTACCTTTGTGAGCAAGCAATCTGCACTATTGAGCGCCCCTACATCATCATTGCTGCTCGAAGTTGTGGATGGGGCCCTGGTAATTCAACACTGGGGCGCGAACCTTCATGGAGATTTAGCATCTGTTCAAACAGCGATCAGTCCATCAATTGCAAATAGTTCTTGGGACGTTGCTCAATTCCCAGGAATAATGCGGGAAAGTTCGCGTGGATTTCTGGGTCGCCCAACTTTATCTGGACACCGACTTGGAAAAGCTTGGTCTACTAAGTTCGAAGTAACCGATTTTCATCACATTGAAAATAATGTGAAGGTGACATTGCGAGACTTTCATGCAGAACTTGAAGTAGTTTTTGATTTTTCATTAGATACTCATGGAGTCTTGTCGCAAAAAGCTTCGGTTAAGAATCTTGGGAAAACTGATTACTGCGTTAATGAATTCATTCATTGGCTTCCGCTACCAAAAGAGGCAACACAAACTTTAGATTTTGCAGGTCGATGGTCAAATGAGAGAAACCCGCAAAGAAAAGATATTGCGACAGGTACCTGGGTACGTGAGTCTAGAGAAGGTCGAAGTGGACATAACTTTTCCATTGCTGACATTGCACTGACTTCACAAACTTCATTCCAATCTGGAAATGCGTGGGCCACAAGTATTGCCTGGAGCGGAAACTCTCACTACTTAGTAGAAAAACTATTTGATGGTTCGGTATCGATCGGTGCTGGTGAACTATTACTTCCAGGTGAAATAACTCTGGCAGCCGGCGAAAGTTACCAAGCCCCTGCATTGTTATCGGTCTTTTCTTCCCAAGGTCTAGACGGTGTTAGCAACGCTTATCACTCGTATCTTCGCGCCAGACCAGTACACCCTAAGCGTCCACGACCATTAACGCTGAATATGTGGGAGGCGTTGTATTTCGATCACAACGAAGAGAAGATCAAAGCTCTTATCGATGTTGCCGCAGAAATTGGAATTGAACGAGTCGTCTTGGATGACGGATGGTTTCATGCACGTCGAGATGATCGAGCAGGGCTTGGCGACTGGGTCATAGATCCAGCGGTTTGGCCAAATGGTTTGTCACCAATAATTAAGTACATCAATGACAAGGGAATCGAATTTGGCCTGTGGTTTGAAGGCGAAATGGTAAACCCAGACTCTGATCTTTACCGAGCACACCCCGAGTGGATTTTGCATGAAGGCGATCGAGTTCCACCGCTATGGAGACATCAGTTGGTTTTGGATATTGGTCATGAAGGTGCGTTTAATCATGTGCTTGAGCAAACCTCTGCAGTACTTTCTACTCACAACATCGCATATATAAAGTGGGATCACAATCGTGTGCTGGTTGATGCGGGCCATCTTGGACAAGCCGGGGTACATCGTCAAACGCAAGCGATTTATCGTTTGTTTGCTGAATTAAAGAAGCGTCACCCAGGTTTAGAGATTGAATCCTGCGCATCTGGCGGAGCACGTATCGATCTTGGAGTAATTGATCTAGTTGATCGCTTCTGGACAAGTGATAACAACGATGCGTTGGAACGCCAAACAATTCAGCGCTGGACTTCGCAAGTAATTGCACCCGAACTGCTTGGGACGCACATCGGCCCAACCCATGGACATCAAACAGGCCGCACACTTGAATTATCAATGCGTGCAACAACGGCACTTTTTGGTCATGCTGGAATCGAATGGAATATCACAGAAGCAACTAGCCAAGAGCGTAAGCATCTAGCTACGTGGGCAAAATATTACAAAGAAAATCGTGCGCACTTGCATTCAGGAAAGATGGTTCGCGTTGATTATCCAGAAACTCATGCTTATTTGCACGGAGTTACAGCCCATGATCTTTCACGAGCAATCTTTGCTTACGTGCAATTAACACCAACTGTTGCAATTCATCCAGCACCACTTAAGTTTCCTGGATTAGATGAAAGTGCAACTTACACAATCAAGGCGGTTTTCCCTGCTGGCAAACCGCGCTACATGTTGATCACTCCACCCCAGTGGATGAGCGGAATAACTATGTCTGGATCAGCCCTTGCTTCAATTGGTGTGACTGCGCCAATTTTGGCACCTGCGAATGCTTTCTTAATTGAAATTGATAAGGCTTAATCAACCCAATTTAAAGTTCGTTCGACCGCTTTTTTCCATCCCGCATAGCCAGCAGTTCGCTGTTGTTCAGTGCTAGTTGCGCTCCAGCGCCTTGATTGTTTCCACTGTTTTCTTACTTCATCTGTTGATGACCAGAAACCAACTGCAAGCCCTGCCGCATATGCTGCGCCAAGAGCTGTTGTCTCACCAATCAAAGGTCGAGTGATATCGATTCCCATGACATCTGCCTGCATCTGCATACATAAAGAGTTTGCGGTGATTCCTCCATCAACGCGCATCTCTTTCATTGGCACTCCACTATCTGCAACCATCGCATCCATTACATCGCGAGTTTGATAGCAAATCGCTTCTAGTGCCGCTCGTGCAAGGTGAGCCTTAGTCGCTGCGCGAGTCAGACCGACAATTACGCCTCGTGCATCGCTGCGCCAATAGGGAGCAAATAGTCCAGAAAAGGCTGGAACAAAATACACACCTGCGGTGTCTGTAACCGATGATGCCAAATTTTCTGTTTCTGCTGCGTTTGTAATTATTCCTAATTGATCGCGCAACCATTGAATTGCAGAACCTGTTACAGCAACCGAACCTTCTAGCGCGTAATGAGCAGGCTGGTTACCTAATTTGAAACATACAGTTGTTAGCAAGCCATTTTTTGATCGAACGATTTCGGTTCCGGTATTTAACAATGCAAAGTTTCCGGTGCCATAAGTAGTCTTTGATTCGCCTCTTTCAAAACAAACTTGTCCGACCATGGCAGCTTGTTGATCTCCCAAAATTCCGGCAATTGGAATTGATGTACCAAATGGGCCATGCGGGTCGGTCATTGCATAGATTTCGGATGAAGATTTGATTTCGGGTAAAGCTGACCGCGAGACTCCAAATATCGAAAGCAGTTCTTGATCCCAATCTAAGGTTTCAAGGTTCATTAAAAGCGTACGGCTTGCATTAGTCACATCAGTTGCGTGTATTCCTCCACGAACACCACCTGACAAGTTCCACAACAACCAGGAATCAATGGTTCCAAATCGTGCATTGTCACTCTTTGCTGCTGGAATATTGCTAAGAAACCAACTCATCTTGCTTCCGGCAAAGTACGGGGCGATTGTTAACCCGGTCTTATGGCGAATTGAGCTCTGTTGCTCTTGGGTAAGGGTTGATAGGAATTCAGTGGTTCGGGTGTCTTGCCAAACAATGGCATTGCTTAATGGTTGGCCTGTTGTTACATCCCAGACCACAGTTGTTTCGCGTTGATTAGTTAAGCCAATAGCTGCAAGTTCAGAACCTAATATGTTTGCTTGCTTGAGCGCTCCCGCAATTACCTCTTGAACTCGCTCCCAAATTTCTGCCGCATCATGTTCAACCCATCCAGCCTGAGGCAAAATCTGGCGATGTTCCATTTGATGCTGACCAACTACTTGGCCTGAATGATCAAATATCATAAATCGAGTGCTGCTGGTTCCTTGATCCAAGCTGCCGATGTAAGCCACGATGCACAAAACCTCTCGCTGTAAGTTAGGCTTAGCGTACTCAGTCGTAACGGAGATTCAACGCATATGTTCTTGTCCCAACTTGGCCCAGACCAGCGCGAATCTGCCGTTTCTCAATTAGCCACAGAGCAATTCGACATTCTGGTTATTGGTGGGGGAGTTACTGGCGTTGGTGCAGCCCTAGATGCAGCTTCTCGTGGACTCAAAGTAGCCTTGATCGAGTCACAAGATATTGCTGCCGGAACTTCAAGTAGATCCAGCAAGTTAATCCATGGCGGTCTGCGTTATTTGGAACAGTATGACTTCAAACTTGTCCGCGAAGCGTTACACGAACGTGAATTAATGGTCGCAACACTGTGCCCACATCTTGTGAAACCTGTTGGATTTTTATTTCCTTTAACTGAAAAGTTGAAAGAGCGCACTTATGTTGGAGCCGGCCTTGCACTCTATGACGCCCTTCGTGGATTTCAACGAGCCTTACCTTGGCATAAGCACTTGAGCCAAAAACAAATTAATGAAATTGCGCCTTCACTTCGCCACGACATTGTCACAGGAGCTATTAAATATTTTGATGCCCAAGTCGATGATGCAAGGCACACCATGTCGGTTGCACGCACAGCCGCTCGTCACGGTGCAATTATCGCAACTCGTGTTTCTGCAGAATCATTGATTCGCGAAGGTAAGCGAGTTGTTGGAGTAAATGCTCGTGATTTAGAAACTGGAAAAAAGATTGCAATTAAGGCTGGGGCCACAATCATGTGTGCTGGTATCTGGAGCGATGAGTTGCATGAAAAATTTGAATTAAAGCCTGGATACGGCGTGACCATGAGTAAAGGTGTGCATATTGTGCTGCCGGGCTCAGCGATTAAATCTGACGCTGGAATCATTTTAAAGACTGCGGTCTCGGTTCTCTTCTTAATTCCATGGGGCGATAAATGGATCGTTGGAACGACAGATACTCCATATGATGGTGATCGGGCAGAACCATATGCATCACGCGAAGATGTTCAATACATCCTTGATCAAGCTAACCGAGTTTTAGAGCCAAAGTTAAAGGCCGAAGAAATCATTGGCGTATATGCAGGATTGCGACCATTAGTTGCAAACATAAAGAGTGCGACAACAACAAAACTTTCGCGTGAGCACACTGTTGATCGACCTGCAGCCGGATTTGTTTCGATCGCAGGTGGAAAATACACGACCTACCGAGTCATGGGTAAGGATGTTGTTGATCGCGCAGTTATTGAGCTTCGTCGTATCACGCAAGAATCAGTTACTGAAAAACTTCCATTAGTTGGAGCAGATGGATATTTCGCACTAGAGCAACAAAAAGAGCGGATTGCGCAAGAGGCCGGAATTGAAGTTGAAACCGTCTCACACTTGCTGAATCGTTACGGTTCATTGATTAGTGAAATTCTTGAAATTATCGATGAGCAACCAAAACTTGCCAAGAAGTTAGATGCTGATCTTCCTTACATCAAGGCAGAAATTGTTTATGCCGCCTCGCATGAGGGTGCGCGAACTGTCGATGATGTGATTTCACGTCGTACACGTTTGGCCTTTGAGGCCCAAGAACATGGCGTCCATCTTGCCGACGAAGTCAGCTCATTAATTGCTCCAGTTTTGGGTTGGAGTGCAAAAGAGCGCAAGGAATCAGTTGCAGCCTACGAAGCGTTAGTAGACCGCGAACTAGCCGCACTAGATGAACTGCTAGAGGCTAATTCTTAATCTGACCTCGACAACTATCTGAAACTGGTTTCTTGGTTGCAGTTGGCGATGGTGTTGGCTTTGGAGAAGGCGTTGGTCCCTGCACAACATCAAAACTTACATCCACACTTGAGACTGCATGTGTTCCAGAAACATCGTCCAGCAGAATCTTTCCTTTAAAACTTCCGGCGGGGACGCCTCGTAGCTCTAAGGTCCAAACACCACTTGTTTCACGCAAAATACGCTGAGTTGGTCTTGGTACAGGGTTAGTTGATTTATCAAATACAAATTTGACTGTACCTGTTATAACTGGCAAACCAGTTGGTCTGGTTACATTGACTTTAAACACTGCCGGCTTATTCGTCGTACTAGAGCTTTGACTTGTAAGAACCATGGTTGAAGGCTCTTGTTGTGGCATCAAATCAACCAAAGTTGGTTTCCACTCACCTTTAACCAGTTCCAAAAAGGATGAAGGTGTTCCGCGGAAAACATTTAGGTCTAGCCTGTTACCAGGAACCCCATACTTAGGCGCAATTCCACAGGATGAATACTGCCAAACGGTCCATTGTGAATCACAGTTTGCTCCGGTCCATGAGTGTACAAAGCAACCACCAGGTTTCACACCTGGCTGATTAATTGGATTTGCAGGATCGATTCCATATTGAGCAAGCCACAGCGGGTATTGCGCCAACTCTTTTGATCGAACCATTGAGCCTTCAAGAAAACTTGGGTATGAATACAGAAATGGAGTCCGGCCCGTTTTCTCCTTTAGGGATGCAAGAAAAGTAAGAGCCCATAAAGTCACAGCACTTCTGGTTGCATTTTTCTGACATGCACCAGTGGATGAGTAACGAACACACTTATTTTCTAGATCTAGGGCATATGGCAAATCTCGATCTGAATACCCACCCATGGAAGCTAGTCGCCACACCACCTTTTGGGCTTGAGCCAATGCATCTTGCTTTATTTCTTCATCGGTTGTGACATCAGGCAGAACTGCGTAATGATAAAAACCTGTATACAGTCCGGCAGCTTGCGCCGCGTGGTGATCCATCGCTGCATATTTAACTGCTAGTCGATCTGCCTTATCCCGAGTATCTGAAGCCTTGATGAAAACAAATCGCATTCCGGCTTCATACTTTTTCACAAAGTCAATTGGCTTGTCGTTTGGATGTTGCCAACGACTAACGTCGGTGCCATGAATGCGGCCACCCGGGCCTTTAAGATCAATAAATTGTGCTGGATCTGCATTTGAAATTTCAGGCAACTGCTTCACAGTTATCCCACGAATAGGGGAGTACAAACTCTTTCCTGCTATTTCGACAACTGCCCGATATCGAACTTGTGCATCAAGTGCGGTTGCAAGTGCTGTAATTCTCCAAGTTCCAACCTTTGTAACTCTTGTAGCAAATCGAGTTGTTGTCCACTTTCCATTTGTATCAACTTGAATCTTTACTGTTACCCCTGATTTGTTGGGCTTGAGATTGCCATACATGGTTAACAGGGTTTCTGAAGCACTTGGCGTCTGTCGGACTTGCATACTCAAAACCGACGTTGCACCCACTGATTGCGGCGCACCGGCTACTCCAACGATTAGAGCTAACGCCAAAAGAAATATCTTTGTTTTCATTGTTCCCTTATATCTACTGTTAAGCCAATGATCTGTTGAATGGATGAGATTAATGCGGCCTTTAGGTTTGGACGGGTTTCAGCATATTCATGAGATGCTGCAAATTTACGGCTATCTGAAAAGTCCAGTGTTAACTGGCCATTTTCATAACTGATCAAGCGAGCATCGAAGTAAGCGATCCAAGCAATTCTGTTCTGAGACTCTAAATTATCGAGCACATCGTTCCAGCGACTACGAATTTGCTCGATCTCCATAGAGGCGAACTTTACCCGTGAACACGAAAAGAAGCTTTGCCTTAGTGAGTAGGCGCGCCAATCCACTGATGAAATTCATTTACCAACTGGACTCTCATATTTTTTCTGTGATCTGGCTGAATATTTAAAGCGATTGCGACTCGGGACAAGACCTGTTCTATTGCTTTTTCAGATACAAAGCGTAGGCGCCCGATCTCGGCGTTGGTTAGTCCATCGGCAGCAAAGCGAAGAGTTTGTATTTGTATATCAGATAAAGAAGACATAAGAGAATGCGAGTCTTTTTCGTACAGAGTTATTCCGCCATTTACCCAGGCAACGGAGTCAGTTTGATTAAAAACACGAGAAGCAGAAATGACATCACATAGCGCTGTTAAACTGTTCAAAGATTCTTTTAGCACTAACTTTGTTCCGGGCGGCATGTGTGAAAGCTCTTCACCAATCAATCTCATATCTGCGCAAGGCACCAGGATTACTACTCCGATGCCTGCAGCTTCTTTGCGGATAGTGTGAGCAATATCGACAGAATGCTCTTGGCTCTTGTGCATATCAATCAAAAGAACATGAGGTTGCAAACTTCTGAACAAGTTAACTGCTGTGCTTTTCTTGCGAGCTTCTCCCACAACATCAACACCATGAAGCTTGAGAGCGGCTCCCACACTAGATAGCTCAAAGGAATCATCAATGATAACTAATACGCGATCGCTCATACCTGCAAGGTTACGCGGAGTAACTTTTATTTGGGGAGTTTCTGTGCCAATTGAGAGTCAGCACTAGTTGGGCTGATTCCTGGTGAACTAGCTCTTGAGTAACTTCGCCAAAGTTTCAGGTATTGCATCGATGATTGCCTCTGCATTAATCGGAGCACCACCTGAGGCACGAACTGCGGCTTGATTCTGGACAAAAGCTGCAGTTGCAGCGACATAGGCCAGGTGGTTGTAGTCATTAAGAATCTCAATTGCATTAGTAGCTACCAGTGCACCCATAATTCCAGCCAATACATCGCCACTGCCGGCAGTTGCAAGCCATGGAGTTGCAACCGGTAGTTGAATCAAAACCTCATCATTTGCAACATAAGTTGTAGAACCCTTGAGTAAAACAGTTACTCCCAAGGTATCTGCAGCATTTTGAACCCACTTCTTGGGATCTCCCTCAATAGCTTCGGCGCTTACTTTTAATCCACGCTCAGACAACAGTTTTGCAAGTTCGCCGCTATGAGGAGTAATTACCGTCGGCTGCTCTAATGATCCTGCTAAATAAAGTGCTCCAGCATCCAAAATAGTTGGAACCGATTGCAACCGTACTAACTTGAACCAGCGATGGCGTAACCAGGTTGTGAAATCAGAAAATTGCTTTGCATTAATTCCACTACCTACAACCCAAGTGGCAACTTTGCCAGGTTGAACAACTGCTGATGGGGTTGAATGCAAAACTAAATGTGCAAGACCAGATGAGCTGTGAAAACGAACCATTCCAACTCCAGTTGCAGATGCTGCAGCGGTTGTTAAAACCGCAGCTCCAGGAAACTGCGCAGAACCAGTAATCAGACCCAGCACTCCGCGACTGTATTTATGATCCAAGTCAGACGGGGTGATGATGCAATTAGATGCATCTTTAGCGCTCCACTTTTTCACAACTCTTGTCATGGTGTCAGTCTACCGCTCATATTCTGAGGTCTATGCACAAAACGATAACAAGGAAAAGTTTGTTAAAGACTTTGTTGCTGCATGGACCAAGGTGATGAATGCTGATCGCTTCGACCTAAAGAAGTTTTTAAGACTTTAGTCGGTGCATTTGGATCCAGGAACTCTCAGCACTAAATCCAACCTTCTCGTATAACTTGAGTGCGCCAGACTCATTACCTGTATCCACATTAAGTTCCAAAGAGTCATACCCCTTTGTTATGCAATAAGAAATTCCGGTTTGCAGAAGAGCTTCACCGATTCCTAATCCTTGATTCTCTTGGGTTACGCCCAGAATATTTATATAGCCCCGGTTATCTTCAGCGTATTCGTCATGACATTGGCAAAAGCCAACAGGCTCTCCATTTCTAAATGCCAAGAAGACCCCATTTGGATCTGCTGCATTATCGAGCACTAGTTCTCGCCATTTTTCTAAACTTCTTGGTGCGAAACCAAAGTGCTTTGAGAATGAGTTTTGATGAGCGGCGTGCCAGCGACCAACTTGATCGGGATCTGCGATGTCAATCGCTTTGATTTCTAGATCGTTGATCTGGCGAATTGAAGGTGCGGAAGAGAGCTTCATTCTCATGGTGTAGTAACGTCGCAAGAATTCAAATCCATGATTTGTCCATGCACCTTGTAAACGCTTGTCCAAAAAGTTAGCACCTGGCCACATACCCCAATCCGGATGCTCTGCTTCTGCTAACTCAATCGCCCACAGAACAACGCTGTCTAGATTGGCAATATGTGGCTTTGCATAAATGTCTGGGAAGTAGAGACTCTTTACAGAATCTGGATGCAAGTTAACAACGGCGGAAAACCCAGGTTCATCATCAAAGCTAATCAAGTAGGTAACACTCGCATCGATGTAACCAGCAATAAAATCCAGCGCTGCTTGCTCGCTGAATAAGCTGCTTTTGCTATCAATGCTAAGTTCATGTTCATTAGCCATTTCAGCGATTGCTTTAGCATCTGCTTCGGTAGCTATTCGTGTCGAGGTGATCTTCATGAAATGCGAACTTTCTTGTAGTCGTGAAGTTTTAACTCTTTGGTGGGGCGGGTCGGGCTCGAACCGACGACGACGGAATTATGAGTTCCGGGCTCTAACCAACTGAGCTACCGCCCCTAAGGAACGGAACTTTACCGCGAATTTTTCTCGCGCTGGAATCCTCTGCGTCCCCAAAACTCCCACAGCCCCATAACGGACAGTATGAGCGCAAAACCAAAGAGCAGATCCTCGATGGGAGCAGCTGCGATTCGATAACCCGTAATCGAATCTGGGTCGTACATGACAATTCCTTTTCCATCATCACGTATATGAGTCAGCCACCAGTTAGTCATTAACTGGAAAGGAAGAATGATCATGTATGAAAGCCAAAAAGCTAGACGAGTTAGTAAAGAATTCTTGAATACGAAAAGGTCAACGCACACAGCAACAAAAACTGCAGCAACAGCAATATCGCTATAGATCATTTCTTATCGTCCTTACCGAACTCTTTTTCACGCAGGTGAGGCTTTACTGTTGTGACACCTTCGATAGTCAGAATCGCTGCCATTGGAACAATGATGAAGAAGAGGAACTCTTCCAGTGGAATATCAAATGGCCCGTAAATACCAAGCATGCGATCGCGGTTGAAGAACCAATGTCCTTGGGCAATTGCATATGCATCCCAAATCAAGAACAAGGTGCTGATTGGAAGGATGCTCAAAAGTGCACGCTTCCAGCGGCGAAGAACGCTGGTTTTCAAAATTATTTCTAGCCAAAAAGAGCCACAAACCGTGAAGGCGAGCATCGCCATGTAACCAAATTTTTCCACGCCAGATCTTCTCACACCACCTTTGGTAGGGTTGTCGAAAAGGGGGCAGACATGCAGGAAAACGCAGTTGTACTCTTTAATCGAGTTCGCCTTTTCTCAACTATTTCTGTGATTCTTGGAATCCTCCTGTCGCTTCTTTTCTCTGATCTTTTGGGTGAAGGTTCAATGGGATGGCAGGTAGTAATCGCTGTCATCGCTTTAGCAATTGGTATTCCCCACGGAGCTCTTGATCACCTAGTCACCCTGCCTAAAGCCCAGCCGAAAAAGATGGCACTATTTATTGTTGTCTATGTAGCTGTTGCAGTTGTTGCCGTGATTGGCATTCTGCAGTTCAACACCGTTGGTTTCATCATCGTTTTATTCATGAGCGCAATTCACTTTGGCATTGGAGATGCTGCCTTTATCAGTGAGATCGATAAGCGAAGTAATACTGAGAGAAAACTTAATCGCTGGCTATATATTCCAGCGGCTGGATTTACCCCAGTGTTTATTCCACTTGTTAACTCGGCAAGCACCGAAGCTTTGGCATCGGTTAACCCCGACTTAATCAATTGGCACCAAGGGTTTGATTCAGAAATCTTGCTGGCTGTTAGTGGATTTGCTGTGTTAGCAATTGTCGTTATGGGATTAACAAAAAGGTACAGAGAAGCTTTAGATCTAACTCTGCTGCTGTTGCTGGCACACCTTGCACCACCCTTGATCGCATTTGCCGTTTACTTTGGTTGTTGGCACGCGATGCGCCACACCGCACGGCTCACCCTCTCGCTTCCTCGAAGTATTGAGAATCTCAATCAAGGTTCGCTCAGAAAAGCATTTTCACAGGCCGTTATCCCAGGATTGCCTGCACTGATTGGAACTTTTGTTGTCGCAGGATTGTTGGCTCTAAGTGGTCGAGATTTCTCAGATGAGTTCTTCTGGATGGCGCTAGTTGTTGTGTGGGCGCTCACTGTTCCCCACATGGTAGTTACCGCTAAATTGGATCGTGCAGCATTAACCTAAGGGCATGAAGTTAAAAGCCTTTGTCATCGTTGTGTTGCTAACGGCAACGACTTTTTCACCAGCCCAAGCCGCACCTAACTACACATTTCCCATCACAGGCTGCGAATACACATATCCAAAAGCACACCATAGCTATCCAGCAACAGACATTTTTGCCAATGCAGGATGTCGATATGTTGCC
>Ga0082207_1000608_pt1 | contig 20029 bp, 20 predicted proteins | sample LakMenEpi10Aug09_FD_71540 | JGI IMG/M metagenome (GOLD analysis project Ga0082207, IMG submission 71540)
CCCCTTGCACCGACACCACCGGTACTATTTCATACGCGGCAAAAGTGGTTCCTGTACTCCAATCTAATTGCTATGGATGTCATAGTGGGTCGGCCCCTTCAGGCGGACAAGCCATGGGCACCTACACGGCGGATAAGACCATGGCGCAAAATGGTAAACTACTCGGCGTTATCTCACATGCCACCGGTTTCTCGCCGATGCCCAAGGGCGGATCGAAGCTCAGTAATTGCAACATCGCTGTTGTTCGCAAATGGATCGAGGCGGGCGCTCCCAACAATTAAATCATTTTTTTACATGTTCAAAAATCCTAGGCTCAAGTATTTCCTTTTTGCGGTGCTGATCGTTGCGGCCATCGGCGGTTACTATGCATACAGTGAATACAACCGTCGCAACCCCTCCATGGAAGAAGTAAAGGCAGCACATAAACTGAATGCATCAGATGTGTTGGCAGCCTTTGAATCCAAACTGGAAGAGTCAAAGAAAATGTACACCGACCAGGTGTTGGAGTTAACTGGTCCCATCAAAGAGATCGAAAAAGATGAGACCGGTTTTTATACAGTCGTTCTCGGAGAAGTCGGCTCTATGTCCTCGGTACGCTGTGTAGTGGATAGCCTATTCACTGACCGCGCGGCCAAACTTGTCAGCGGTACACCCGCAACCCTGCGTGGTGTATGTGTGGGCTATACGGCGGATGATATGGGACTCGGTGCGGATCTGCTGCTGAACCGTTGTTATCCGGCCCAACAATAAAAAAACATTCATCACCATTTATTTAATGTCAATCCTTTCAACATGAATAAGTTCATAACCCTGTCATTACTGCTGATCGGCATTAGCTCATCTGCCTTCGCACAAAAGTATTTTACCAAGAACGGCAGCATCAGTTTTGATGCAACAGCCCCCGGTTCGCCTGAAAATATTACGGCCGACAATCGTACGGTTCAGTGCGTGATCGATGGAGCAACGGGCAATATGCAGTTCAAGGCCTCCATGAAAGCATTCACTTTCGAGCGTGCGCTGATGCAGGAGCATTTCAATGAGAATTACGTAGAGAGTGATAAGTTCCCGGATGCCAAATTTGCGGGCAGCATCTCCAATATGTCTGCTATCGCCATGGATAAAGACGGTTCCTATCCTGCTACCGTAAAAGGCAAATTGACCCTCCATGGTGAAACCCGTGATGTGGAAACCACCGGAAAGATTACGGTTGCCAAAGGAAAAGAGACTGCAACGGCGAATTTCTCTGTGCTACTCTCTGATTACAAGGTTAGTGTTCCATCGCTGGTATCTGATAAAGTATCGAAGACAGCCAAGATCAACGTTAGTTGCGGACTCGAGCCATTAAAATAAACCCGATGCGACAATCAATCAAGACCATACTGCTTCTGGCATTAACCTCATTCAATACCGCTTTGCAGGCGCAGGACGATCTGCTGGGATTATTGGGAGAGGACAAGCCAAAAAAAGAATACATCAAGGCGGCTTTTAAGTCCAGTCGGGTCATCAACGCCCATTCGATGGAATTCATCAACCCGGGTACGATGGACTTCCGGATCTTGCACCGTTTCGGAAACATCGATCAGGGACTGAAGAATTTCTTCGGACTCGATCAGGCATCCATGCGCATGGGTTTTGATTTCGGTCTCCGTCCGAACCTGATGGCAGGCATCGGCAGAAGCACCTTCAAAAAAGAAGTGGATGCCTTTATCAAGTATGCACCCCTTCGTCAGTCGAAAGGTCCGGGTAGCTTCCCCGTTACCGTTGCCTTCGTAGGGGCTGTGACAGTAGACGGACTTCCTTGGGCAGACCCTACCCGTCAGAATTATTTCACCTCCCGTATGGCCTACTATTTTTCCGCGATCATCGGACGGAAATTCAATGATGCCTTCACGTTGCAGGTAACGCCTACCGTGGTTCATAAAAACCTGGTACAACTGCAGATCGATCCGAACGATATCATCGGTATCGGTGTAGGCGGCCGACTGAAACTCAATAAGCGGATGGCCTTCACCTGGGATTATACGCATGTACTCGACGGACTGCCGACGGGGTATTATAATCCCCTTTCGGTTGGATTGGATATTGAAACCGGCGGACACGTTTTCCAACTTCATGTATCCAACGCTACCGGTATGAACGAGCGAGCCTTCATAACCGAAACAACCGGTCAATGGGGAAAGGGTGAGATCCGCATGGGCTTCAACCTCTCTCGTATGTTTCAGCTGAAAAAGAAAAAGGCTTGATCCCAACACCCGATTATCGGATCATCTATCCGCTTCGCATCTCCAAGAGCCGCATTGCCGGTAAAGGAGCCTTTGCGATTCAAACCATCCCTGCCCGAAGAAAGATCGGTGACCTGGGAGGCGTGATCATCACCATGCGGGAAGCGCGCAAACTGATACGCAATAAGAAAGTCATCAACTTGGTCGAACTCGATGACGATCTGGCGCTGAATGCCTCTGCCAATCCGAACGATATCCGTTTCATCAACCACTCCTGCAACCCAAATACCTATATGCGCGTCCTGAAAGATCGGGTGGAGTTCTACGCACTTAGGACCATCCGAAAAGGGGAGGAGCTGAGTTGTGATTATGGTGAAACACATCACGAAGGCACCCTTCCTTGTGGCTGCGGAGCGGTCAACTGCAGAGGCTTTATTTAACCGGTTGATGTATCTTTACAAACTCTTCAAATACCATAAAACATCGATATATGAAAAAGCTGATTTTCGCCGCGATCCTCTCCACTACTTGTATCCTTGCCCAAGCACAACCCCCTGCCGGCGATGCCAATACAGGAGATAGCTACGGATCGAAGTTCAATGTCACAGAAGTGATGAACCTCAATGATGTGGTGAAGAAACTCAAAGGTGGTTCTGAATTCCAGGAAGTACAGGTTTCTGCTAAAGTGCTGGAGGTCTGCGCCAAAAAAGGATGCTGGTTGAAATTGGAATTGGCAAACGGAGAAACCGCAACCGTTAAGATGAAAGATTATGGTTTCTTTTTGCCTGTAGCGGCCACTGGTAAGAATGTTGTGATCAACGGGACAGTCAATCTGAAAACCGTATCGGTAGCGGAGCAGAAACACTATGCAGAAGATGCCAAGAAATCACAGGCAGAGATCGACGCTATCAAAGAAGCCAAGCAGGAAGTTCGGGTAATGGCCAGCGGCATCGTGATAGCCCAGTAGGGTGTTGAGGGATGAGGGATGAAGGTTGAGAATAGCCTAAACAAATCTCATCCTTCATCTTTCATCGTTTAGCCAAAGATGACAATCCCATGATAATTCTCTCGCGACCGCATTTCAATTTTGCGGTCCGATGCGATTGGTAGTATTCATTTTATTTCTTCTTCTTTCAAGCACCTCTTCATTTGCGCAGGCCGATTCACTGCGCAATCTTCAAGAAGTGGTGATCACCGCTACACGCCAGGAAAGACGCCTGGGCAATGTGGCCGTTCCCGTAACCCTTATTCAGCAGCAGCAGATCCGCCAGGCCGGTTCGCTCCGACTTCGTGATATTCTGCAGGAGCAAAGCGGACTCGTGATGACCAGCGCTTTCGGGGTGGGGGTGCAGATGCAGGGACTGAATCCGGAGCATACGTTGATCTTGGTAGACGGACAGCCGCTGGTCGGAAGAACCTCCGGCGTATTGGATCTGAACCGGATCGCATTGGCCGGTATCAAGCGCATCGAGATCGTAAAGGGCCCTTCTTCGAGCTTATATGGATCCGAAGCCATGGCCGGTGTCATCAATCTCATTACGGAAGCTCCAGGCAAAAAAGAACTTTCCGGCTCTCTCCGCTACGGTACAGGAAACCCTGATAAAGGATGGGCTTTGCCTTTTGCTTCGAGCGGATTTCAGCAGTTGGATGCCGATCTGCAGGTAGGGTATCAGGTTGGTAAATGGAAGTTCCGCCACAGCAATAATTATCTCTACAACGACGGAATCAGCTTTCGTCCGTTTTCGACCGACCGCATTCCCCGTCCGATCAACCGGCTGACGCATCAAACCACCCTGCTTCGTCCCATCGGAGAACGAACCGAATTCAAACTTCTTCTCCGCGCCAATCAGGATAAGATCGAGCAGGAATTCGCGGTACGAAACAATGGCCAGCTCATTGAATCCTATGGGCGCGAAAAAAACACGGAGTGGAATATTCAGCCTACGGTTACCTACCGACCGAGTCAACGTTTGGCCCTTCATTCAAGAGGGTTCTTTACCCGCTACGTTGGTGATCAGCGCTTGTTTTTCGTACAAAAACCCGACAGCAGCTACCTCGATCGTTTCGAACAACATCTTTATCGGTTCGAGCAACAACTCGATTGGACCATCGGTCGCTCTGAATGGATATTTGGTGCCGGTTATCAGATCGATCAGGCCCGTTCCACCCGATACGATGCATTGGACAATCGCAAACAGAACCGTGTAGCATACGCATTCGCGCAGTGGGAATGGAAGCTCAATGAAAAGTTGATCTCAGTGGCGGGGATGCGATACGACGATAACCAATTGTTCGCAGCCGCGCTTACGCCGAAATGGTCGCTTCGTTATAAGCCCAATGAGAAATGGTCGGTGCAGGCTTCGGTGGGACAAGGATTCAAGGCCCCCGATTTCAGGCAACTCTATTTGAATTTCACCAACAATGCCGCCGGTGGTTATTCCGTCTATGGTACTCAGGATGCCATTCGCATCATCAACGAGTTGAACCGTCTCGGACAGATCGCGGAGCTGCAACCCGATTTTAGCAAACTAGCTGATCTGACTCCCGAGTACTCAACCGGAACCAATCTGGGTGTTACCTATCAGCCGAAACAAACGATAACGGTTCGATTCAACGGATTTCGAAATGATATTCGCTCACTCATAGATGTTCGACAAGTGGCCACCCGCATCGATGGGGCACAGATCTTCAGCTACCTGAATGTGAAGCGGGCTTATACGTACGGACTGGAATCCGAATTCAAATGGCAATTCCATTCTCAATGGACATTGCAGACCGGTTATCAATGGCTTCGCACAGGGGATAAAGATGAACTCGACCGCATCAAAAAAGGATTGGAGTATACCCGTGCCTCTGACGGATCGAGTCGGGTGATGACCCTTCGTGAATATGTCGGACTGCCGAACCGCAGTGAACATCAGGCGCAGTTCAAACTGCGTTACCAGCCGGCCGAACACCGATTTGTGTTTTTGAGGTTGCTCTATCGGAGTCGGTGGACCATCGCCAATAGCAATGGTAACGGCGTGCATGATGTACAGGATGAATATGCAAACGGCTTTCTGCAGATTAACTTATCCGGTGGCATACCGCTGCGAAAAAACATCCAGTTGCAGGCAGGCATTGAAAATCTCCTGAATTACCAAGACGTAAACTACCTGCCCAATTTCCCCGGTCGTAACATTTATATGACCCTAAACTTCAAACTCTAAACTCTAAATCATATCCTTATGCGTTTTCAACTCCTCCTTCTGACTTCTCTAGTTTCTTTCGTTGCTTGTGAGAAAGACAAGCCTACCCCCACGATCGATCAGCGTGCTTATTCCGTGACCACCAGTGGTAATGTAGTTACGGTTCGAAATCTTCCTGGTGACACGATCATCGGGGTCAGTGCTCAGGGCCAGCCCGTGGGTGCAGGGCGGTATACTTTCTTCAGCCTGGAATCTGGTCAATGGATTCCGAATGCCGATTCAAATTCAAGTCGTTGGGATTTGGCTTTTGCCGGCACGATTGTACGCGTGAATAATCTGACCAGCGGCCCGGGTAGCGGGGGCGGGTTCGTGTTCAATGGGTCCTTCGAATCACTTACTTCTGTACCGGTTGATTCAACCTTCCGTCTTGATAACCATCCGGTATCTTATGCGATCCCTCGCGGATCGGGTCGCGCCTGGTATACGTATGATGGTCCCACCAACCTGCTGACCCCCATTCCCGGTCGCACACTGGTGATCCGCACCGCCAATGGGCAGCGTGCCAAGGTAGAGATCCTCAACTATTACCGTGGTGGCAGTACGCCCTCCGCTTCCGCTGCCGACAGCATCAAGATCCGCGATCAGCGCTTCTTTCATTTCCGATACACGAAATTCTAGTAGAAAGGGGAAGGTGAAGGGTGTTTAAGTATTCACCCTTCATCCTTCATCCTTCAACTCCTAATTGTGTATTTTCGCGGACTGCAAAAAACACTATGTCCGCCAAATACCGCGAGTTTACCGGATTGAACCTGCCCGCCCTCGAGAGAGAGGTGTTGGAGCGCTGGAGTAAAGAGAAAACCTTCGAGCAAAGTATTGCACACCGCGAAGGCAAGCCGGCCTTTGTTTTCTATGAAGGTCCGCCTAGTGCCAATGGCATGCCCGGCATTCACCACGTGATCTCTCGCACCCTGAAAGATCTGGTCTGCCGCTATCAAACCATGCGCGGTTTTCAGGTCAAACGCAAAGGCGGATGGGATACGCACGGACTGCCCATCGAACTCGGCGTCGAAAAAGAACTCGGCATCACCAAAGAAGATATAGGTGTCAAGATCACGGTTGAAGAATACAACCGTAAATGCCGCGAGGCCGTTCTTCGATACAAAGACAAATGGGATCAGATCACTACTCAAATGGGCTATTGGGTCGATCTAAAGCATCCTTACATCACCTTCGAGAACGCTTACATTGAAACGCTCTGGTGGTTACTAAGCGAACTATACAAAAAAGGATTACTCTACCAGAGCGTCAGCATTCAACCCTATTCGCCCGCCGCAGGTACCGGACTCAGTTCACATGAATTGAATCAACCCGGCACCTACAAGGATGTAAAAGACACCTCTGTGGTGGCAATGTTCAATGCGATCCGCAACGACCGATCTGAATTTCTCTTCGATAAATCGAACGGTGCGGACTGTTTCTTCCTGGCTTGGACAACCACCCCTTGGACCCTTCCATCCAACTTAGGTCTCACCGTCGGGGCCGACATCGACTATGTACTCGTCAAGACCATCAATCCCTATACTCATCAACTCATTCACGTGGTGTTGGCTGAGGCCTTGCTCGGAAAGCATTTCAAAGAGGAAGGAAAAGATGGTGACTTCAACGCCTACACGGAAAAAGACAAGATCGTTCCCTGGACCATTCTGCATCGCTTCAAAGGATCCGATATTGAAGGTTGTCGATATGAACAGTTGCTTCCCTTCGAAGCAAATCGTCCGGAGCTGGCAGAAGGAGATCCGTTCCGTGTGCTCACCGATTCATTCGTAACCACAGTGGATGGTACGGGTATCGTACATACAGCCCCTGCCTTCGGTGCGGATGATTATAAAGTCGGTAAGCGATATGGCATCGGTATGCTGACTATGGTCGATCGCGAAGGAAAATTTGTAAACGGACTCGGTGAATTCAGCGGTCGTTACGTCAAGAATTACAAAGACCAACCCGACTACGTCGATGTGAACGTCGACATCGCCGTCAAGCTGAAAAAAGAAAATCGCGCCTTCAAGGTCGAGAAATACGAACACTCTTATCCGCATTGCTGGCGCACCGATAAACCCATTCTGTATTATCCGCTCGACGCCTGGTTCATCCGAACTACCGCACTGCGCGACCGGATGGTGGCACTCAATAAAACCATTCGTTGGAAGCCCGCTTCCACCGGAGAAGGTCGATTCGGGAATTGGCTGGAGAACATGGTGGACTGGAACCTGAGTCGCAGTCGCTACTGGGGAACGCCGCTTCCGATCTGGCGTACCGAAGACGGTAGTGAAACGATCTGCATCGGTACCGTAAAGGAACTCAAGCAAAAGATCCGCGAAGCCATTGACGGCGGATTGGAAATGCGTGGACTGAAAAAAGGAATGAGCGGTTTGGAAGAAGCGATCGATTCACTCGTATCCGATCTGCACAAACCCTATGTCGATGACATTCTCTTGCTTTCCCCGGGTGGTCAGCCTATGAAGCGTGTACCCGATCTGATCGATGTATGGTTCGACAGTGGTGCCATGCCCTATGCGCAATGGGGATTGCCTGATGCCAGCTCGAATGCATATGGTCCGCTTAGCCCCGAAAACTTTTTCGCTTACCATAAACTGAATGGAAACGATGGCGGTTCGGCTTTTCCGGCCAGCTTCATTGCCGAAGGAGTGGATCAAACACGCGGCTGGTTCTATACCCTGCATGCGATCGGCAGCTTGCTGTTCGATTCGGTTGCGTATCAAACCGTGGTGAGTAACGGACTCGTGCTCGATAAGAACGGAAACAAAATGAGTAAGCGGTTGGGTAACGTAGTAGATCCGTTTCAGACCATCGATAAATACGGAGCGGATGCGACTCGTTGGTATCTGGTGACCAATGCTTCTCCCTGGGATAATTTGAAGTTCGATATCGATGGGATTCAAGAAGTGCAACGTAAATTCTTCGGAACCCTCTATAATACCTATCAGTTCTTTGCGCTGTATGCGAATCTCGACGGATTCAAGTTTGAAGAGAAGTCAATTCCTCTTTCAGAAAGACCGGAGATCGATCGGTGGATCCTTTCCTCTTTGCATACACTTATAAAGGATGTTCAAGCCGCTATGGAAGAGTACGAGCCTACGCAGGCTGGCCGACTCATAGAGGATTTTTTGGATGAACAACTGAGCAATTGGTACGTGCGTCTTTGCCGACGTCGCTTCTGGAAAGGAGAATATGCAACGGATAAGATCTCGGCGTATCAAACGCTGTATGAATGCCTGGAGACCCTCACACGTTTGATGGCACCGATCTCGCCTTTCTTCAGTGACCTGTTGTTCCGGGAGCTGAATGCCGTCACTAAGCGTCATGCCGTTGACTCTGTACACTTGGCCGATTTCCCTGTCAGCGATCCCGCTTCCATCGATAGCGGACTCGAGGAGCGTATGCGTTGGGCGCAAGATGCCAGCTCACTGGTCTTGTCGCTTCGCAAGAAAGTTAAGATCAATGTTCGTCAACCCCTACAGAAGATGATGATCCCCGTGCTGGATCCAAACATGAAAAAACAACTGGAACGGGTGGCTGATCTGATCAAGGCCGAGGTGAATGTGAAAGAACTGGACTATCTCGATCCGAACAATACGTTCATACGCAAGAAGATCAAACCCAATTTCATCGCGCTAGGAAAGAAGCTCGGTCCGAAAATGAAGGCCATGTCGGCTGCGCTCGCCGCCTTTTCGCAGGAGGATATCGCAGCGCTGGAGCAATACGGATACAAGGACGTGCTATTGGAAGGGGAGACTTTCCAGCTTCAAGTGGGAGAAGCCGATATTACCAGCGAGGATGTGCCCGGGTGGACGGTGGCAAGCAAGGGCCGGATCACCGTGGCGTTGGACCTGAACCTGACACCCGAATTAGTTGCAGAAGGGCAGGCCAGGGAATTGGTGAACCGGATCCAGAAGATCCGAAAGGACAGCGGATTTGAGCTGACCGACCGGGTTTCAGTAAGCGTTTTTGCTCCATCTGGGCTGGCTGAGTCGTTCGGACGCTTTAAGGACTATATTTGCGCGGAAATCCTGGCAGACGACCTGTCTTTTGAAAGCGGGCCACAAGCTCAGGAAATAGAAATAAACGGTGAAAATCTGACCGTTACGGTCAACAAAAAAGGCTAATATATGGCCATCAAGAAAAAACCCGCACCCAAGAAAGTTGCCAAGCCCGCTGCTAAAGCGAAGCCAGTTGCTAAAAAACCGGCTCCAAAAGCCAAACCTGCAGCCAAAAAGCCTGTAGCTAAAGCCAAGCCCGTCGCTAAAGCGAAGCCAGTTGCCAAACCGGTTGCCAAGCCTGATGCAAAAAAGCCCGCACCCAAACCTGCGGCGAAGCCTGTTGCTAAACCAGTAGCGAAGCCCGTAGTCAAAGCACCTGCTAAGCCTGCTGCTAAACCGGTTGCAAAACCTGTAGCTAAGGCACCCGTCAAGCCTGCCGCGAAACCGGTTGCAAAACCTGTTATCAAAGCACCTGTCAAGCCTGCCGCACCTGTTAAGCCGGTAGCTGCTGCGCCTGCACCCAAACCGGCTCCGGTGCCTGCTCCTATACCGCCTGCAAAACCTGTGGCTAAAAAGAATGATCCTTCCAGTCTGGTTTCTGTCAAGCCAAAGGCAGCGGTGGCCACTAAGAAAGAACCTCCTCGTCCGGCCAAAGTGGTGATGCCCAAACTCACTACCCGAAGCGCGGTTAAATACGAACCTGATTTCACTCGTTCTGTACTGGATTCTAAGCCCAGCTTACCGTCCGGACCAACCATGCGTTATTCCGATTCGGATCTGGCTGAATTCCGCGAGATCATCAGTCGTAAACTGGATTCTGCCAAGAAGGAACTCGCGTATTTGCAAGGACTCATCACCCGCAAGGATGAAAGTGGTGATTTCGAGGATGCTCGCTACATGACCATGGAAGATGGCAGCGTAAGCATGGAGCGTGAACAATTGAGTCAAATGGCCAGCCGTCAGATCACCTTCATCGACCACCTCGAAAAGGCACTGATGCGCATTGAGAACAAGACCTATGGTGTTTGCCGCGTCACCGGTAAGCTCATCGATAAAGCCCGCCTCCGCGCTGTTCCGCATGCCACCCTCAGTATCGAGGCGAAGCAAATGCGGAAGTAGAAGAAAGATGAAAGATGAACGATGAAAGGTGAACATAGTTCTACGATTCACCCTTTATCGTTCATCCCTTACCCTTCATCTTTCATCCTTCACCCTTCATCCTTCTCCATATGAAGCACTTCGTATTAAGCCTACTCTTCTTCCCGTTGATCGCTTACGCGCAGCCTCGCGTGATCGCTGGTCCGATGCTGGCCGGTGTGGAACTCCGTGATGTTCGGGTGTGGACGGAAGTCTCCTCCGAGGTCAAGTCTGTTTCCATTCGTTATGGAAAGAGCGGAACCGAACAAAAGAGTGAAGCAGGTTATTACGGAACGTTGGGAAAACCGTTCAATCCGATCACGGTAACCGTGGGCGGACTCGAGCCCAATACTTCATACGATTACACGATCTACATCAATGGCAAGAAGACCGATCGCACCGGATCGTTCACGACTAAAGAACTCTGGCAGTGGCGCAAACCTGCGCCGGATTTTTCCTTTCTAGCCGGATCCTGTTCTTATTTCAATGAAGCGTCTTACGATCGTCCCGGTCGTGCATACGGACAAGACAGCAGCATCTTCACTCCCATGGCCAAGGAGAAATCTGAATTCATGCTTTGGTTGGGCGATGCCTGGTACACGCGTGAAGTGGATTATTACAGTGAGTGGGGCCTCTGGAACCGGGCCAGCCGCGATCGATCTCTGGGTGTATTGCAACCTCTTTGGAAAGCAATGCCACATTATGGCATTTGGGATGATCATGATTTCGGTCCCAATAACAGCGGGAAAAGTTATGAACTGAAGGAAACAAGCCGTCAGGTATTCAATGCCTATTTTCCGAATAAATCCTGCGGTGAAAATGGACAAGGTATCTATACCAAGATCCAACACAATGATGCTGATTTCTTCCTCACCGATGATCGTTGGTGGAGAAGTGACGATCGTACAAAAGATTCCATCAACGGCGCTCCCAATCCGGATAAACGAATGCTCGGTCCGCAGCAAATGGAATGGCTGAAAGATGCACTGCTTGCGAGCAATGCCGTTTTCAAATTCATCGTGATGGGCAGTCAGGCGCTTAATGATGTTTCTCCTTACGATAAGTGGACCGACTTCCCCGTTGAGAGACAGGAGTTACTCGATTTCATTCGATTCTATAAGATCAATGGTGTTGTTTTCATGAGTGGCGATCGTCATCACAGCGAAGTGATCAAGATGACTCGTCCGGGTACATATCCACTCTATGATGTAACGGTGAGTCCGCTTACCTCCGGTACGCATGTATTCGACGGTCCTGAAAAAAACAATCCGCTCCGTGTATTCGGTCTCGATCAGAAAAATAACTACGGACGATTCACGATCGCCGGTCCAAAAGGATCCCGCAAACTCACTGTCGATTTTCTCGGAACAAAAGGAGAGAAGTTGGGTAGTTGGGAGGTCAGCGAAACCGATCTGAAAACGCCTCGCTAACACATGCGCATCTCTTTCGCCTACGACAAGCGTCAGGTGATGCAGGCCCTGCGCTATCATTTCATCAGCCGGCTAGAAATCCGTCTGCTCATCATTGCCGTGAATGTATTTGCGATCGGATCGGTGGTGTTGTATTCACTCAAACAAGTCACCCCGTTCGCCTTCTTGCTCAGCTCCTGCTTGTGGCTGGTACTCATGATCGCCATCTGGTGGTTTTTACCCTGGATGGTATACCGCCAAACAAGGGCCTTTCAGCATCATTTTGAAATGGGATTTAGTTCCGCAGGTTTTGAATTGAATCATGAAGAAAAGGGTAATGCCTGGACCTGGGAATCGCTGCAGCGCTGGAAGGAAACGCCCTTCTTTTTTCATCTGTATTTCGATCCGCGTTCTTTCTGGCTAGTACCCAAAGAAGCCTTGTCGGATGAGGATCGCGTTCAATTGCGTCAATGGCTCAATGAATTTGTGCCGGGGAGATCAAAGTGATTTTTCCATCACTACATGCGGGATGGTTACTTCGGTGAACTCTGTGCTGGTCACCCGATAGCCCATCTTCTCATAAAAGCCGATGGCATGCTGACGGGCGTGCATAATGAGGTTTCTGTACCCCTGATCGCGGGCAATGTTTTCCGCAAAACTCATCAAGGCCTTGCCGATCCCTTTGCGTTGTATGTCGTCTGAGACCGCCATCTGCCGTAACCGAACGGTTCGGTCGTCTTCCCGAACCAGCATGCAGCAACCCAGTAAGCTATCCTCTTCAAAAGCGCCGATGTGTACATGGGGTCGTTCGGTTTCCAACTCCTCTGAATCAAGGGTCAGGCCCAGGGGGTGACGCAGAATCTGCTCCCGGAGACGGGTCATTTCCCGGTATTCGGGACTTCCGTGATCGATGATCTTCAGGGCCATAGATAAACAGCAATATTTTGAATATACGATTTTCAGGGGATACGAACCATCGTTCAATGATTTCGGTCGGATATTAAACAATCTGAGTCATTCGTTTTCAATGATTTATGTCGTATCGGAAAAATGCCTTCAGAAGATGGCATTTTGAGCAAAAACTATATTTTTGCAACCTATAAACAAAACCTTAACACATGTCAGACATCGCATCTCGAGTCAAAAAGATCATCGTGGACAAACTGGGTGTGGATGAAGCAGAGGTGACCAACGAGGCCTCTTTCACCAACGACCTGGGAGCGGATTCTTTGGATACCGTTGAACTCATCATGGAGTTTGAAAAAGAGTTCAACCTTTCCATCCCCGATGAGCAGGCTGAAACCATCACCACGGTGGGTCAGGCTATTTCCTACTTGGAAGAGCATTCCAAATAAGTTGACTCCGAGTCGTCAGCCGAACTTCGACGAAACGACCGATACATGATTAACCGCCTTCTTGATCGGAATCCCGGCTTGAGAAGGCGGTTTTCATTAATCCATTCTTCTGATTAACTTTCCTATATGGAATTGAAACGCATAGTGGTGACCGGCATCGGCGCCCTCACGCCCATTGGCAATAACCTCGACGATTATTGGAATAACCTGCTAGCCGGTGTATCCGGGGCGGGACCCATCACTCAATTCGATGCCAGCAAATTCCGCACCCGCTTTGCCTGCGAGATCAAGAATTTCGATCCCACTCAATACCTCGATAAAAAAGAAGCCCGCAAACTCGATCGTTTCGCCCAACTGGCCCTCGTGGTCAGCGATCAGGCCATGGCGGATGCGGGACTCAATAAAGACAACATCAACCCCGACCGTGTAGGCGTGGTGTTCGCCAGTGGTATAGGCGGACTCATCACGTTCCAACACGAAGTCACTGAATTCGCAAAAGGAGACGGTACCCCTCGCTTCAATCCCTTCTTCATTCCCAAGATGATCTTGGATATCGCTGCCGGTCACATCTCCATGCGGCACAACCTGCGCGGACCCAACTTCGCCGTGGTCAGCGCCTGCGCCAGCAGCACCCACGCCATCATGGATGCATTCAACCTGCTTCGTCTCGGCAAAGCCGACATCATCCTTACCGGTGGTGCCGAATCGGTGATCAGTGAGGCAGGCGTGGGCGGATTCAATGCGATGAAAGCCATGAGCGAGCGCAACGACGATCCGCAAACTGCCAGCCGTCCCTACGATAAAGACCGCGACGGATTCGTAATGGGAGAAGCAGCAGGTTGCTTAGTACTTGAAACGTTGGATAGTGCCCTCGCTCGTGGAGCCAAGATCTATTGTGAAGTGGTCGGTGCCGGTGCGACCGCCGATGCCTACCATATCACCGCGCCTCATCCGGAAGGATTAGGTGCCAAGAACGTAATGTTCGCAGCTCTCGAAGAGGCAGGTATGCGTCCGGATGAGATCGATTTCATCATCACGCACGGACCCTCTACGCCGATAGGAGATGGGGCGGAAGTGAAAGCCATCACCCAGGTGTTCGGTGAGCATGCGTACCAATTGAATATCAGTGCTACGAAGTCGATGACCGGTCACTGTTTAGGTGCTGCCGGCGTGATCGAAGCCATCGCTTGCATCAAGGCCGTTATACACGACATCGTTCCACCCACGATCAACCATTTTACCGATGATCCGGAGTTGGATCCCAAATTGAATTTCACCTTCAACAAGCCCCAGGCTCGTCCCGTTCGTGCAGCGCTAAGTAACACGTTCGGTTTTGGCGGACACAATGCTTGTGTGATCGTGAAAAAATATGTCTGATAGTCCAACCACTTTGTTACATCGGATTTTCGGTTCGGCCGAAGAGCGGATCTTCCGAAAGAATCTGCGCAATCTATTGGGTTTTCGTCCCCGTAATTTCTCCGTTTACGAACTCGCGCTCACACATCGTTCACTGAAAGAACCCATCGATCAGAACAACGAGCGGCTGGAATTTTTAGGGGATGCTATACTGAGTTCCCTGGTCGCTGAGTATCTCTTCAAACGGTATCCCTACAAGGAAGAAGGGTTTCTGACAGAGATGCGTAGTAAGATGGTGAATCGCAATCAGCTAAATGATATCGCCCTACGGATCGGGCTGAATAAGATCGCCATTTTCAATCGCAATGATGGGGCCCTGCGCAGCAGCCAGATCTTCGGTAATACGCTGGAAGCATTGGTTGGGGCGATCTACCTCGATCAAGGCTATGCTTTCACGGATAAGTGGGTGTTGCGGAACCTGATTCAGCCGCACCTGTCGATGGATGATCTCGAGTTGCTGGATCTCAATCTCAAGAATAAACTTTACGGCTGGGTGAATCGTCAGGGTAAAACGCTGGAGTTCGTCACCCTCAATGAAAAACTCGAGCGCGGCCGACGACTTTTCACTGTTGCTGCCGTCATCGATGGTGAACGCATTGCCGAAGGAAAAGCCTTCAATAAAAAAGACGCTTCCCAGATCGCGGCACAGGAGGCGATCCGGTTATTGGGGATCGAATAAAATTTCAGGCTATTAAGCTGGTTGGATGAGATCCCATTTATTGCCATAGAGATCTTCGAACACGATCACTTTTCCGAATGACTCAGTAACTGGTCCGCGTACAATACGAATATCTTCTTTTCGCAGCCGGATTTCATACGCATCAATGTCGTCGGTGTACATTAAGAGAAATACTCGTCCGCCTGTCTGATCACCCACCCGGCTCAGTTGATGTTCATCCGCTGCTTTGGCCAGCAACAACTGGCAACTGTTTTTTCCGGGCGATACCACCACCCAGCGCTTCGTTTCACTCATCACAGTATCCTCGATCAAGTCAAAGCCTAACTTATTGACATAAAACTCGATCGCCTCATCATAATCCCGAACCACCAACGCGATCTGAAAAAGCTTTTGATTGGACACGTTTGTACTTTTTGAAAAATTATTTCATCTCTCACCCTTCATCTTTCACCTCTCATCTCTCATCCCTCAACTCTTCTCCTGGCACAGTTCCACCAACACTCCTCCAGTCGTCTTCGGATGAATAAAGCAGACTAGCTTATTATCCGCCCCGGTCTTGGGTTCTGCATTTAGCAATTGAAAACCATCGGCTTTCTTTTTCTCCATCTCTGCTCGGATATCCGACACCGCAAAAGCAATGTGGTGCAGGCCTTCGCCCCGTTTTTCGATGAACTGGGCGATGACTCCGTCCGGACTCATGGATTCCAGCAGTTCGATCTTCGTTTCCCCCTGTCTGAAAAAGGCTGTTCGAACCTGCTCCGAGGCCACTTCCTCGGTTTTATAGCAGGGGGTGCCCAACAGTTGTTCGTATTTGGGGATGGCGTCGGCGAGGGAGCGGACCGCGATTCCGATGTGTTCTACCTTCTCCATGACATTCAAATGATTAGAATTGTCTTCCGATTTAAGAAATTTCACAAATCCCTCCGAAAATACCACAATCCCCTTCAACCTTTTGAGGTAAATTTGCGTTCTTAAGCCGAACTTAAAAATCATTATGAGCCTGAACCTTCCCGTATACCTCGATCACAATGCCACCACCCCCTGCGATCCGCGGGTCGTGGAGGCTATGATTCCCTATTTTACCCAGAGTTTTGGAAACGCCGCCAGCCGCAATCACTCTTTCGGATGGCAGGCAGAAGACGCGGTTGACAATGCCCGCGAGCAAGTAGCCAAACTCATCGGTGCCGATCCCAAAGAGATCATCTTTACTTCCGGTGCCACAGAGGGCGATAACCTCGGCATCAAGGGAGTTTTCGATATGTACGCCTCCAAAGGCAATCACATCATCACCTGCAACATCGAGCACAAAGCCGTGATCGATACCTGCAAGCACATCGAGCGTGAGGGTGGGGAAGTGACCTACCTGGATGTGAAGCCGAACGGACTCATCGATCTGCAAGAGCTTGAAGCGGCCATCAAACCCACTACCATCCTGATTGCTATCATGTACGCCAATAACGAGATCGGTACCATCATGCCGGTCCGTGAGATCAGTGCCCTTGCCCGCAAGCACGGCGTCCTTTTCTTCACTGATGGTGTTCAGGCCGTCGGAAAGATCCCCGTGGATGTGAACAAGGATGGCATTGACATCATGGCCTTCACCGCACACAAGATGTACGGTCCCAAAGGCGTAGGGGCACTGTATGTACGTCGTAAGAATCCACGTGTGAAAGTGACTGCCCAGATCGATGGCGGTGGACATGAGCGTGGTATGCGTAGCGGTACACTCAATGTGCCCGGCATTGTTGGATTCGGAAAGGCTTGTGAGATCTGCATGCAGGAAATGGAATCAGATACTGCCCGCATCATCAAGCTTCGCGATAAACTCGAGAATGCGCTCCTGAAAGTAGAGGAGTCTTATCTGAATGGTGATAAAGAAGCTCGTTTGCCCCATGTTACGAATATCTCTTTCAAGTATGTAGAAGGGGAGGGACTGATGATGGGCTTCAACAAGAACATTGCACTCTCTTCCGGTTCTGCTTGTACGTCTGCTTCGCTGGAGCCTTCGTATGTGTTGAAGGCGTTGGGACTGGGCGATGACCTGGCTCATAGTTCATTGCGTTTCGGACTGGGTCGTTATACCACCGAGGAGCAGATCGACTTTACAATCGAGCAAGTGTCTGGCACTGTGAACAAGCTTCGTGAGATGAGTCCGCTTTGGGAGATGTTCAAAGAGGGCATCGACCTGAACACCATTGAATGGGCACATCATTAATTGAAAACAGTAATTTTATAAACGAATAATATCCAATTATCATGGCATACAGTGAAAAAGTGATCGACCACTACCAGAACCCCAAGAATGTGGGTACGCTGGACAAATCAAAGAATACCGTAGGAACCGGTCTCGTAGGTGCACCTGAGTGCGGCGACGTGATGCGTTTGCAGATCGAGGTGGATGAGGCTACCGGCATCATCAAGGACGCCAAGTTTAAGACTTTCGGTTGCGGATCCGCCATCGCCTCCTCTTCTCTGGCTACGGAGTGGCTGAAGGGTAAATCGGTAGATGATGCGGTTAAGATCGACAACATGACCATTGTGGAGGAGTTGAACCTGCCTCCGGTGAAGATTCACTGTTCTGTACTCGCAGAAGATGCGATTAAGGCAGCGATCAATGATTACCGCAAGAAGAATGGTTTGGAGGAATTGAAGTTTGAAGAGAGTGTGATCCATTAATATCAGTCAGTTATGAGTGATACAGTAACAGTTGATGTACAACCACAGAACGCCATCTTCGTCAGCGAGAAAGCTGCCGGTAAGGTGCGTGAGTTGATGCAGGAAGCGGGCGTGGAGAATGACCCTTCTTATTTTCTGCGCGTGGGCGTAGTAGGTGGGGGTTGTTCCGGTTTGAGCTACAAGATGGATTTTGATAATGAGATCGGTCCGACTGATCAGCAGTTCGAGGATAATGGCATCCGCGTGGTGACCGACCTGAAGAGCTTTCTGTATCTGGTGAATACGGTCCTTGAGTTTTCTGACGGACTGAATGGCAAGGGTTTTTACTTTGCCAATCCCAATGCCAGCCGCACCTGTGGTTGCGGAGAAAGTTTCTCGGTGTAATTACTTCTTTCAAGAATTTGCTGCAATAAAAAAATCCCGCTTTATCGGCGGGATTTTTTTATTGGTTGAGAAGGTTGAGGGGGTTGAGGAAGTTGAGTCGTTAGGGAAATCTCAACTCTCTCAACTTCCTCAACTGTTCTACTCGATTCGTACAGTCCTAACATGTTTCTGCACACCACCTCGTACTTCCACTTGATAAACGCCCGAACTCAATTTCGGTAACCCAAGCTGCATACTGCGGCTACCGCCTTCGTGTGTGAGGGGTTGCTGGTATACGGTTTGTCCCATGGCATTGATCAGTCGGATCTGATAATTCCCGGCGGGGATATTCAGTCCGAGGTTGAGTTCGCCGCGGCTGGGGTTGGGATAGACGCGGATATCATTATCAACGGCGCTGTTATTGTCGAGACGAATGATCTTACTATAGGTGAGTTTACCGTCGTTGTCGACTGCTTTCACGCGGTAGTAGTTTGCACCGGTGTGGAGTTGCGCATCGATTGCTTGATAGCTGCTGCGGCTCGCTGCATCTACTTGAGCGAAGGACTGGAACTGGCGTCCGTTGGCGGACTCTTCTACTTCATACCGGTCTACATTGTGCTCATCAGCAATGTTCCAGCTCAGATTCGCCCTTCCGTTACGGATGGAACCAGTGAGGGAGGTGAAGGTGACGGGGAGGGGGGTGGAGTTATCCATTACACTGAATGGCGAGAATGTGCCCATATAGCCCGTGTAGGTTAGGGTATTAGTGCCGCTGGTATATGTTCCCGTTGTTTGGGCTTCCCAAGATGATGTTCCACTATTATAGTAGAAGACTCGTGGTGTGCCCACCGGGGAATTTGTTTCTCCGTTATTCCAATTAAAAGTAAGTGCAACTCCTGTTCCAGCATTGGCACTGGGGGTTCCTTTGCCTATATTCCAAGTTCTTTGCACTCTTGCTCTAGTAACCGTAGTGCCGCTGCTTCCGTTGGCATATACTTCATCCAATACACCTACCATGAAATCATCTGAAGTGCCTGTGTTGTTTACTATTGTTACAGGGTTATAAGTTGAATTTCCAACAGGAAATGATTTACTTCCGCCACTTGAGATGCTTTGTTTCAGTTGGCCAGTACCGCTTGTTCTTATATAAGATGAAGCGCTTCCGCCTGCTATAGATCCTACTGTTAAATTATGATTAGCTATATCCAGAATGCCGCTAGTTAATGACAACTCATTTGCAACGATCAAGCTATTTGCTAGCGTTACTAATGCATTAGACTGGTTAATCCGAAAGTGGCTTAAGGATAAGTTTCCGGTTATATTTTGGGTAGAATTGCCGATTAGATATAATGACCGATCATTGTGAGTGAATGTTCCGTTATTAGCTATATCCCCACCAATTTTTAAATCGCCGTTTGATTGAGTCGAAAGGATGGTTTCTCCGTTGTTAGTAAAGCTTCCACTTACAATTAAGGGTGCTGTCATAGCACTAAGTGCCATGTTAATTTTACCCCCTGCATCAACAA
>Ga0082207_1000610_pt1 | contig 19984 bp, 19 predicted proteins | sample LakMenEpi10Aug09_FD_71540 | JGI IMG/M metagenome (GOLD analysis project Ga0082207, IMG submission 71540)
TGGCCGCAGAGGAAACCAGGGCCAGCTTGCACGACAGGCTTGCGGCCATGGGTGCGCGCCTGATTGTCGAGACCTTGGAGTTGGCGGCCTGTGGCGGCTTGCATCCCGTGCCGCAACCTGCCGAGGGTGTGACCTACGCACACAAGATCGACAAGGCCGAATCGCCCCTGGACTGGACGCAGCCGGCGACAGTGCTTGCGCGGCGTATCCGTGCATTCGATCCGTTTCCGGGGGCCACCTGTCGGCACGGCGATGAGGTGATCAAGGTGTGGAAGGCGACGGTGGTGCAGGGCGATGCGAATGGCGCGCCACCGGGCTCGGTGCTGGCGATTTCGGCCGCCGGTGTGGATGTGGCCTGTGGAGAGGGTGTGCTGCGCGTGCAGCAGATGCAGCGGCCTGGCGGACGCCGGCTGTCGGCAAGCGCGGTAGCTCAGTCCTTGACGGTGGTGCCGGGTGATCGGCTTGCGTCTTGAGGCAGCGCAGCCATTGAACTTGCAGGCTCTGGACCCATCTAAGGGTCTCCTGTTCAATCGAACACCTTGAGAGGCCCGCCATGTTCAACCTGATGAAGACCGCCATGCTGATGGCCGCGATCACCGCCTTGTTCATGGCGGTCGGGCAGGCTTTGGGTGGGCAGCAGGGCATGGTCTTGGCCCTGGTGGTGGCCGTGGGCATGAACTTCTTCAGCTACTGGTTCTCGGACAAGATGGTGCTGAAGATGTACGACGCGCGCGAAGTGGATGAGACCACCGCGCCCGGCTTCTACCGGATGGTGCGTGAGTTGGCGCAGCGCGCTGACCTGCCGATGCCGCGCGTCTACATCATCGATGAACAAGCGCCCAACGCCTTTGCGACCGGACGCAACCCGCAGCACGCGGCGGTGGCGGCCACCACCGGCATCATTCGGGTGCTGTCTGAGCGCGAGCTGCGCGGCGTCATGGCGCATGAACTCGCGCATGTGAAACACCGAGACATCCTGATCTCCACCATCAGTGCCACGATGGCCGGCGCCATCTCCATGTTGGCCAACTTCGCGATGATGTTCGGCTCGCGCGACAGCGAGGGCCGGCCGACGAACCCGATCGCCTCGATTGCCATCATGATCCTGGCCCCCCTGGCGGCCAGCCTCATTCAAATGGCCATCAGCCGGGCACGGGAATTCGAGGCGGATCGAGGCGGAGCCGAGATCTCGGGTGACCCGCGCGCCCTGGCTTCCGCGCTGGACAAGATCCACCGCTATGCACGTGGCATTCCGCTGGAGGCGACTGAGCGGCATCCGGAGACCGCCCAGATGATGATCGTCAATCCGCTGTCGGGCGGTGGCCTGCGAGGCCTGTTCAGCACGCACCCGGCCACCGAGGAACGCGTCGAGCGCCTCATGGCCCTGGCGGTGGCCATGCGCGCCTGAGCCAGTCGGCGCGCGCGACGACAATGCGCGCATGACCGCAAATGTGAAAGAGGGCTCGCTGTGGCGTGAGCCCGAGTTCGGCCTGGGTGTGCGCGAGATGGCCGTGGTGTCGCTGGGCGTGGCGGCATGGGGGCTGGTGACGGGTATGGCCATGGTGAACTCGGGCCTGGGCGTGCCGCTGTCGGTGTTCATGAGCCTGGTGGTGTATGCCGGCAGCGCACAACTGGCGGCATTGCCCCTGTTGGCTGCCGGTGCACCGTTGTGGTTGATTTGGGGCACGGCGCTGTGCGTGAACCTGCGCTTCGTGATCTTCAGTGCGCAGTGGCGCCCCTTCTTCATGCACCTGAGCCGCCCATGGCGTCTGTGGCACGCCTATCTGGGCACGGACATGGGATACGTGCTGTTCATGAAGCGTTATGGAGCGGCCCGCCCGGCGCAGCCCCCGCAGCCGGCCCAACCGACGCCGTGCGCACAGGACGGCATTCAGGCCGTCGCGGATGCGGCCCACCGCGGGCCCATGGCCTATTACTGGGGAGGGGCCATCACGAATTGGCTGGCCTGGCAGACGTCCTCGATGGTTGGCATCTTCCTGGCCGATTCGATTCCCGGCCACTGGGGTATCGGGTTCGCCGGTACCTTGGCACTGCTGGCGCTGACGTGTTCGCTGATCACCGACCGTATCACCGTGGTCACGGCCGGCGTGGCGGCCACGGCCGCACTGGCGGCGTTCGCCTGGCCCATGCGGCTGAACATCGTCGCGGCCATTGCAGCTGGGGTGGCACTCGGGTTGATGCTGGATCACGGCAAGGGCCTGGGCAGGTTGCTGGGCGGCGGATCGGGGAACGACCGATGAACACTTTTGAGACCGTCGTCGCACTGGTGGGCCTGGCCGCCATCACGGTACTGACGCGTTCGTTCTTCTTTATTTCCGAGCGCGAGTGGCCCATCCCGGCGTGGCTGAGCGAAGGGCTGCGCCACGCGCCCTTGGCAGCCTTGGCCGCCATCATTGCCCCGGCGGTGCTGATGGATGCGCAGGGCCAGTGGCTGCAGACCTGGCAGGACGCGCGGCTGCCGGCGGTGGCGGTGGCCGTGGCGTGGTTCCTGTGGCGCCGCGATCTCCTGGGCACCATCCTCAGCGGAACGGTGGTGATGCTGGCGTTTCGCCTGGGCCTGGGCTGGTAGGCTGGACCGGCGCGTGGTGCGGGGTGCGCGGTATGCGGCACGTGACGGGTGCCCTCTTACACTTTTGCGCTGGTGGGATGGCACCCAAGATCTTGCTGAACCTGGAGTTGAACCATGAACGTGCTGCGCTTTTCCGACCTCGTGCAACAGGGCCAGGTGGCCGGCAAGCGGGTCTTCATCCGCGCCGACCTGAATGTGCCGCAGGATGACAGCGGGCGCATCACCGAAGACACCCGCGTGCGGGCTTCCGTTCCCTGCATCGAGATGGCGCTCAAGGCCGGCGCTGCCGTGATGGTGACCTCGCACCTTGGGCGGCCCACCGAGGGCGAATTCAAGCCCGAGGACAGTTTGGCGCCTGTGGCGCAGCGCATGGCCGAGTTGTTGGGCCGCGAGGTTTCGCTGCGGTCGAACTGGATCGATGGCGTGGACGTGGCGCCGGGCCAGGTGGTGCTGCTCGAGAACTGCCGCGTCAACAAGGGTGAAAAGAAGAACAGCGAGGAATTGGCCCGCAAGATGGCCGCTCTGTGCGACATCTTCGTCCACGACGCCTTCGGCACCGCGCACCGTGCCGAAGCCAGCACCTATGGCATCGCGCAGTTCGCGCCCGTGGCCTGCGCAGGGCCGCTCTTGGCCGCCGAAATCGACGCGATCAGCCGGGCGCTGGCCGCGCCCAAGCGCCCGCTGCTGGCCATCGTGGCCGGCTCCAAGGTGTCGACCAAGCTGACCATTCTGCAAAGCCTGTCGAAGAATGTGGACGGCCTGATTGTGGGCGGCGGCATCGCCAATACCTTCATGCTGGCCGCGGGTCTGAAGATCGGCAAGAGCCTGGCCGAACCCGACCTGGTGGCCGATGCGCGCGCCGTGATCGAGGCCATGAAGGCGCGCGGCGCTGAGGTGCCGATTCCCGTGGATGTGGTTTGCGCGAAGACCTTCGCTGCGGATGCCACGGCCACGGTCAAGGCGGCCGATGCCGTGGCCGATGACGATCTGATTCTGGACATCGGCCCAAAGACGGCCGCCATCCTGGCCGACAAGCTCAAGGCGGCCGGCACCATCGTATGGAACGGGCCGGTGGGGGTGTTCGAGTTCGATGCATTCGCCGGGGGCACTGAAACGGTGGCGCGTGCGATTGCGGCCAGTTCAGCCTTCAGCATCGCCGGGGGTGGCGACACGCTGGCGGCCATCGCCAAGTACGGCATCGAGAAGGACGTGGGCTACATCTCCACCGGGGGTGGCGCCTTTCTGGAGGTGCTGGAGGGCAAGACGCTGCCGGCCTTTGAGATCCTGAGCCAACGCAGTCCTGTACCGAGCAGGTAACTTTTTTCCGATCTGCCCGTGTGAGAATGAAACAAAGTTTCAAGCCGAGTGGGAGTACTCATGCTGCGCCAGACCAAGATTGTCGCCACCCTGGGACCCGCATCCTCCACACCGGAGATGCTGGACAAGCTGATCGCAGCCGGTGTGGATGTGGTGCGGCTGAACTTCTCGCACGGCAAGGCACAGGACCACATTGACCGCGCGACCATGGTGCGCGAGGCCGCGCAGCGCGCGGGCAAGGCCGTGGCCATCATGGCCGACCTTCAGGGCCCCAAGATTCGTGTGGGCAAGTTCGAAGGCAACAAGACCGAACTCACCAATGGGCAGAAGTTCATTCTGGATGGGGGCTACAGCGGATTGGGCAACAACGACCGGGTGGGGCTTGATTACAAGGAACTGCCCCGCGATGTGAAGCCTGGCGACGTGCTGCTGCTCAACGACGGCCTGCTGGTGCTGGAGGTCGACGCAGTGCGTGGTGAAGAGGTGCACACGGTGGTGCGCATCGGCGGCGAACTCTCCAACAACAAGGGCATCAACAAGCAAGGTGGTGGCCTGACCGCGCCAGCCTTGACGGCCAAGGACATGGAGGACATCAAGACGGCGATGTCCTTCCAATGCGAGTACGTGGCGGTGAGCTTCCCCAAGAGCGCCACCGACATGGAGATGGCGCGGCAGTTGGCCAACGTGGCCGGCGAGCCCTGGCGCCACAAGCCGGGCCTGATCGCCAAGATCGAGCGCAGCGAGGCGATTCCCTTGCTGGAGTCCATCCTCAAGGCCAGTGACGGCATCATGGTGGCGCGTGGCGACTTGGCGGTGGAGGTGGGCAACGCGGCGGTGCCGGCGCTGCAAAAGCGCATGATCCGGCTGGCCCGCGAGCTGGACAAGGTGGTGATCACGGCCACACAGATGATGGAGAGCATGATCACCAACCCGGTGCCCACGCGTGCAGAGGTGAGTGACGTGGCCAACGCCGTGCTGGATGGAACCGATGCCGTGATGCTCAGCGCCGAGACGGCTGCGGGCAAGTACCCGGTGGAGACGGTGCAGGCCATGTCGGCCATCTGTGTCGCGGCGGAGAAGGCCGAGGAGATGCACCTGGACGCCGACATGGCTGACCGCCGCTTCGGCCGCATCGACCAGAGCATCGCCATGGGGGCCTTGTTCACCGCGCACCACCTGGGTTGCAAGGCGATCATCGCCCTGACCGAATCGGGCTCCACGGCCCTGTGGATGAGCCGTCACCGCATCGACGTGCCCATCTTCGGCCTGACTTCCCAGCCCGTCAGCCAGCGCCGCATGGCGCTGTACCGCAACGTGAGTTCGATGCTGATGCCGCACATGTCTGACCGCGATGCCGCCTTGGCCGGCGCCGAGGAACTGCTGGTGGCCCGTGGGGTGCTCAGGCCGGGGGATACCTATGCCATCACCTGCGGCGAGCCCATGGGCTACCCCGGTGGCACGAACATGCTCAAGGTGGCCCGGGTGGGCGGCTGAAGCGGGCTTGGTGATCCGTAGAATGCGGCGAGTTACATCGCCGTTACATCACGATTGCCTTCGAGGTTCACCATGCCGCTCGTCTCCATGCGCCAACTGCTCGACCACGCCGCCGAGAACGGCTACGGCATACCGGCCTTCAACGTCAACAACCTGGAGCAGGTTCAGGCGGTGATGTCGGCCGCTGCCGACGTGGGTGCGCCGGTCATCCTGCAGGCCAGCGCGGGTGCGCGCAAGTACGCCGGTGAAAGCTTCATCAAGCACCTGATCCAGGCCGCCATGGAGGCGTATCCACAGATTCCGCTGGTGATGCACCAGGATCATGGAACCAGCCCCAAGGTGTGCCAAGGGGCGATCGACCTGGGCTTTGGCTCGGTGATGATGGACGGCTCTCTGATGGAAGACGGCAAGACGCCTTCTAGCTTCGACTACAACGTGGAGGTCACGCGCAAGGTGGTGCAGATGGCGCATGCGGTGGGCGTGACGGTGGAGGGTGAACTGGGCTGCCTGGGCAATCTCGAAACCGGTGATGCCGGGGAAGAAGATGGCATTGGCGCCGAGGGCAAGCTCGACCACAGCCAGATGCTGACCGATCCGGAAGAAGCCGCCGTCTTCGTGAAGGCCACGCAGCTGGATGCGTTGGCCATTGCCATCGGTACCAGCCACGGGGCCTACAAGTTCAGCCGCAAGCCCACGGGCGACATCCTGGCGATTTCACGGGTCAGGGAAATCCACGCGCGAATTCCCAACACCCACTTGGTGATGCACGGCTCTTCAACGGTGCCGCCTGAGCTGCTGGCCGTCATCAACCAGTACGGCGGCAAGATGAAGGAAACCTACGGCGTGCCCATCGAGGAGATCCAGGAAGCGATCAAGCACGGCGTGCGCAAGATCAACATCGACACCGACATCCGCCTGGCCATGACGGGCGCGGTGCGCAAGTTCCTGGCCGAGAACCCCGACAAGTTCGATGCGCGTGAGTGGCTCAAGCCCGCGCGTGAGGCCGCGATGCAGGTCTGCAAGGCACGCTACCTGCAGTTCGGCTGCGAAGGCCAGGCCGGCAAGATCGCCGGGCGCAGCCTCCACGACATGGCGGCAGCCTACCAACGCGGCGAGCTCAACCAGGTGGTCCACTGAGTTCATGCACCCTTCGGAACCTGCCTTGACCGCCCAGACCGCCTTGCTCAACTCTTCCATCACTTCGCTGCCCCTGATGGCGCGCGGCAAGGTGCGTGACAACTACGCGGTGGGCAGTGACCGCCTCCTGATGGTGGCCAGCGACCGTCTGTCGGCTTTCGATGTGGTGATGGGCGAGCCGATTCCCGGCAAGGGCGAACTGCTTACCCGCATGGCCCTGTTCTGGTTTGAGCGGCTCAAGCATGTCGTGCCCAACCACCTGACGGGTGAAGATCCTGTCTCGGTGGTGAACGCCTTGGAAAAGCCGCAGGTGATGGGCCGCTCGATGCTGGTCAAGCGCTTGAAGCCCTTGCCGGTCGAGGCCGTGGTGCGCGGCTATCTGGCCGGCAGCGGTTGGAAGGAGTACCAGCACAGCCAGGCGGTGTGCGGCGTGGCCTTGCCGGCCGGCTTGCGCAATGCCCAAAAGCTGTCTGAGCCGATCTTCACACCGGCCACCAAGGCCGAGATGGGTGAGCACGACGAGAACATCTCATTCGACCGCATGGTGGCCATCATCGGGCGTCCGCTGGCCGAGCGGGTGCGCGAGGTTTCGATACGCCTGTACCGAGAGGCCGCCGATTACGCCCTGAGCAAGGGCATCATCATTGCCGACACCAAATTCGAGTTCGGTCTTGATGAGGCGGGAACGCTGACGCTGATGGACGAGGTGCTCACACCCGACTCATCGCGCTACTGGCCTGTGGAGAGCTACGCAGTGGGCAGCAACCCGCCGAGCTACGACAAGCAGTTCGTGCGTGATTGGTTGGAGCAGGCCTCGGTGAATGGTGCACCCTGGAACAAGCAGGCACCGGCCCCCGCGCTTCCTGTTGAGGTGGTGGAGCGAACCGCGCAGAAGTACCGCGAGGCCTTGGATCGGCTGACCGCCTGAGCGGCGGCGGGCCACAGCCCAGGCTCAGAACAGGGCCATGCTCAGCTTGCGGCGGTACTGGTCGACGACCGGGTCGCCGCTGGGCACGGCAGCCTTGCCGGTGAGTTCGAGGCCACCCTTTTGCGCGCCGGCCTCGGATGCCGTTGGCTTGGGTTGCGGCTTGGTGATGATGTCCAGAATGGCCACATAGGTCTTGCGAGCCAACTCCCCGTTCCAGGCTTTGTCGCGCATGATGATCTCCAGCAGTTCGTCCATGGCCTGCGTGAAGTGCCCCGAGGCGAAATGGGTTTGGGCCAGTTCAAAGCGTGCATCGAAATCGCGCCGATTGGCATCAATAGCCGCCTGAAGCTGCGCCTGGCCGCGCGCGCGCGCAGCCGACTCGATCGCGGAGATCCAATGGCCTGCGGCCACCAGGCGGCCGTCCAGGCCGTAACGGTTGGCCACCGGCTCGAACACGGCACGCGCCGAAGCGGCATCGCCGGACTCGAGCAGCAGCTTGATCAGGTCAAAGCGCGCAACGTCATTGTTCGGGTCGGCCTGCAGCGCGGCTTGCAACTTATGCACGGCGGCCTGCGCATCACCTTCTTCGATCAGGGCCTCGGCTTCGTCCACGTCGGCCTGGGCCTCCAGCTCATCGGGCGAAGGCACATGCTTGTCCAGGAACTCGCGGATCTGGCCCTCGGGCAGGGCGCCCACGAAGCCGTCCACGGGTTGGCCTTGACTGAACAAGACGCAAAAGGGAATGGAGCGCACGCCGAACATCTGGCTGAGTTGGCCCGCGATCTGGGGTTGATCGTCGCTGTTGAGCTTGGCCAGCTTGAACCGGCCGGCATAGGCCACCTCGAGTTTTTCGAGCATCGGGCCGAGGGTGCGGCATGGGCCGCACCAGGGCGCCCAGATGTCCAGCAGTACCGGCTGTTGCGCCGATGCGTCGATCAGCTCTTGTTGGAAATTCTGCAGGGTGATGTCGATCATGTGCGCTTGCCTGTGGGGTTGGTGTCGGCGTGATGCGTGTGGCGTGATGCGTGTGGTGTGGCGCTGCCCGTGCGGCCGATGCGGCGCCGGCGGTTTCCCGCCCAACGTCCGCATTCTGGGGCTCCCACCTAAAATCGCCGTTTTGCCATCTTTCGGAGAAGCCGGTGTCGAACACCCCTGCCGTGGTGGGCGTGGTGATGGGCTCCAGCAGCGACTGGGACACCCTTCAACAGGCCACCTCCATTCTCGCCGAGTTCGGCGTGCCCTTCGAGGCGCGCGTGGTCTCGGCGCACCGCATGCCCGACGAGATGTTCGCTTATGCCGACGCGGCGGCTTCGCGTGGCCTGAAGGCCATCATCGCCGGGGCCGGCGGTGCGGCGCACCTGCCCGGCATGCTGGCTGCCAAGACGACCGTGCCGGTGCTGGGTGTGCCCGTGGCCAGCCGGCACTTGCAGGGCGTGGATTCGCTGCACTCGATCGTGCAGATGCCCAAGGGCATCCCGGTGGCCACCTTCGCCATCGGCGCGGCTGGTGCGGCCAATGCGGCGCTCTTTGCGGTGGCGATGCTGGCCAATACGGATGCGGTGCTGCGCGACAAGCTGCAGGCCTATCGGCAACGCCAGACCGAGGCTGCACGCGCCATGACGGAGCAACTGAAGTGAGCCGTCGCACGGTGCTGCCGGGCTCCACGGGGTCGGATGGCCGCCCGGCCACCCTGGGCGTGATGGGCGGGGGACAGTTGGGCCGCATGTTCGTGCAGGCCGCACAGCGCATGGGCTACCTCACGGCGGTGTTGGACCCAGACCCCACCAGCCCGGCGGGCTTGGTGTCGCCGTACCACATCCAGGCCGATTATCTGGACGAGCAGGGCCTGGCGCAGCTGATGCAGCGCAGTTCGGCCATCACCACCGAGTTCGAGAACGTGCCGGCGGCAGCCCTGGTGACCTTGGGCTCCCAGCGGCCAGTGGCGCCCAGCGCCGACGCCGTGGCCATCTGCCAAGACCGCGCCATGGAGAAGGCGCACTTTCGGCTCAGCGGCGTGCCGTGTGCACCGCATGCGGTGGTCACGACAGCCCAGGAATTGCAGTCGGTATCGGATGACTTGCTGCCGGGCATCCTGAAGACCTCGCGCCTGGGCTATGACGGCAAGGGGCAAGTGCGTGTGGCCACGCGTGCCGAACTGGATGCTGCCTGGGACGAACTGAAGCGCGCGCCCTGCGTGCTGGAGGCGCAGCTGTCCCTGGACCGCGAGATCAGTGTCGTGCTGGCCCGCAATGCAGTGGGCGACACCGTGGCCTTCCCTGTTCAGGAAAACCTGCACCGTGACGGCATCCTGGCGGTGACGCAAGTGCCCGCGCCCCACGTGTCGGAGTCGGTTCAGCAGCAGGCCGTGTCCGCCGCGCGTGAACTGGCGGCATCGATGGGCTATGTGGGCGTGCTGTGCGTCGAGTTTTTCGTGCTCACGGACGGCCGGTTGTTGGCCAACGAGATGGCGCCCAGGCCCCACAACTCGGGCCATTACACGATCGACGCCTGTGATGTGTCGCAGTTTGATCTGCAGGTGCGCACCCGGGCGGGCCTTCCCCTGGTGCAGCCGGCCCTCATGGCGCCGGCGGTGATGATCAACCTGCTGGGTGAGGCGTGGTTCGACGAGGCGGGCGTTGCGCGCACACCGCCTTGGGCGCAGGTGCTGGCACTGCCTGGGGTGCACCTGCACCTCTACGGCAAGCTCGCTGCCCGCCCAGGCCGCAAGATGGGGCACCTGACGGTGACCGCCGCCACGTCGCAGGCCGCGCGTGAGGTGGCCCTGCAGGCTTGTGCGTTGCTGGGCTTGCCGGCGTTTTGAGCCGCGTGATGCGCTCACCCATTGGAGCCCATGCGCTGACGGTGGCCGAAGCGGCCCAGGCCTTGGCAAAGGGCCACCTCGTGGCCTTCCCTACCGAGACCGTGTATGGACTGGGTGCGCGCGCGGACGATGACGCCGCGGTGGCCGGCATCTTTCAAGCCAAGGGCCGGCCGGCCGACCACCCGCTGATCGTGCATGTGCTCGACCAAGCGGGAGCACAGGCCTTCGCCAGTGAACTGCCGCCGGTGGCCTTGCGGCTGATCAAGGCCTTCTGGCCGGGGCCTGTCACCGTGATCGTGCCGCGCCGAGCCGGCGTGGCGAGGGCGTGCGCGGGCGGGCAGGACAGCATCGGCCTGCGATGCCCTGCGCACCCCGTGGCGCGTGAACTGCTGGCGCAGGCCTTGGCATTGGGCGTGCCTGGCATCGCGGCGCCCAGCGCGAACCGGTTCGGTCGTGTGAGTCCGACCACCGCGTGCCATGTGAGCGAGGAGTTTGGGGATGCGGTACCGGTTCTCGAGGGTGGGGCCTGCGAGGCGGGCATCGAATCGGCGATCGTGGACTGCACGCGCGGACAACCGGTGCTGCTGAGGCCCGGCACCGTCGACCGGGCTGCACTGGAGCATGCTGCGGGCCAGGCGCTGCGAGAACGGGATGCGGCCGCGCCTCGAGCCTCCGGAACGCTCGAGTCGCACTACGCGCCGCTGGCCAAGCTTCGCTTGCGGGCTGCGGGCGATTGGGACCAGGCGCTGCGCCAAGTCATGGCGGCTTGGGCCGCGGGCCGGTCGTCTGCGGCGCTGGCGCTATATTCAACGGTCTGCCCCGCCGGGGCTGCCGTTCCCGGGCTGCGGTGGCGTCGGATGCCGCATCGGCCCCATGAGGTGGCGCACGAGCTGTTCGCCGTGTTGCGGGAGTTGGACGCCTGGTTGGCCCAGCAGGGCGGTGGTGAAATATGGGTGGAAGAGCCCCCCGCAGGCCCGCATTGGGAAGGCGTGAGGGACCGGCTGAGCCGCGCGGCCGCGTGAGGCCGGACCGGGCTTGTGACCGCGGCGGCTTGAGCATGTTGATGGAGCTGGGATGATTTCTTCGGGTGTGGCAGGTGCGGCACGTTGGGCCAACCGGATGGCCGTGACGCTGTGCGCGATGGGCGCGGCCTTGGTGGTCTCAGCCTGCGGGGGCGCCTCCGGCGCGATTGAACCCTTCAAGCCAGAGCGCCTGATGGTCATGGGTGATGAACTGAGCGTGCTGCTGCCCGACGGGCGCAAGTACGGCGTCAATGCCTATGTGGCTGGTACCGCGACGATTGACTGCACCACGCATGCGCTGTGGGTGCAGACCGTGGCCAGCGTGTTCGGTCTGACCTTCGCCGAATGCAACCCGAATTCGCTTGCGTCCACCAGCGCGCAGAACTATGCGCGGGTGGGTGCGAAGGCCTCGGATGTGAATGCGCAGATCGATCGCGCCTTGGCCGCCGGCGCTTTCGTCGACAAGCAGATGGTGACGATGTACTTCGGCATGAATGATGTGCTGGAGTTGTACGCGCAGTACCCGGCCCGTACGCAGGACGCGCTCAACGCCGAAGCGCGTGCGCGTGGCGTGGCCCTGGGGCAGCAGGTCAACCGGGTGGCCCGCGCCGGCCCGGCGGTGCTGATCGTGACCGCGCCCGATTTGGGGATCGCGCCCTTCGGCAAGGCCGAGACGGCCGCCAAGCCCGAGCCTGCCGGCGCCATCACGCGGGCGAGGTTCTTGTCGCAACTGACCGATTCCTTCAACGCTGGTTTGCGCGTGACCATCATCAACGATGGCCGCATGATCGGTCTGGTGTCGTCCGACCAGATGGTGCGCGACATCCAGCCGCCGTTCAACACGTTCTACGGGTTCAACGACTTGGTCACGCCGATGTGCCTGCCCAGTGCGCCGCCGCCGAACTGCGGCACCGACACCTTGGTCACTGGTGCAGATACCAGCACCTGGGGATACGCCACCGATAGATTGTTCGGCCCGGCGCTGCAGACCCGCCTGGGGCAGATTGCGGCGTCCCGCGCGGTGCGCAACCCCTTCTAGCGCGGGGCGGTGCAGCGGGTAAGCCCTCAGTCCTGGGGGCGTATCGCCTGCGTAAAGTCACGGTCACATGTGACATTCCTGTGACCGGAGACAAACCATGAGATTTTTCCGTTCTGGCCTGGTGGCCCTGGCCTCGGCTGCACTGCTGGCGGCTTGCGGTGGCGGCTCCAGCGGCCCCTCGATCAACTCGGTGGTCGTGTTCGGCGACAGCCTGGCCGACGTCGGCACCTTCGGGCTGAAGTTCACCGTGCAAAAGGCTGGCGACCCCAAGGGCTACCCGCTCTGGACCCAGGTGGTGGCCGATGCCGCCGGCGTCTCGGGTTCTGCACAGTGCAACGCCTATGTGTCGACCGGTGCAAGCTTTGCAGCCAACAGCAACTCGGCTTGCACGAACTACGCCATCGGCGGCGGACGTATCGTGACCGGTGCGGCTCAGGGCGGTTCGGCCAGCCCGCTGCGCGTGGGCACACAGATGGCAGCCGCCTCGGCCAGCCGCTTCACCAACGCCTTGGTCCTGATCGATGGCGGCGGCAACGATGCGGCCGATCTGGCCGGCGCCTATTTGGGCGCTGCCTCCGGTGCCGCCGGCGCCGCGGTCTATCAGACCTTCCTGGGGCAACAGTTGAGCGCCACGGCACTCGGCGCTTTAAGCCCCACCACGGCCGGCTTCGCGGAGCGTGCCGCTGGCGCATACATGGTGGCCCTGGCCGATACCTTCTACAGCGACATCCGCACACAGGTGCTGGACCGCGGCGCACGCAACGTGGTGGTGCTGAACATGCCCGACGTGACGATCACACCGCGTTTCCGTGCGGTGCTCGCCGGCGTGTCGGCCAGCGTAGGCGCTGCGGCAGCCACGCAGATCCAGGGCGGCATCCGTGCCTGGATCACGGCCTTCAACGACCGGCTGCGTACGCTGGCGGCCAACGACCCACGCGTGATCATCATCGACTTCAACGGCATCTTCACCCAACAGGTGAACTCGCCGGCTTCGTTCGGCCTGACCAATTCGATCGACACCGCCTGTCCCATCACTGGCCGTGACGGCCAGGGCCTGCCCAGCTACACCTTCCCCACCTGCACCGATGCGGCGCTGGATGCCACGCCTGGCCGTACCGCTGGCTGGTGGAAGACATGGCTGTTCTCCGACAGCTTCCACCCCACGCCGTATGGCCATCAGATGATGGGCGATGCGGTGATCAGGGCGGCGCGTTCCGCGGGTTGGTTCTGACAACGGGCGCGGTCGGCTCGTCCTGGATGGCCCATTGCACCAAGGCCTCCAGCGCCGGGCGGGCCGCTTGAGCCTGCTCGTGGTGGATCATCACCACCACGATCCAGCGTTGGCCGCTGCGCCCCAAGGCGTAGCCGGCCACGGCTGCCACATCCCTGAGTGACCCGGTCTTCAGGTGTGCCCGTCCGGCAGCCTGTTGAAGCCGGCGCAGCGTGCCGTCCGGGGCGCCGGCCACGGGCAGGGACGCCATCAAGTCGGGCATCACCGGGCTCATCCAGGCCAGCCGCAGCAGCGTGGCCACTTGCTCGGCGGTCAGGCGCTGCTCGCGGCTCAGGCCCGAGCCGTTTTCCAGGCGCAGGCCCGGGCCTGACAAGCGGTTTTGGGCCCATTGCTCAAGGGCATCGCGCGCCTGCTCAGCGGTGACGCCGCGGCGATCCGTGGGCCCGTGGCCGGATGCGTTGGCGATTTCGCTGGCCCAAGTCAGGGCCAACAGCTGTGCCATGGTGTTGTTGCTGAATCGGTTGATGTCGCGCACGACATCGGACAGCGGCGGTGAACTCCACTCGAAGCTCGGCGCCTTTTGTGGGGCCGGGCCCTCGCGGACGGTTCCTGAGAGGCGACCACCCAAGCTGGTCCAAAGGGCCTGCAGCAGACGCGCGTCATAGCCTTCGGGGTCAGGGTGGGCCACGGGCCATTGCTGCTGCCCACAGGCTGCGGGATAGCGCCCCGCCCATCGGACCCGCTGTTCGTTGAATTGCGCCTTGAGTTGACCCCGCCAGTCTTCACAGGGTCCCCTGCCCAGGGGTACCGTGGCGTCGACGGCAATGCCCTCCAGAGCCGGTTCGGCCACCACCCGCGCCACGCCCCGCGCCGCATCGGGCATGAAGGTGTAGATCACACTGCGTTGGTTGAGCATCAGCGCACGGGCCTGGACGTTGTAAGGACGCAGCCTCTCGCCGTCGAACTCCCCGGCCGATGTCGCGGGCGGGGCAAAGGCAGATTGGTCCAGCACGATGTCGCCCCGGATCTCGCGTATGCCCAGGCTGCGGATGCGTTGCAGCAAGGCCCCGATGCGTTCGATGGTGAGCTTGGGGTCGCCGCTGCCCTTGATGTGAAGGTTGCCGTTCAGAACGCCGTCTGGGCCCGGGTCGTCGATCGGCCCGTCCAACCACACCGGTGTGCGCCACACCCATGAAGGCCCCAGGGTGTCGAGGGCGGCAAAGGTGGTCACCAGCTTCACCACAGAGGCCGGGTTCATGGCCTGTTGGGCATTCCAACGCAGGCGCTCGCGGGCGCCGCTCGTGTCCTGTATGAGCACGGACACCGCCTGTGGAGGTACCTTTGCCCGCTCGAGGGCCTGAAGCACGGCGGGCGGCAGGTTCTGGGCGCACAGGCCGGTGGCGCCCAGCAGCAGGAGGCCCACCCAAGCCGTGCGGCCTGAGCGGCGGCCATGGGTGGCGTGGTGTGGTGCATGGACCATGGGACGGATGTTCGCACGGCCGTGTGGGATGGAGGCCTGTCCTACACTGATCGCATGAAGTTGCTGGCCCTGGACACCTCGACCGAGCGCCTGTGCGTGGCCTTGTGCACGGGCGACCAGGTGTGGGTGCATGAGGAGCCGGGAGGGCCTCAGGCCTCTCAGCGCCTCTTGCCCGCGGCGCAAGCCCTGTTGCGGCAGCAAGGCCTGCAGTGGTTGGACCTGGACGGCCTGGCCTATGCGCAAGGCCCCGGCGCCTTCACCGGCTTGCGCGGCGCATGTGCGGCCGTTCAAGGGCTGGCCCTGGGATTGGGAGTGAGCGCGGTATCGGTACCCAGCCTGCGCATCGTGGCCGACGACGTGCGGCATGAGGCTATGCGCCGTGGCCTGCTGCAGCCGGGGCAGCCGTGCACGGTTTGGGTGGCCATGGATGCCCGGATGGGGCAGCTGTACGACGACCAGGCTCATTGGGATGGCCAGCGGTGGCACGCGGTGCGCGGTCCGGTGGTGCGCGATCCTTTGCAGGCCTGCGCGGACTGGCTCGACGAGTTCGCGGCGGCTGGCCGTGCGGTGACGGGCGGCACGGACCCGAAGGGGTTTCTGTGTGCAGGATCGGGACTTGAGCTGATGCCGCATGACAGGGCGAAGCATCTGCGCGCCGACTGCATGCTGTGGATGAACCAAGAGGTGGACCGCGGTGCCGCATTGGCGCGGCTGGCGGTTGCGGCATGGGCGCTGGGCCCCCGCCTGGATGCGGCGCAGGTGATGCCGGTCTATGTGCGCGACCGCGTGGCCCTGACGACGGCCGAGCGAGAAGGCGCGGCGCGAACGGTCACGATGCCACCCCCCGAGGGGATGCCGCCCCTTGAACCTGTGGGGCCTGCGCGATGACGACCGACGTGCAAGCCGCATTGGAGCTTGGCCCCTTGCAGGTGGGCGACCTGGAAGAGATGATGGCGATCGAGTCGGGGTCCTATCCGTTCCCCTGGAGCCGTGGGAATTTCGTGGACTCCCTGTCCAGTGGCTACCGCGCGCAGGGCCTGTGGCAAGTGGCCGGGGCCGCAGAGGGCAGTACCGAGGCAGCACGCACGCTGGTGGCCTATGCCTGGGCCATGGAGGGGGTCGAGGAGTTGCACTTGCTCAACCTCACGGTGCACCCCTTGCACCGGCGGGCGGGACACGCGAGGCGACTGTTGGACGACTTGGTGCACTGGGCCGTGCCGCGTTCGCTGTGGTGGATGTGGTTGGAGGTTCGTGCCAGCAACGAGGCCGCGCGTCGCTTGTACGAGGCCTACGGATTCGAGGAAGCGGGCTTGCGGCGAGGCTACTACCCCAATGTGCGCAGCTCGCGAGAGGACGCGGTGCTGATGCGCCTGAACATGCGCAGCGTGCGGGAGCTGGCGACATGAACCTGAGCCCACGTGAGCGGGCCATGCTGGCCGAGATGGGCGTGTCCTGGCCCCAGGTGTCCCCAGAGCCCGTTGTGCCGGCGGCCCCGCCCGCGCCCTCCGTGAGCACTGTGCCTGAACCCAGGGTGCCGCAACCGCAGCCGCAGCCGCTGCAGCCCGCGGCATCGCCCTGGCCTGAGCAACCCAGTTGGGAGGAGTTGCAGGCGGCGGTGGCCTCGTGCTCGCGCTGCGGCCTGTGCAAGACGCGGCGACACACGGTGTTCGGCGTGGGTCACCCGCGTGCGGCCGTCATGGTCGTGGGTGAAGCCCCGGGTGAACAGGAGGACCGCCAGGGCGAGCCCTTTGTGGGTGCGGCCGGACAGTTGCTCGACCGAATGTTGGGTGCCATCGGCCTGAGTCGAGCCTCGATGACCGACGGGTCCGGTTCGGCTCAGCTGAGCGCGCCAGGCACGGCACACGATGACCATCAGGTCTTCATCACCAACACGGTGAAGTGCAGGCCGCCCCAAAACCGAAACCCCGAGCCGGCAGAGCTGGCGGCGTGTGAACCGGTGCTGCACCGGCAGATGGAGCTGGTGCATCCGAGACTCGTGTTGGCGATGGGCCGGTTTGCGGCGCAGCAACTGCTGCAGACCGACGAAGCGATTGGCCGGCTGCGGGGTCGTGTCCACCGCATCACCGGCGCGCGGGCGATCTGGGCTGGGGAGCAGGGCGTGCCCGTGGTGGTGACCTACCACCCGGCCTATCTGCTGCGCAACCCGATCGACAAGGCCAAGGCCTGGGACGATCTGTGCCTGGCCCTGGACACCCTGGCCGCTCAGGCCTAGGTGCGCTGCCGACCGATGGCTTTGCCGCCCGAGCGCATCAGCCTTTCTTGGCGGCCTTCGCCGGGCGCGACCATCCTGACAGACTGACCTGCTTGGCGCGCGCCACGGTGAGTTGCCCAGCCGGTGCATCCTTGCCGATGGTGCTGCCCGCACCGATGGTGGCACCTGCGCCCACGGTGACCGGGGCCACCAGCACGCAGTTGCTGCCCACATGCGCGTCGTCTTCGATCACGGTGCGGTGCTTGTTGGCGCCGTCGTAGTTGGCGGTGATGCTGCCTGCGCCGTAGTTGACGCGTCGGCCAACCGTGCTGTCGCCCAGGTAGGCCAGGTGGTTGGCTTTGGCACCGTCGGCCAGACGGCTGTTCTTGACCTCGACGAAGTTGCCGATGTGGACCTCGGCACCGAGTTCGGCCCCCGGTCGCAGGCGGGCATAAGGGCCGACCAAGGCGCGCGGGCCGATCTTCACCGCTTGGCCTTGCCCATCGATGTGGGTGTAGGGGTGGATCACTGCGCCGGTCTCGATCACCGCATCGCGGATGTAGCAGTGGGCACCCACACGCACGCCGTCCGCGAGATGAACCTCGCCCTCGAAGATGCAGTTGATGTCGATTTCGACATCCTGTCCGCAACTCAAGCGTCCGCGCACATCCAGCCGTGCCGGGTCGCGAAGACGCACGCCGGCCTCCATCAGCGCGTTGGCCTGCAGTTGCTGGTGGCGGCGCTCCAGATCGGCCAACTGGGCGGGGCTGTTCACACCCAGCACTTCGGTTTCGCTGGGCGCATGGGCGCTCACCACAGACAGCCCATCGGCCACGGCTTGCGCGACCACGTCCGTGAGGTAGTACTCGCCCTGCGCGTTCTGGTTGTTCAGGCCCATCACCGCCTTCTTGAGCCAGGCGGTGGGGGCAGCCATCACGCCGGTGTAGACCTCGCGGATCAGGCGCTGTGGGGCGCTGGCGTCCTTGTGTTCGACGATGCCGCGGATCTGGCCTTCGGCGTTGCGCACGATGCGGCCGTAGCCGCTGGGGTCGGCCAGCTCGATGGTGAGCAAGGCCAGGTGCTGGCCTGCACAGGCCTGAACCAGGGCACTTGCGGTGGGGCTGCCGATCAAGGGCACATCGCCATTGAGGATGAGGGTGACGCCTTCATCGGGCAGCGCGGGAACCGCCTGTTGAACGGCATGCCCCGTGCCGAGCTGCGGCATCTGGCGCACGCAGCGTATCTGGGGGTTCACGCTGTGAACAAAGGCCTCGACCTCGTCGGCTCCGTGACCCGTGACCATGACGGTATGTCGCGCCTGCAGGTCGTCAGCTGCCTTCATCACATGCGCCACCAGGGGCTTATCGGCCAGCGTGTGCAGTACCTTGGGCCGAGCGGATTTCATGCGCGTGCCTTTGCCCGCAGCCATGATGACGATGGAAAGGCTCATCTCAGCGGCCCGCGGGCAGGGTGACCGTGACGTTGTGGGGCTGCGGTTTGGCGTTCGGAAAGTCCGATAGCGCGGCCGAGAACATGGCTTGGAAGATGGCCGTTTCCGTGCTGATGCCGCCGGATACCGCACGCGCTTCCCACAGCGGCACGCTGCTGGCGCGATCGCGCAGCAGGATGGCGACTTCACGATCGGGGGGCGGCGCGGTGCGCCAGCCTGGCGGGGTGCTGTAGAAGCGTTGGCCGGTCCAGGCCGGCCCGCGCCAGTAGCGCGGGCCCCAGCGCCACCACAACGGGTCGGCCCAGGGCGAGATGTCGTAGCGGGTCACGCGGGCCCCGATCTGCACCACCAAATCGGCGGCCTCTAGCGAGGGTGCCATCTTGAAGCCAGCGGCCTGCAAGGCGCCATGCGCTGCGGCTTCCAGTGATGACATCGGACCGCCTGCGGCAGCCTGCGCCGCTTGGGAAGGCAGCCTTTCAATGAAGTAGTTGCCTGGCGCGCGCGCGGGCGGCCATTGGCCGTAGCTGCTGACCTCGCTGCTGAGTTGGTTGAGGGACGCACAGCCCGACAGGGCGGTGAGCGCTGCGGCCAAAGCCACGGCCGTGAGTTGTCGCCGGTTCATCGATCGTCTCCTGATTCGAGCGGCTGCAGGCGAATGGTGGCCGTGGGGCCGGACATCGGCTTTGTGCTGCCGCAATCATCGTCCTCGTCAAAGGCTTTGTCACCCATGGGGTCGGGTTTACCGTGCGCTTGGAGGGTGGTGAAGGGATAAAGGTTCCGGTCCATCATGTGCGAGGGCACGATGCTACCCATGGCGGTGAACATGTTGTCGATGCGGCCCGGATACTGCCGATCCCATTCCCGGATCATGGCCTTGATCTGCGCGCGCTGAAGGTTTTCCTGACTGCCGCACAGGCTGCAGGGGATGATGGGGTACTGGCGCACCTGAGCCCAGCGTTCGAGGTCGGTTTCGGCCACATAAGCCAAGGGTCGAATGATGATGTGCTGGCCGTTGTCGCTGACCAGCTTGGGCGGCATGCCTTTCATCTTGCTGCCGAAGAACATGTTCATCAGCAGGGTCACCACCATGTCGTCTCGGTGATGACCCAGCGCGATCTTGGTGCAGCCCAGTTCGCCTGCCACTCGATACAGGATGCCTCGGCGCAGGCGCGAGCACAGGCTGCACAGTGTCTTGCCTTCGGGCACCAGTCGCTTGACGATGGAATAGGTGTCCTGGTTTTCGATGTGGAAGGGCACGCCGAC
>Ga0082207_1000613_pt1 | contig 19960 bp, 11 predicted proteins | sample LakMenEpi10Aug09_FD_71540 | JGI IMG/M metagenome (GOLD analysis project Ga0082207, IMG submission 71540)
GTTGGGCAGCACGACGATCATCGGCACGGCCTTCTTGTCCGCGTATAGGTTGTCGAGGATCACGTCGAGTGCGCCGCCCCGCGCCCACTCGTTCTCGTCGCCGCCGATGCCGTGGAGCAGGTACATAACAGGGTACTTATTGTCCTTGGTGTACCCCGGCGGTCTGTAGACGCGGGCCTTCCGCTTCACGCCGACCGTCGTCGAGTCGTATTCGACAGTCTCCAACTTGCCGCGGTCGATGCCGTCGCGGCGGGTGTCGAAGCCCTTGGGCGGCGCGGAGAACTTCTCCGCTTTCTCGGCCTTCGTTCCGTCGCCCGACTGCGCGAGGCCGGTCAACATCAGACAGCCCAGTGCCGTCAAAGCCCACGACATCCGTCGAGTCATCGCACACCTCATGGTCACGAAGCAACACAGGAAGTATCCCGCCGATCGTCGCCCCCTCGCCGAACGGCCGCGATCAATGGCCCGCGGCCCACGGGCTCGCCACCACGCATGACGATGACCGCGAGTCCATTGCATCGCGTGGTTCCACATTAATCGGCTTATCGGCCCATAATCAGGTCGATGCCGGAGAAGACGCCCTCCATCTGCTTCCGAGGCACTTTCCCGACTCGCTCAGTCAGCTGCTGCTTATCGATAGTGACGAGCTGCGACACATTTGCTACGGAATCGCGATCAAGTCCGGTGTGCTTAGCGGTGAGCAGCACATTGCCCGGAGCTATAGACCAACGAAGATTGCTTGTCAGGACAACGCAAACGACCGTGGCAATTTGGCTTCGGTTGAGGGGGTCAGACTGAAGGACGATTACCGGCCGACGGTAGCCAGGGGCTGAGCCGATGGGCTCAGCGAGGTCGGCCCACCAGACTTCGCCTTGTGCGATCACCATTCGGCCCGCTGCACAACTTGCTTCGCAGCCGCCTCAAGAAAAGGACCGCCTTTCCCTCCGGCCTCAAGGACAGCCTGATCCATGAGCGCTGTGACCCGATCATCGTCATGGCGGGCCACGAACTCGGCGAGAGCGCGGGCGTAGAGTTTGCTGCGCGACGTCTGGAGACGTGAGGCGAGTCGCTCCGCGTCCTCAAAGACATCGTCCGGGATGGAGACAGCTGTTTTCATACCCAAAGTATAACCGGAGGTCCTTGCCCCGTCAAGGCCTGTGGAACGGCAAAGTTGAGCAGCTCGCAGCCAATAGATTCTCAATGCCGCAGGACGTCGTCGCGATTCTGCTGCAAGGCTTTGTTGTTGACGGCGGTCGAAAACGGCGGCGCGGGGACCGTGTCGCGGCGGTCCAAAATGGCGGCGCACAACCGTGCAGGTCTCTGGGCGGGGAGGATCGGGGCGACAGCCCCGATCACACCCCCTTTCAGAGAGAGGCACAGGAGTGCACTGCGACATGGAGATTTGGAGCGAGATTCGCCGTGAGGTGCTGACCGGCGCCTTGAGCAAGCGGGCGGCGATCGCCAAGTACGGAGTTGGCTGGCACACGCTCAAGAAGATGCTGGCACACGACGAACCGCCGGGGTACCGGCAGGCGAAGCATCGGCCGAAGCCCAAGCTGGAACCCTTCCTGCCGGTGATCCGGCAGATCCTCGAGGACGATGGCAAGGCTCCGACGAAGCAGAAGCACACGGCCCGTCGGATATTCGAACGCCTCCGCGACGAGTACGGCTACTCCGGTGGCGAGACGGTCGTGAAGGATGCCGTGCGGGAGTGGCGGATCAGTCGCCGTGAGGTGTTCCTGCCTCTCTCCCATCCACCGGGCGAGGCCCAGGTCGACTTCGGCGAGGCGACGGTGCGGATCGCCGGGAAGGAGACCAAGGTCGCGATCTTCGTCATGACGCTGCCCTACTCAGGCGCGATCTTCGTGCAGGCCTTTCCGAAGGAGTGCACGGAGACGTTCATGGAGGGGCACCGGCGGGCTTTCGAGGAGTTCGGGGGCGTGCCCAAGCGGATCAGCTACGACAACTCCGCCATCGCCGTCATCGAGGTGCTCAAGGGCCGGGAGCGGAAGCTGACCCGGGAGTTCCTCCGACTCCAGAGCCACTACCTGTTCACGGAGCACTTCTGTCTCGTGCGTCGTGCCAACGAGAAGGGGCACGTCGAGCGGTTGCTGGGAACAGCCAGAAGGAGGTTCCTCGTGCCGGTGCCCGACGTCGAGTCGATCGAGACGCTCAACCGGCATCTCATCGAGTCATGCCGCCGGGATCTGGACGAACGAACCAGGGGGCGATCCGGCACGAAGCGGGAACTGCTCCAGGACGATTCAGCCGCGTTTTTGCCGCTGCCGCAGCGTCCCTTCGAGTCCCGGCGTGTGGCCGATGGCACGGTCAACTCGGAGTCGCTCGTGCGATTCGAGACCAACGACTACTCCGTCCCAGTCCGCTACGCCCATCGGAAGGTGATCGTCGTCGCCACGGTCGACGAGGTTCGCTTCGTCTACGAGGACCGTCTTCTTGCTCGGTACCCTAGGTGCTGGGATCGAGAGAAGGTGTTTTTCGAGCCCGTGCACTACCTGGCGCTCCTGGAACGCAAGCCCGGTGGCTTCGATCATGCGAAGCCTCTGGAGCAATGGAAGCTCCCCGAGTGCTTTGCATTGCTCCGCAGGAGAATGGAGGCCGACGACCCCAAGTCGGGCACACGGTCGTTCATCCGCGTCTTGAGGCTATTGGAGCGGTACAGCCTGCAGGAGGTCACGGCCGGGGTCGAATACGCCCTCGACATCGGCCTCTCCGACTCCGACAGCATCCGCTCGGTGGTCGAGCACCGGGCCGACGGCCCGGTTCGACTCTTCTCGCTCGACGGCAGACCGCATCTTGCGTGCGTGCATGTGGAGTCAACGCCCGTCGCCGCCTACCAGGCTCTGCTCTCGGAGGTGGTGTCATGAGCAAGACCGAGACCAAGAGCACGGTGCTACTGAAGCACCACCTCAAGGCCCTGAAGCTGCCCACGATGCTGGCCGAGGCCGAGAAGATCGCCCAGCGGTGCGCCGCCGACAACGCCGACCATCTCGCGTTCCTGTTGCAGCTTGTGGAGCTGGAGCTGATCGAGCGGGAGCGGAAGGCGGCAGAACGTAGGCTCAAGGCGGCGAGATTCCCGGCCACGAAGATGCTCGACGAGTTCGACTTCTCGGCCAGGCCGAGCGTCAACAAGCCCCAGGTGCTCGAACTCGTGAAGGGAGAGTATCTCGACCGCCGGGAGAACATTCTCCTCGTCGGGCCGTCCGGCACGGGGAAGACGCATCTGGCCACCGCATTCGGCATGGCCGCCTGTTCCCAGGGGCGGAAAGTGCGGTTCTTCCGCGTGACCGAACTGGTCACGCTGCTTCTGGAGGCCAAGGAGGAGCGGCATCTGCTCCGCATGCGGCAGCAGCTGGCCAAGCTCGACCTCCTCGTCCTCGACGAACTCGGGTATGTCCCCGCGAGCAAGGCCGGAGCCGAGCTGCTCTTCGACGTCATCGCGACGGCCTACGAACGCAACAGCCTCGTCGTGACCACGAACCTACCCTTCGAGAACTGGACCGAAGTCCTGGGCAGCGAACGGCTCACGGGAGCAGCGCTGGACAGGCTCACCCACCGCTGCCACATTCTGGAGACGAAGGGCGAAAGCTACCGTCTCCAGGACGCCAAGCGGCGACGGCGGCGGACAGACTGACAAGGGAACCGAACCAACCGCGACACCCCACGGACTCAGGGGAGATCGACACAACCCAGCGCCACCATTTTCGACCGCCCCGCGCCGCCGTTTTCAACCGCCGTCAACAGGATCGACATCGGCCTCGGCTACGTCCGCTTCAGCGACGAGGGGTCTAATCCCCGGTCGCTCGACCAGCAGCTCGTCAACGTGCTGCAGCGGGCCCGCCGCGACGGCGTCTTCATCCCGTGGCACTACGTCTGCGCCGACTACGCCGTGAGCGGCACCCTCTCGTGCCGCCGCGGCTACACGGTCGCCAAGACGCTCGTGGAGCGGCGAGCGGAGACGGGCGTCGCGTGGTTCATCATCGACGACCTCGGTCGGATGAATCGCAACACACTCGAGTCACTCAGGCTCGGCGAGCTGGTCGAGGCAACTCAGGTGCGGCTCGTCGGCGCTAGCGATGGCTTCGACAGCAGCAACCAGCAGTCGAAGATCATGCTGGCGATGATGAGCTCGTTCAACGAGGTCTTCATCGACCAGCTGAAGGCCAAGGTGCACCGCGGCCAGAGCGACGCCTTCAAGCAGGGCGGTATCGTCCAGCATCCGGGCTTCGGTTATCGGCTGGTGGACGTGCTGACCGAAGAGGGCAAGCCCGTGCTTACCCGCAAGGGCACGATCCAAAAGCGGGTGGAGATCGATCCGGAGGCGGCCGAATGGATCGTCCGCGGCGCGGAGATGATCGTCCGCGATAACCGCAGCCCGGGCGCGGTTGCCGTCGTCTTCAACGACAACAACGTCGGTGGCACTCGGACGTGGTCGAGCAACCGCATCCGGAAGCTCTATGCCCGCGAGCGGCTGGTCGGGGTCGAGGTCTTCCGCAAGACCAAGCAGATCCGCGACCGCGACACGGGCCACGTGGACGTGGTGCAGAACGATCGCTCGCAGTGGATGATGCGCGAATGCCCGGAACTGCGGATCCTCGAGGACGAACTGGCCGCTGCCGTGAAGGCAAAGCTCAACCTCGGCAGCATGCGATTTGGGAAGAACGCGGCCGACCTGCGGCGGGATGGGAGGGATCCGGGGCGACGGGTGGATGTCTACCCGACCGTGCTCGTCCGGCCCGTCTGCAGCGGCTGCGGCAAGCCGATGGCCTTGAGCCGATCTACCGGCAAGTACAAGAGCTTCGTCTGCTTGAACGCAATCCACGGCGGGCATGGTTGCCGCAACAAGGGCAACAAGTCGGCGCGGATCATCGACGAGGCCGTTCTCAAGGCGGTGTCGGCCCAGATCCTCGACGAAGGCTTCATCACGGACCTCACGGCCGAGGTGAACATCCGGCTGGCGGAGGCAGCCCGGCGGCCCCGGGACACCGAGAGGAAGCTCGAACAGGAGATCACCAGCCGGCAGCGGCAGGTTTCCAGGCTGACGGAGCGGCTCGAGAAGGTCGAGGACGCCGGCGGGCTCGACACCATCTTCAACAAGGTGGCGGAGTTGAACCGTCAGCTGGAGGCGAAGCGGGCGGAGCTCAGGGAGGAGCAGCGGCGGAACCGCCGGCCGCCGGTCACGAGCGTCAAGGAGAAGGACGTGGTGCTGGCCCTGACCCAACTCCGGGAGGTGCTCCTCGCGGACGTCGGGCGGGCCGCGCCGGTCCTGCAGGCCCTCGTGGGCGACGTGGTCGTGGAGTCAAAGAAGATCGAAGGGCGGAAGCGGCCGGAGATGGTCGCGAAGTTCACGATCGACGGGATTCCCGCCCTGGCCGCTCTCGACCGCGGAAAGGGGGCCGGGGCCGATGATCCAACGGTCGGCATGTGGGAGTCCCTGTTTCCCTGCCTTTTCCTGCAGCCGGGTGCAGCCGGGGACAGGCACCTGTTCCCCTGTTCCTGCGGAACACGGAACACGAGCCAGTCCCCTCCCGATCGCCAGCGCCGTGACGGCTTTTCGCAGCTTGTGATTCGGCGCAAACACCCCGTGATAGCAGTGCCGGTGCTTCCGCGGTGGGGGCACGAGATCAGCCAGGCGGTCCAAAAACTCAAATGGCGAAAGCTCGATGACGCCATTGGCCCCCGGCCGCGTGGACTTTCGGCCTGCCCGTGCCGGAGGGATCGGCCCAGCGGGATCTCGCGAGGCTCCGCGGGCTCGTGGAGGCGACCGCCGCGAGGCGGCTATTGATCCTCGGCGACCTCTTCCACGCCGCGAGCGGCTGCACGACGGCGGTGCTCGACGAATTCCGCCTGTTTCGCGAGGGGATCGCGGCGGTTGAGACCGTGCTCGTGCTCGGCAACCACGACCGGCGGGTGAAGCTCCCGGCGTCGCTCGGGCTCGACCTGGTCGTGCCGCAGCTCGTCGAGGAGCAGTTGCGGTTCGTCCACGACCCTCGGGATGCCGGCGATCCGGGAGAACGGAACGGATCGACCGATCCTGACGCACGCGATCGCCGCATCACCTTCTGCGGCCACCTCCATCCGCGGCTCGCGATCCGTTCGCCGAGCGGCGGCCGGCTCACGGAGCGGTGCTTCGTCGAGCACGAAGGATGTCTCGTGCTCCCCGCATTCGGTTCGTTCACGGGGACCCATGCCGTCGAGCCCGCAGCCGGCATGCGGCTCTTTGCCGCGGGCCTCGACGCCGTCGTCGACGTCACGCGGATGGCGGTGCTCGCGTCGGAAATCGGCGACGGCCGTTGATTTCCGGTGCCGTTGTTTCATCGGGTGCGGTGGGCGGCCCGGAACGCCGCCGGCGAGACGCCCAGCCGGCTGCGGAACACGCGGTTCATCTGCTGTGGGTAGCCGAAGCCGCTGCGGGTGGCCACGGTGTCGAGTGAGAGGTCGCTGCCGGCCAGGAGCCGCTTCGCCTCCCGCACCCGCGCGGCGACGAGTTCGTCGTGGAAGCCGTGGCCGAGTACCGCCGCAAACCGGCGGACGAGCGTCGACCGCGACACGTCGAGCCGCTTGGCAACGTCGCCGACCGTCAGCGGGCCGTGGAAGTGGTCGCGGATGAGCCGCAGGGCCGCGGCCACGTCGGCATCGGGAGCAGACTGGAAGTCGGAGCTTCGCCGCTCCACGATGCCCCGCGGCGGAACTTGCATCGGCACCCAGTCGGCCGGTGGCCGGCCCTGGCGGGCGGCCGGTCGGCGTGGCCCGCGGCCGTCCATGACCGCAGCCAGGAGCTTGGCGGCCTCGAAGCCGATCGTGAAGTGGTCGGCGATGACGCTCGTGATCGGCGGGGCGGCCAGCTCACAAAACACCTCGTCGTTGTCCACGCCGATGACGGCCGCTTCGTCGGGCACGTCGATGCCCGCGATCCGGCAGGCAGCCGTCGTGAAGCCCGCGTACTGGTCGTTGGCCGCCATGATGCCCACGGGTCGCGTTAGCCGCAGCAGCCAGGCCGCCAGTCGCCGCAGCCGCGCCTCGGGAGGCACGGCCAGCCGCTGGTGCTGCGGAAACTCGAAGACGTGGCAGCTATGCCCTCCCGCCTCGAGGGCCGCGCGGAATGCCGCCCGGCGGTTGTCCGACCAATACATCCCCTTCGCCCCCACGAAGGCGAACGACCGCAGGCCGCAGGTCAAAAGGTGATCGACGGCCAGCCGCCCCGCGGCCCGCTCGTCGCACACCACGAGCGGCACGGAGGGATGGCGGGCCACGCCGAGCAGCTCCACGGCAGGCACGTTCGATGCGACGACGGCCGCCATCGCCTTCGGGCAGTGGGAGCGGGCGATGATGCCGTCGCCCTGCCACCGCCGGAGCCACGGCGGCGGCCCGTTCTCCAGCCGTCGCGGCTCGTGGTCGAGCTGCCAGCGAACGCCACTTTCCGCGACGAAGGCGAGGATGCCGCGGAGCGCCTCGCGGGCCGAGGCGTGCGACGTTTCGACGAGCAAGGCGATGCGGCGGTCGGCCATGGTGGGAATCCCCTGGCCGTTCTAGCACGCCACCGACGCCCGGAGGATATCCGCCAGGCCGGCGGCATCCGTCGGCACGGGATCCGCATCCACGCGGACGCCGAAGTCCGCCCGCACTTCCGATCCGATCGCGTCGAAGTCGGCCGCGGGGACGCCGTATTCGAGGACGTTTTTCCGCAGCCCGATCCGGGCGATGAAGTCGGCGATCGCCTGGATGGCCCAGTCGGCCCGCGCGTCGTCGGTCTCGTCGCGGCAGCCCAACAGGCCGGCGATGTGCGACAACTTGCTGACCGCACCGGGCCGCGAGTGCCGCAGGCAGGCCACAGTGACCGTCGCGATCGCACGGCCATGGACGATCGAGTATCGCCCGCCGAGCACCATGGCGATGACGTGCGGGATGACGATCGCGTTGGCGGCCAGCGAGATGCCGGCCAGCGTGTCGGCCCAGGCCATCCGGTTGCGAAGCTCGAGATCGTCGGGCCGCTCGAGCACCTCCGGCAGCGTGTGGTAGACGATCCGCATGGCCTCCTCGGCGCAGAGATTGCCGAGCGGATTCTCGGACCGCGAGAGGAAGCCCTCGAGCGCCTGCGCGAAGGCATCGAAGCCGGTGCAGGCGGTCACCTCGCGGGGCATCGTCCGCAGGATCTCGGGGTCGCAGATGGCGGCCCGGGGATAGAGATGGTCGGAGATCAGCGCCCTCTTGATGCCCCGCGCGCGGTCGGAGAGCACGGCCACCCGGCCGACGTGACTGCCCGTGCCGGAGGTGGAACTGATGGCGATGGTCGGCAGGGTGGCGGCGGTGATCGGCCGCGGTCCGTTGACGATGTAGTCCATGATCGGCCCGGGATGCGTGGCCGCCACCGCCACGGCCTTGGCCGCGTCGATGGCGCTGCCGCCGCCACAGCCGATGACGACGTCGGCGGCCATCTCCCGCGCGGCGCGACCGGCGGCCTCGATCTCGGCGTACTCCGGCTCGGCCGAGAGCCCGTCGAACACCGCATGGGCGATGCCCGCGGCGTCGAGCACGGCCTCGAGACGGGCGGTCACTCCGGCCCGCTTCATGGCCTGGCGGCCGGTGACGACGAGCGCCCGCCGCAGGCCGGGCATGAACGCCGGCAGCCGTTCGAGCGCGCCTGTCCCGAACTCCACGGGCACAGGCATCCGCAGGGTCCACGGCGTCATCGCGTTCATAGCTTGCCCTTGTGCTCGGCGCAGCCGCGGAGGATCTCACGAGCCTGATCGAGCACCAGCCCGACCCGCGTCGCCCCGGCCTCGAGCATGCTCATGTAGCGGAAGAAGTTGCCGACACGGCCGGAGGCCTTGATGCCCATCTTCGGGCCGACGGTGCGGCGGATGAGCCGCACGTCCTCGTAGAGGGCCAGCGGGTCGGGGCTCGCGCCCGTGCAGGTCTTGACGAACGCCGCCCCGCCGTCGCGGACGATCTTCGAGGCCTCGATCTTCTGCCGCATGTCGAGGAAGGGCGTCTCGATGATCACCTTCACGGGCCGCCCCTGGGCCGCCGTGACCACGGCCCGCACGTCCGCCTCGACCCGCTTGCGATTGCCGGCGAACAGGCCGCCCAGATCGAGCACCATGTCGATCTCGTCGGCCCCCTCGGCGATGGCCGCTTCGGTCTCGAAGACCTTGGCGGCCGTCTTCACCGTCCCGTGCGGAAACCCAACGCAGGCCACGACCTCGACCTTCGAGCCCTTCACCGCCCGGGCCGCCGTGGCCGTGTGCAGGGAGTTCACGCACAGGTAGCGGAAGCCCTCCTCCCGCAGGGTCGCGGCCAGGGTCTCGATCTCCGCCTCCGTGGTCGTCGGCTTGAGGATCGCCACGTCGAGGGACTGCTTGATCTGGGTGGCCGTCGTCTTCATGCGTCGCTCCGTTTCTGTACGTGGTTCCGTGTCTGGTGCCGGTGGCTAGGCCGGGCAGCCCAGCGCCTGCTCGAACATCCGCTTGATCTGTGCCTCGTCGAACACCGGTCGATATTGGGCCACCGGGCGGCCCATGTAGGCAAAGACGTCCTGGGCCAGCCGGGCGGGCATCGTTGGGTCGAGGCCCGCGTTGCTCCACAGGCCAGCCAGGCCGATCTCCGCCACGAACCGATCGATCCAGTCAACCAGCGACCGGGCCTTGTCGCGAACGCTCATACCGGTCCGGGCGGCCCCCACGGCCTCAGCCAGCACCGCGCAGCGTTCCGGCTGGGCCTCCCAGGTGTGCGCCAGCACGACGGGTTGCACGAGGGCCAGCGCCAGCCCGTGCGGCGTTCCCAGCCGGGCGCCGAGCGGCAGCGCCATGGCATGCGCGACCGCGGCGTTGGCCAGCCCGATGGCGAGCCCTCCGCAGGTGGCGGCCCAGGCCATCTCCGCGCGGGCCGTGCGGTTGCCGCCGTCGCGGATCGCCGTGGGCAGGTGGGCCGCCACGCGGCGAACCGCCTCCAGGGCGAAGAGTTCGGAGGCCGGTGTGCTCCGGTCCACGTTCAGGAACGACTCGATGCCGTGCGTGAGCGTGTCGAACCCGGTCATGGCCGTCGTTCGCGGCGGCATCGTGAGGGTGAGTTCGGGGTCCACGATCGCCACCCGCGGATACATCCGCGGCGTGAGCAGCGCCGCCTTCATTTCCAGGCGAGGGTTGTCGAGCACCGCACCCTGCGAGACTTCCGAGCCGGTGCCGGCGGTGGTGGGGATCGCGACGAGCGGCAGGAGCGGGGCGGTGAGCGGCTTGGCGCTCGCGCCGGTGTAGGTGACATAGTCCCAGATCGGCCCGTCGTGGGTCGCTGCCGCCGAGAGGGCCTTGGCGAAGTCGATGGCGCTGCCGCCACCGAGGGCCACAATCACCTCCACGCCACTCTGGCGGACCTCGGTCGCCGCGCGGTCCACGTCGTCGCAGGTCGGGTCGGGCTGCACGCCGGCGAAGCGGGTCGTCGTGAAGCCGGCATCCCGGAGGATCTGCTCGGCCCGTTCCACGACCCCGAGTCGCACGAGGTCTTCGGTCGTGACCACGAGCACGTGCCGCCCGCCGAGCGGCTTGCATTCCTCGGCGAGGCTGGCGAGCCTGCCAGCGCCAAAGACGATCCGCCCGGGCCAGTTCACGAAGAAGGTGTCGGAGTCGTTCATGGGCTCACGAACGTACCCGAACGCCCGAACGGCGGCAAGCCGGAATGATTCGCGATAGAAACAAATCGAATCAGGAAATCGGCTCCCGTCCCCGATTTCCGCGTTACGCGGCCCGGCGGCGGCGGAACGCGAGGGCGGCAGCGATGCCGATGCCCGCCAGGGCGATCGCGGCCGGCTCGGGCACGATCACGAGGTTGAGGCCCGTGCCGGTCGAGTTGACCTTCACCGAGATGTCGGACTGGTTCGGCGTCGTCCCCTGCCAGCCCGCGAGGCTGATGTTGAACAGGCTCGTGAGATCGCTGCCGGCGGTATTCGAGAACCCGGTCGGGACCACCAGCGAAGAGGTGGACGAATACAACGCGATGGGGAACTCGTACGTTCCGCCATCGTAGCCCACATCGAGCAGCCCAGGCGTGTTGCTGCCCGTAAGCGTGATCAAATCGAGGTTGAACATGCTCGTCGGCAACAGCCCGGAAAGGTTGAGCAGGCCCGTCACGTTGACGGCGTCCCAGTTCGTGCCGGTCGTGCCGGTGAGGGCGTTGAGTTCCCACTGGTACGTGCCGCCCTGGCTCCAGACGCTCGACGCGTAGGTCTGGATGCCCGGCGAGTTGCCCGGGGCGATGATGGCGTTGGCCCCCACGTTCACGGCCGTGGCGATCGTGCCGGTGCCGGAGAGGATGCCCTGCGTGAGCGTCAGCGGCTGCGTGAATGAAGTGGCCGAGTTGTATTTGAAATCCGCCCCGGCACCGTTCACCGTGACGCCGCTCGTGGAGTTGATCGACCCGGCGCCGCCGATCTCGAGGCGGCCGGCGGAGATCAACGTCGACCCCGAGAGGGTGTTGGCGGCGGCGAGCGTGAGCACGCCCGTGCCCACCTTCGTGAGCCCGCCTGCACCGGAAAGAACCCCGGAGTAGGAGGTGTTGGTGTTGTTGGCCCCCACCGAGAGGGCCACGGCGGCCGCCGAGGTGTTCGTGAGCGCGAGGTTCGTGGCCCCGGAGAGGCCGCCGAACGTCGCGGCCGTGAGGCTGCCGAAGGAGAGTGTGCCCGAGCCGCCCGTGAACGTGCTCTGGCCGAGTGCGAACGTGTTGGAGAGCAACAGTCTGCCGGCATTGATGGACGTGTTCCCGGAGAACGTGTTCGAGCCGGAGAGTGTGAGCGTGCCGCTGCCGCTCTTGAGGATCCCGCCAGTCCCGGAAATGTTGCCGGAGATCGTCGAGGGGCTGCCCAAGATGGGCGTGAACGTACCGCTCCCCGCCGTCGTGAACGTGTGAATCGTATACCCCGCAGACGATCCGGAACCGGCAGTCACCGTGCCGCCGTTGGCCTGCTGCGAGCCGAGATAGCGGACGACCACGATGCCCGAACCGCCGGCCGCACCATTTACTGCTGTCGCGTCATTAGAGTTTCCACCACCGCCACCGCCACCACCCGTATTCGCAGAACCGGCGGTCGCCGCCCGATTGGTGTAACCTGGGTTGCCCGCAACGCCGCCCGCCCCTCCGCCACCCGTGCCGCCTGCGATCGTGAAACTGCCAGAGGTGGCATCGACGTACAAGCCACTGCCGCCGCCACCTGCATAGAACACGTTCGATCCGGAGATGAAACTTTCCCGGCCGATGCCGGCGGCAGCGGTCGCAGCCGTGGTCCCGGTGGTCGCCGCCCCACCCGCCCCGCCGCCGGAGCCGCTCCAGTTTCCGCCGGAGGGACCAGCGGCACCATTATTTCCTTGTGAGGGTGTCGTGCTCGGGGTATTGCCGGCGCCGCCAGCACCGACTGACCTGCCGGAGGCCGAATAGCCCGACCCGCCGCCGCCCGATCCACCGGACCCGCCAGCAACGCCGGCCGGAATATTCAAGAAGCTGGGGTGCGACGCCAGTCCCGGCGCACCGCCGCCACCGCCAGCGGCGACGACATTGCCGAAACTCGAACTGCCGCCCTGCGACCCCGACGTGTAGTTCGTAAAGGACGTGAAACTTCCGCCCGCTCCGCCAGCCCCGACCACCACCGACGTGGCGTTGGTTACGGTCAGCGCCGTACCGCCCACGTTCGTCAGAAATCCGCCAGCGCCGCCGCCGCCGCCACGGAAGGCGCCACCACCGCCGCCGCCGCCCACGACCAGGTACTCAACGTTCAGATCAAGCGTGCCAACTACCAGTTCGCTGTTCGCGGCGTCGAGCAGGATCGGGACGGCGAGCGTGACGTCGGGTCTCAACTCCAGTCCGCCGCCGGCGAGCGTGACTGAACCGGCGCCAAGCGATGAGTTGTTGGTCGCGACCACCGTGCCTCCGGAGAGCCGCGTGCCGCCGCTGTAGGAGTTGGTTCCCCCGAGCGTGAGCGTGCCGTCGCCCTGCTTCACGAGGCCGCCGCCGCCGGAGATCGTTCCGGAATAGCTGACCGCGTCGGAACGGTTGAAGGCGACCGCGGCGGTCGCGGCGGTCGAGACGTTGCCCGCGATCGAGCCCGACGTGCCCCCCGAGCCGATAGCGAGCGTGCCGGTCGAGACGGTGGTGAGGCCGGTGAATGTGTTGTTGCCCGAGAGCGTGAGCTGGCCCGAGCCGATTTTCGTGAGCGAGCCGGGGCCGGAGATCACGCCTGAGTAGGTCGTGCTCGAGCTGTTGTTGCCCACCGAGAGCGTGGTGGAGCCGAGACTCAGGTTCCGCGAACCCTGCAGCCCGCCCACCGTCGAGCTTTGGCTGAAGCTCACCGTGCCCGCGTCGCCGGTGGCGAGGTCGAGCGTGGAGTTTTGCAGGGCGAGCGAGTTGCCCACGGTCAGCTCGCCGGCCGCCACGCGAGTGGGCCCGGTGAATGTGTTGTTGCCGGTGAGCGTGAGCGTGCCGGAGCCGGCCTGCGTGAGGCCGAGGCCGCCGGAGATGGGCGTCGCCACGCTGCCGCCGTAGTTGTCGGAGCGGTTGAAGATGATCGTGCCGTCGGAGGCACCTGTGATCGCAGGCGTCGAGGCGATCGAGCCGACCGCGCCACCGTTGCCGATCTGGAGGGCGCCGGCGTTGACGGTCGTCGTGCCGGTGTAGGTGTTGGCACCGATGACCGTGAGCGTGCCAGTGCCGGTCTTCGTAAGACCGCCACCGCCCGAGAGGACGCCCGCGTAGGTCGTGCTCTGGCCGTTGGCGCCCACGCTCAGGACCACCGGCGACGACGACGCGTTGGCAAGCGGGAGGTTGAAGTTGCCCACGAGGCCGCCGAACGTGGCGGCCGTGAGAGTACCGAAGGAGAGCGTGCCCGAGCCGCCCGCGAACATGCTCTGGCCGAGCGCCTGAGAATTGGCCAATACAAGCTGCCCCTCCACGATGGACGTGGTGCCGGAAAACGAGTTCGAGCCGGAGAGCGTGAGCGTGCCCGGGCCGAACTTGGTGAGACCAGTCCCCGGCGAGCCATCGACAATCGACGAGCCGATCACGAGGGCCTGCGAGGGATTGTTTTGCACGACCGACAGAACCCCGCCCAACCCCGCAAGCGAGCCGCCCGAGATCGTCGAGACGTTGGACCCGACGCTGGCATTCACGAGGATCCCGGCCGACAGGGTGTTGGATCCCGTGAGCGTGAGCGTGTTGGCCGCGGCCGAAGCGAACCGCAGCGTGTTGGGCGTGATCGCGCCCGTCGGGCTGGGCGAGCTGTTCACGTCCACGTTGGCGCTTGTGTAATCGCCCGGAGTGTTTTGCGCAACGCTCGTCTGCGTGTACGACGTGAAGCCCGTGATCGGATTGCCCGCGCCGCCGGAAACCGCCCAGGTGGTGCCGCCGAAGACGGTGGACGGCAGGATGCCGTTGACATTCGAAGAGGACGTAATGAACGTTCCTGTCGATCCGATCGAGAGAAATACGCCTGGCTGCACCGTGAGCGTGCCGAGGTCGAGCGTGTTGGTGGCGTTGGCGGCGACAGACGCACCGCCGGTGACCGTCGTGTTCGCGAAGATCTGCGTGAAGGCGTCGGAGCGGTTGACAACGAGCCCGGCGTTGCCGAGCAGCAGGCCGCCAGAACCGTCGATCGAACCGGACGTGTTGCCCGAGCCGATCTGGAGCGTGCCGGCGGTGATGCTCGTCTGGCCGGCGTAGGTGTTTTCCCCAGTGAGCGCGACGGTGCCGAGGCCGGTCTTCGTAAGCCCACCGCCGCCGCTGATCGCCGCGGAAATCTGGTTGCCGGTGCCGGTGACGTCGACGGTCGTCACTTCGACAGTGCTCACGCCGGAAAGAAGGCCGTTATTTCCGGTGAACGCGAGGGGGGAGGTGAGGGGATTAAAACCATTGAAATTCAGTTCGCTGCCGTCAATTCGCACCAGGCCAGCGCCCAAACCGCCCGACTCTGTCACCTCCAGCCGGCCAAACTCCACGCTCACAGTGCCGGTGGTAGTGGACAATCCGGAAAGCGCAACCGTGCCGAGGAAGTCGCCGTGGCCGATGCGAACGTTTTGCGTGGCGGGGGCAAAATCGTTCGCATACCATCCATCTTCAAACGTCGCCGTGCCGCTCTGCGGCGCGACGAGCGTCACGTCGCGGTTGAGAATGAGAGAAGAACCAAACGGAAACGTTGCCGAGGTCGCATTCGGGGCCGCACCAATCAGAACACGCTGACCAGTTCCAGACGCTACCGTAATAACCCGATCGACCAGGGCGTTCGAGAGCAAGAACCTGGCCTCGCCGCTGGCAGCCGTGCCGCCGACAGTAATATTGCCCTGGCCAACTGGCGATGGCGCAGCATTGTCCACGTTTCGAGATACGATCGCGGAACCGTCGAGCACCCTGAAGTCGCCGTTAAAGCTGCTCGTGCCCGTAAACCACCACGTGCCCGGGCCGTCCTTGTCAACCGACACGCCCGAGCCGTCGATCCGGGCAATCTGATTCGTCCCCGTGTTGGTGCCCATGAGCACCAATCGCCCGCCTCCGACTCCGGTGTTTGTGGCCGTGCTCGTGATCACAAGCGGACCGGCGCCGCTGGACTCGATGCGGCCCGTGCCGCCGGAGACCAGATTGAAGACGCGGCTGGTCGTCTCGCCCGAGCCGGTATAGCGGAGGATGCCCGGAGTCGAGGAGGTCCCGCCGACATTGACCGTGGAGTTCGTGCCCAGCGGGCTGTTCACGCCGCCATTGAGAATCCTGTCGACGGAGAGCGTGCCTTCGGCGATCGTCGTCGCGCCTGCAAACGTGTTGCTGCCGGTCAGAACCTGCGTGCCGGCGCCCGTTTTTGTGAGCGTCATGTTGGCCGCACCGTTGGCGATGACACCGGAGTAGGTGTAGCTAGTGCCGGCTTGGAGGTTGAGCGTAAGCGCGGTTGTCGAGGCCCAGTTTGTAAACAGCGTGCCCGAAGTAGCCGCGAGGTCCGTGCCGCCGCTGAGGCCGCCGATTGTCGGAGCCAAGGCCGAGGCGTTGTTGATCCGCCCGCCGCTGCTCATGCTATTCGTATCGATCGGGCTGTTCTGCAGGGCGAGATTGTTGCCGAGGGAGAGCGTGCCTGAATTGACGGCCGTGAGGCCCGTGAACGAGTTGGTGTTGGTGAGCGAGAGCACGCCATTGCCCGACTTCGTGAAGCCCGACGTGCCGGTGATCGTGCCTTGAATGGTGGCCGTGGCGGCAGCCGCGACGGTGACCGTCGGGTTGTTGGCAAGCGCGACCGTCCCGGAAGTGGCACCCCACGTGGTGGAGTTTGCGAATGTAAATGGACCTTCCCATCGCTGGGGCGCCGCAAAAGTAGGCGAGCCTCCCATGTTGCTGATCGTTCCGCCAGTGATGATGAACGTGCCCGTGCCGAACACCGAGTTGCCATTTCCAGAAAGCTGAAGTTCGCCGGCCGCCAACCTAAAACCGCCAGAACTGGTGGATACATTGTTAGAAGCGGCAATGCTCAGAATACCAAGGCCATCTTTCACAAACTGGCCCACGCCCCCCCATGTCCCACTGTTAAGGCCTAAGAACGCACCAGCACTGACATTCACTGTCCCACTGCTGACGTTGACAGTGAACGCATTCCCTACGTTCGCCAATCCAAAACTACCGGTTCCGGAGAGTACATTCAAATTCGAGTTTAGGGTTAATCCCGCGCTATCAGTGACGTTAACAGTTGTACCTGCCGCGAACCCGATCGCCACGGCGGCGCTGTTGTCGGGCGTCGCGGGGCCAATGCGAATGGACTGTCCCGGCTGCGCGTTCCAACCGGTTGTAAAAATTGAGGTTCCTGAATTAAAATTTAACGCTGCAAAAGGGGCTCTATTAAGGGCTCCAAACGTGTAAACACTTGAGCCTTCTACAGTGAGCGAGGTCGGTGGGTTAGCGAAAGCTTGACTGTTAAAAAAGCTACCAAGCGACATTGGGCCGGTGCCCGCGAGCGTCAGACTTGCGCTATTATTAAGTCCAATGGACCCCTGACTCATAACAGAAAGAGTGGACGACGAAAGGTTTGTCCAGGTTTGGGGCGCACTTAAAAGGACAGTGCCAGAAGAGCTGATGCTGACCGGCCCCGAATTGGAGTTGACAAAGATGCCAGTTCCGGAAACGGCACTCAGAGTCAAGTTTGCGCTTGCAGCGGACAGAATGATCGAGGTCGTGCCGGAGTTGTCGAAGAACAACTGCCCGACCGTGGCGGCCGTGGCGACCGTAGACGAAAGCGTCAGCCCCGACCCCCCGAAGACCGCGACTTGTCCGGACACCGGAACGCTGCCACCCACCCAATTGCCCGTGCCACTCCACAGGCCCCCGGGGACGTCTGTCCTCCAGGTACGCTGCGTCTGCGCCTGAGCCTCCGGCAGCGGGGACGCAAACAAGAGAGCGAAACAGGCCAAAGCCTGAACCGCGACCACCAGGCCTCGGCGGAACGCACGCCGGCGACGAGCCGGGGCAGCGTTCATGGATTTGGTGGAACCAGCCATACTCGACCCATCCCACTTTGCGGGTGTGTCGGATTTGTCAATCACACGGGCTGCGGAGCAAGCGAGGCAAATTCTGGAAATCCAATTCCCCCATCAATTTCGGAGCGTAATCGATTGTGGCCCAGATCGTCAAGCATCCCGAAATGAATTTTCAATCGGGGGGCTGGGGCCGGGGCCGGGGCCGGGGCCGGGGCGGGGGGGCAAGCTCATCGCGAAGATCGCGGAAGACTGCCCGCTAGCGTCCCCCGCCTGTGGTGGCGACATCCGACTCATAGCCTTCGTCACCGATTCCGGCGCCGATCAGGCAGATCCTCACACATCTCGGTCAGTCACTCGAGCCGCCGCCGCTCGCGCCGGCATGCGGCTCATTGCCGCGGGCCTCGACGCCGTCGTCGATGTCACACGGATGGCGGTGCTCGCGTCGGAAATCGGGAGTGGGAGCTGATTTCCCGCTCACGACCGGCGGCGGCGGGCGGCATAGGCCGCGGCCGCGATGCCGATCAGGGCGAGGGTGACCGCCGCGGGCTCGGGGACGATCACGTACTGCAAGAGGACGTTGTTGCCCTCCTGCACGACCTCGAACTTGTTGTCCTTCCGGCTGGAGCTTGAGAACGCCACTCCGGCCGAGTCGATCCAGCTGTTCGTATTGCTCAAGAGAGTGAAGTTGGACGTTCCGGTCGTCGAGCCGCCGACGCTGTAGAGCACCCATTGCTGGGCCACGTCCCAGAAGGCGTTCGACCAGGCCACCGATCCCGTCCCGAGACCGCCGAAGTCGAGCGACAGCGTCGTGGAGCCGGAGAAGGTGAGGTTGCCGCCGACGTTGATGCCGTCGTACGCGATGCCACGCAAGCCGGCGTCGGCAGTGTTGGCCTGGAGATCCCAGATCACCGACGCGCCGGCCAGGTACGTCAGATTGCTTGCGAACGTCTCGATGCCCGGCGAGTTGCCCGGGGCGTGAATGCCGGCGATCGTGGCGTCGCCGCCGATCGTGCCCGAGCCCATGAGCGTCGCCCCGGCCAGGACCGACAGGCCGCCCGCAAGTCCGCCGTTCACGGCAAGCGCACCCTGTTCGACGGTCGTGAGGCCGGTGAACGTGTTGTTGCCGGTGAGTGTGAGCTGGCCAGCGCCCTGCTTCGTGAGACTGCTTCCGGCACCGCCGGAGAGGATGCCGGCGTAGGACGTGCTCTCGCCGTTGGCGCCCACGGTGAGGGCCACCGCCGCCGACGACGTGTTGGAAAGCGCGAGGTTGGAATTGCCCGAGAGGCCGCCGAACGTCGCGGCCGTGAGCGAGCCGAAGCTCAGGCTGCCGGCGCCGCCGGCAAACGTGCTTTGGCCGAGGGCCTGGGCGTTGGCCAGCCGCAGGCTGCCCGCCGTCACGGTCGTGGTGCCGGTGAACGTGTTGTTGGCGGCGAGCGTGAGCGTGCCAGAGCCGCTCTTGGTGATGCCGCCGCCGCCCCAGATGACGGAGTTTGCCAGAATCGTGCCGCCGTTGTCGTTGAGCGTCGAGGTGGCGGCAAGCTGGATCGATCCGGAGAGCGTGAGCGTGCCAAAAGAGGCCAAAACCGACGGGTACGAGACGATCACGATCCCGGAGCCACCGCGACCGCCGACACCAGTGCCGTTCCCCCAAAATCCGCCGCCGCCGCCGCCGCCCGTGTTCGCACCGCCGGCGCCGCCGGTCCCCGACACCGCATTGCTGCCGGCGTTCAAGCCGCCGGCGCCGCCGGTTCCTGACGTGCCCACTCCATTCCCCACCGAGCCTCCACCGCCGCCGCCGCCGCCAAGTCCGCCATTGCCGCCCGTACTCGCGGACAAGCTGAAAATACCGCCACCGCCGCCGCCGCCCCAGAAGAAGTTGTTGCCGGCGATGTTGATCTGGATGCCGGTTCCACCCGAACCACCGATCGCAATTGTTGGGGTAGCAGGTCCATCCAACGTCGTCGGATCCGTGACGCCGGCACCGCCGCCACCGCGGGCTGCGGTATTAGAATCGCCTGCGGCCCGCACTGACGTGACGTTCCCGCCGCGGCTTCCGTAGGCCGTGCCGGTATTGGCGAACGTGCCCACAAGGGATGATCCTGAGGTACCGCCGCCAAGGACCGTAGCGCTCTGAGAGGCTCCACCGCCACCGCCGGATCCGCCGGCCAAACCCGCGGTGTCGGAATATCTTCCACCACCACCGCCACCGGCGGCGGTCACGGTTCCCGAACTATTCAAAAAAGTCGAGGCGGTGCCCGAGCCGCCTGTTGCCGCATTGACTCCGCCCGCGCCGCCACCGCCGACCGTCACCGCGTAGCCACCGCCGAGCGTGACGTTCGGGATGTAAACCACTCCGCCGCCGCCGCCGCCGCCGCCGATCAGCTACCCACTGGATGAGCTGGGTCGGGTCCGTACTCGTGGGGACCTGGCTGCTCTGATCAATGCGGGATTGGACAACATCA
>Ga0082207_1000620_pt1 | contig 19777 bp, 17 predicted proteins | sample LakMenEpi10Aug09_FD_71540 | JGI IMG/M metagenome (GOLD analysis project Ga0082207, IMG submission 71540)
AATAGCCTCTAATTCATTTTGAATATTTTTGAGTTTTTGGTGTTGTTTATTAATCCAAACAATCGTTTTTTCTTTTTCCTCTAAAGTTTTAGTATGAGCTTCTTCTTGTTGCTCAATCAAATTTTCATAGAGTGCGATCGCTTGCTCAATAATATCAGCAACGACAAGATATCGTTCTTGATAAACTAATTCAATATTTTCAATAATTGTATTAAAAGTTTCTTCTTCAGATTCAAAAAACTTTTTAAAACCTAAGTCATATACCTGCCACTTACACTGAGTATAAACCTCATCTTGATTTGGCCCCCCAAAGAAAAAACCTCCAATGGCAGTTGCTAGACCTCCTAGACCTCCAACAATCAGTGCAGGGATAAATCCTAAGCCTGCAACGGCAAGTAATACACTTGCGAATCCGACTGCTCCCAAACTACCAAACACATTGAATCCACCCTCATCATTATTTACGCTACCAGTCATGAAAGAGTTAATTCCCAAATTATTAGCTCTAATATTACTCGCCATGTTGCTAGTAAATTGTTCATCTAAATTAGTTCCTAGTTGATTACCCAATTTTTGTAAATCTATTCTAATTGCCTCTAATTCGGAATGAATTAAGCTATTTAGCTCTTTTACCTGTTGGGATAAAATTTCTGATTGTAAGTTATCAATCCAATTTTGTATTTCTTCAGAAAGATCTTGAGTAAATTGTTCGCAGTAATCCTGTAAAACTTTCTCCTTATCCACAAAAGGTGAATGTTCCGATGTCCATGTACCCACTTTTTTAGCTATACGGTCTTGTGATTCTTCAAGCCATTTATTCCAAGATTCAGCAGTGTATTCTAGGGAAACAGTTATACTATATTTTGCCTGTTCTAAAATCCTAAGATCTCGTCCACTTGCTTCTCCAATTTTCTCAAAAATTTCCAGTTTTGCTGATTCAGAAATTTTGATTTTTCCCTCTAAAATTTTCTCATACTGTTTCAAATCATTGTCAGCACTTTCAGTTAATGCTTGAATTCGATTTACACTAGAAGCAACTTCAAGTTTGCCTCGCTCATTCACTAAAAATTCTTGAAGACAATTAATAAAATAATCAAAAGTTTCTATGTATTCATTATGCTCATTATTCACAATAGCATCTAAGGCTAATTTTGCAGAAATATAGTGAATTCGATTTTCTCCTGAAATAATGGGGTTTTTCCCCTGAATATTTTCTTCAATTCGTTTAGGAATTTGATTGCGTCCCTTCTCAGTTTGTACCAAATCCCAAAAATTAACTAAAATAAAAAGATTATTAGCAGGTTGATCAGATAATCCTGCATTTAAGGTAAGTTTTAATCCTTCTATCACATCTCGTTCCGATTTAGCCAAACAACGGGAAGCACTGGTGATAAAAATAGCTGCATCCGTATCTTTAAGAATCTTTTGAGTAATCGCTTCTCGATCAGGATGTTCATTCAACCCAGGAGAATCAATAATTTCAACTCCACTGCTACAAATGTCTAAATCAGGATGTTCAAAAATAATTTCCTCAATTTCACAATGAGCTAGTTCATCGCTTAAATTGCCAATGGCAGCTTCTTCCGAAATACTCGCTTTTTCTTGATAATCTTCTATGGCAATATCTTCTTTACGTCCATCTTTATAACAACAAATAACCCGTTTTTGCTCTCCATATCGTAAAACACTCACTACCCCAGTACAAGGAATTTCTCGTACAGGCTGAATTTCTTCACCGACTAACGCATTTAAAAAGGTTGATTTTCCTTGACTAAATTCTCCAACCACCGTTACACGAAACCGTTTTGATTGATTTTTCTTAGAAATTTCTTGAAGATCATCAATTAAATTTTTAGACCAGCAGACTTGATGCTCATCTTGAGCAATAATCTGATAAAATTGATAACAAATATTATCTAATTCTTGGTGATCACTCTGAATTTGCTTGAGGTTCTCATAATTAGGTAAAACCCGGATTTTATCTCGTTTTAATCTAGGCTTTTGGGGTAAAATCTCAACAATATGTTTAGCAGCTAAAACAAAAATATTATCTAATAATTGAAATTGAGCCGGATCAACTAAGCGATGCACTTCAATCAATGCTTCTTGATCTTCAATAACTAAGTTGGTAAAAGCGGATTCAAAAATTTGTATATGTCGAGAGTCAATATTAATTTGATGAGCAAGGTTTTCTAAATAATCTTTTTCTCTAAGTTCTATCTCACCATCTGAAGCAGACATTTGATAACCAAAACCGATTAATAACAGTTTTTCGGAATCAGACAGATTAGACATTAATAACAATAAGTCATTGAAGTTTTTATAAATTCTAAAAAAAAGAATATATTTTGTAAAAATAGGGACTAATTTTTTTAAATTACTGTTAGGAGGAATCAGGCGAGTTAGATTAGTTTGCCAACGTTCTCTTTCTTCAGGCGTAATTTTACCATCCTGGTAAATAACACCCATCAATACGCATAGCAACGATGCCATAAAAACTACCGCCGGGGTAGCATCTTTTTTTTGGAGTTCTTGCCCTGCCATGCGTGATAATAAAGCTAGAGACTCAGAGTTAATTAAGCTGATGTCCATATATCAGTTCAATCGAATTTATTAGATTATGAATTATTCTATGGTATCATAAAAAAGCAAACTGTTCTAAATTAAATTACAGTTAAGTAAGTGTAACAAAGGTTGCAAAAAAAATAAATTGTTTACAGAAGTTAAATTTTCTTAACTTTTTACTCTGACTAAATAAAAGGAGAAAAGCAATGGAATACATCTTTAGTGCGGGTAATCAAGCTCTTTGGGCTGCGGGTAAGCTGATCCAAGTGACAACCAATACAGGTCAACTTTTACCCATATTAAGAGATCCGAGTACAGGTCAATTTGTTGAAATTGCTAAAAGTTTAGCAGTTGATCATGGATCTTTTTCGCCTTTGATCGCTGCTAACCCCCTTCTGGAAGGGGAAAATATGGTGATAAAAGCAGGTAAAATGTATCAGAATCATCAGGGATTTCAAGGAGTTTTAGGACAGTTAAATAATTTACAAAGCAGTTTAGGTATTTTACAAGGAACTACTGCTGTGATTGGTGTGGGTGTAGCTGTTACTGCGGCTCTTTCTGCGGTGAATTTATGGCAAACTTTAAAATTACGAGAAGATGTTAAACAACTGAGATTAGAAGTTAAAGACGGATTTATTGATCTCAAACAAGCGTTAAGAAATCAAGGATTAGAAGTTATTCAACAGATTGATCAAGTTGCTCAAGATATTACTTTTAATCAACACCGTTTAGAGTTTATTAAGGCTTATAGTCGATTTTTAGAAGCTACCAAACTGATAAAAATTGCTACGTCTATTCAAGATATTAATGCTAGAAATATCGAGTTATCTAACGCTCGACAAACCTTAAGTGAATCTTTGGCAATTTATAATAGTCCCCATATTCTTTCTGAAACGTCAACCGCAGGTCAACTGAGACGATATGAATGTGCTTGGGTTATTGAACAAGCGATCGTGCTAACCTATTATTTACAAGGAGAATCGAAAGCATTAAGTGAGCGTCTATCCTATTTTCAAAATAAAATTCGTCAAGATGCTTTAAACGTGATTGAACATTGCCAAACACAAGACGAGTTAGATTTTATCTTTCCTGAAATTACCCGGATTTATAATCATGATCTAGCAGGTTTAGAACTCTGGAAAAATCAAGTTAATTGGTTCAACAGTTTACCTCCCTCTGATTTTAAATTGTTAGAAAGCGTAGATTTGAACGAGAGCGAGTTAAATTCTGTTTCTAATTTAGAATCATGTTTAGATGTTATTGAGAAACCACCAGAACAGATTTTTTATGAAAATATTAAACAAAAATCCCATTCTTCCTCCTTAAAGCAACAGCTTAAATTTTTAATGCGTTCTACTTTACGGAAAGAAGCAGAAATTTATGTGAGTGAAAATGCTAAAAATTTTGGTTATAAAACATTAAATATAGCTAATTTAGAAAAATCATCTAATTTAACAGTTGCTAATCTTTATTGGTATTTTAAATTTAGAGAAGAATCAGAAGAACAAATCGAAGAAGAAGTTAATATTTAAACCCAAACTTATATTTTTGTAGGGTGCGGATATCAACGTGCACGCACCATTTCCCTTGAACTTACCCAAAAAAATACTTCTTTCTCCAGTGTTCCCTTTTTGCTTTTCTAACTATTTTTTATCCGTAATTGAAATCACATAGGGGTGATAAGCATTAGTTTTATAAGACCCCACCCAAATTTCATATTTTCCCGATAACCATTGACCCTCAATATTAGGATTCATGTCCTTACCATCATCATTACACCAACTTCCCCCCGGCCCTCGAATCACTAAAACTGTATCTTCGCTACTTTGGACTTGAAGTTGTAAATAATCAAAAAAAGTGGTTAAAATTACCGTATGATCGGGTTTTTGATCCACATAACCTTGACAAGTTCCGGTTTCGGTTTGTTCTCGTCCGGTGATATCCTTGGCTAAAGTTAGCCCTCCACTTAATCCGCGAATCAGCAGGGGGTTAGGGCTGAATTGAGGACTGAGGGTAATATTTTCAAACATGGGGGTCGATGCGCCGTTAAACGGTTGAGCTTCAACTGAACGAGACAGTAATAACCCAACCGTCACCATCACAACGCCCAATGCTAAGTTTTTGAGAGTGGCATTAGTCATTGTTAGAACTATTTTATTATGATTTTTTACCCAGGATTTCTTCTTTGAGGGTATTAAAATCTGCACTGATTTCTTTACGATTATCTGCTTTGAGGAGATAACGATAAATAAACCAAGCTGAATATCCTAAACCAACGGTTTCAAAAGTGGGTTTAATTAGAGGAATTTCATTAATAATTTCTACTAATCCCACTAAAATCTTGAAGGTGATCAAGAAGGCAACAATTAAACCGACCGTGGTTAAAGGACGTTTGTAATCTTTAAAGAAACTTCCTAAATTTTCGGGAAGTTCGGATAAAAATGCGATAATTTCTTCTTTCATAGGTTGTACAGATTGGTTAACAGAATCATAGGAGAAAGTTGTGGGAGAATCAATCACCACTTCAACTTTACTAGCACTGGTCGGTTCAGCATTGAATAAAATTTCCGTTGCTAAAGTATTAACCCATTTCGGTTGATCTTCAACTAAAGGTTCCGGTGTGGGTTCTTCGACGACAACGGCAGGTTTTTCCTCTACAAGAGGAGGTTCTTCTGCTATAGTTTGTTCCACAATCGGTTCCGGCGTGGGTTCTTCCTCAACTACGGGAGTTTCCACAATTGCCACAGGTTCGGGTTCGGGCGTTTCCTCAACTACGGGAGTTTCCACAATTGCCACAGGTTCGGGTTCGGGCGTTTCCTCAACTACGGGAGTTTCCACAATTGCCACAGGTTCGGGTTCGGGCGTTTTCACAACTACGGGAGTTTCCACAATTGCCACAGGTTCGGGTTCGGGCGTTTTCACAACAGGTTCTTCCAGGATAATAGGTTCTTCTATGGGCAATTTCTCAGCTACTGGTTCTTCTACAACCAAAGGCGGTTCTGAAGATAGGGATGGGGAAGTATCAACTCCCGTTTTTTCCTCAGATTCTGATGTAGGAATTGGATCAACTGTAGACTTAGGTTTTTTAGATTGGGAAGAATTGCCTTTTGCATCGGATGATTTGCGAGATCTGGGAGAATTTGACATAATATCTGCCTCGTTAAATATTAACCCGGTAAAACAGTTTGAAAACGAATTAAATCAATCCCTTTTTGATGGAACAATAACCAAGATTCAATTAAATCAGGGCCGTGCATGGTTCCCATCAAAGCTGCTCTGAGCGATCGCATTACTAACCCTTTTTTGACGTTGGTTTCTTTCATCGCACTATTAATTATTGCTTTAGCAGCATCCGATGTTAAGGGTTGATCTCGTTGTTGGGTTATTTTATCCTGAATTGCCTGCACAATTGCGACCGCATTTTCCTGTTGCAATTGAGTGGTTGCTTCTTCGTCTAACTCAACGCTTTCGGTGAAAAATAATCGGCTCATTTCCACCGCATCTTTAAGAGTTGTTAAACTAGGGCCAATTAAAGCCGTAAGCTGTTCTAACCAAGCTCGATCCGTATTTGTATCAAATTGATAACCAGCTTCTTGCCAATAGGGAATTAATAACTGAGTTAATTCCGGTATCGGCATTTTATGAAGATATTGGCTATTAATCCAATTTAATTTATCCCAGTCAAATTTTGCCCCGGCTTTATTAACCCGGTCAAAACTAAAGTGTTTGGCTGCGGTTTCTAAGGTAAATAATTCTTCAGTAGCATCGGGAGGAGTCCAACCCAATAACGTCATATAATTGGTTAAGGCTTCTGGAATATATCCCATATTTCTAAAATCAGAAATCGAGGTCACACCATCCCGTTTGGATAATTTACGACCCTCAGCATTCAGAATTAAAGGAGTATGACCGAATTGGGGAATATTGGCATTTAATGCTTCATATAAAAGAATTTGTTTAGGCGTATTAGAAATATGATCTTCCCCTCGAATCACCTGGGTAATTTTCATATCAATATCATCAACAACCACCACAAAATTATACAGAGGTTGCCCAATTTCACCCCCACTAGAAGCCCGCGCAATCACCATATCGCCGCCCAAATCACCGCCCTTCCAAGTGACTTTTCCCCGGACTAAATCAGTCCAACTAATTTCTCGATTATCGTCTATTCTGAAGCGAATCACCGCTTGACGACCTTCGGCTTCAAAGGCGGCTTGCTGTTCGGGGGTAAGGTGACGATGGCGGTTATCATAGCGAGGGGCTTCATTTCTAGCCTTCTGCCCTTCTCGCATGGCATCTAGTTCTTCTGGGGTACAATAGCAACGATAGACTAAACCCTTCTCCATCAGCGTTTGAATGGCTTGACGATACAGGTCTAAACGCTCAGATTGATAAAATGGCCCTTCATCCCAGGTTAGACCTAACCAAGTTAACCCCGTGAGGATATTTTCCGTATATTCAGGGCGAGAGCGTTCTAAGTCGGTATCTTCAACCCGCAGGAGAAAAGTCCCCCCTTGATTGCGGGCAAATAACCAGTTAAATACAGCAGTTCTGGCAGTTCCTATATGTAAACTTCCGGTAGGACTTGGGGCAAGACGAACTCTAACAGTCATAACTTATATCAATTTTTAATTTAACATAGATCGTGAAAACGCACAGATATCGTCATCTTACCATTATTAAGTTCCCTCTCGGCAGGAATTTTTCTCTAAAGCAGGTTAATAGTCAAGGTTTTTCAAAGACTAAAAAATGTTGTTGGGGTAAAAAATCTTGAGTTTCTTTCCAGTTTAAACCCACGGCAGCCATTTCTTTTTTGACTTGTTTTTCTGACATTTTATGCAGTCCTTTAATTAAGATTAAAGGATTTTCTTGACGATATTCTAATAATACCACCCGTCCCCCTGGTTTTAAGGCTTTGACAATTCCTTGCATCATTTCTTGAGGATATTGAAATTCATGATAAGCATCAACCATTAGGGCTAAATCAAGGATTGATTCGGGTAAATTCGGGTGATCTACGGTTCCCAAAATTGGTTCAATATTTTCAATATTTTCTTGGGTTTTAACAAAATTTATTAGTGCCAACATTTCCGGTTGTACATCCACGGCTAAGACTTTTCCCTGGGGAACTAAAGGACTAATTCTAAAGGTAAAATATCCCGTTCCCGCCCCAATATCAGCGACAATATCGCTGGGTTTTAAATTTAAGGCTGCGATCGCTTGTTGGGGTTGTTCGGAGGTTTCTCGACGGGGACGTTCCAACCATCCGGCTCCCTCATGACCCATCACCTGAGCAATTTCTCTCCCAAGATAAAATTTTCCTATGCCGTCGGGACTGTGAAGGGTGCGGTATTCATAGACAGAATCAACCCTAGGTGGAGTTAAGGCGATACTGGGGTCGGGGTTGATACATCCGAGCAGAATCACGGCAATACTATAAAAAATGGGGAATAAATACCGACATAAAGATTTGATCATTGTTTACCGAAAAATTACAACTCTTGTTAAACTGGAAAAAACAGTACAAAATAAAAATCGGGTGCAATTATTTCATAGGAGAACTAGACCTTGCATCAAGAATATAACAAATTAGTGCGCGATCGCATCCCAGAACTGATTCAAAAATCAGGATCTCAGTATGATATTACAACGTTATCAGAAATCGAATATCGTCAAGCCTTAAAGGATAAACTGCTAGAAGAAGCCCAAGAAGTAGCTCAATCTTCACCTAATGAATTAGTACAAGAATTAGCGGATTTATTGGAAGTGATAGCAGCATTAATGGAAGCCCATGGAATTGAAGATGAACATATTTTGTTAGAACGGGATCATAAACGAGCCGAAAAGGGAGGATTTGAACATAAAATTAAATTACTCTGGACTGAATCTACTTAATTTTTACGCAGATTAATTATGGCTATTACAAGAATTAAGATTGCTAAAGATAAAGCAGAATTGGTGCGATCGCTCACAGAAATAGAAAGTAAAACCGGGCCATTTCAAACCTATGCTGATGTCATTGCTTTTGCGGCATTATTAGGAAAACGGCGCAAAAAACGGATTCCGATTGATGGGCTTTCTAAACGTGATCCTGGGCCGATTTCTATGGAAGTTTTTATTTCTCGGGGATATGATGCAATTATTAAATTAGTAGCGATTGCTGAAACCCAAAATATCAAACTTCTATCTCCGTTTCAACTAGAAGCGGAAGAAGAAAGAGCCTTAATTTTTGAAGAATATGCCAATGGGGGCTTAGAAATATTACGAGATGAATGTCGCGGGACGGTTGATTATTCAGATCAATTACTATTGATCTTAATGGCCGAACACGATCGCCCATCCCAAATAGAAGGCGAATTTGATTTAAGTCGTTTTCTGGGTTAAATTTTCCTGGGAATCCTAATATTGTATCCCAAAATAACCAGAGTTGCTTTTGGGGTACAACATTCCCATAATATCAAATACCAGTGAAAGAGAAGAAATAGAAATCTAGCGGTATTGGGAAAGTCTAAAAATATTAATTCAGGGGAAAATACCAATTTCTTGTAATTCCCCCGTTGACTATTACAACCTACGATTTCCCATTGCCATTAGCCGCCGCCAAAATCCGTTCCGTTAACTTTTCAGGAACTTCCTGTAAACGATCAAATTGCCAATTAAAATAACCTACTCCTAAAGTTAATGAACGCAATTCTACAATTAAATCCTGCATTTCCGCCTGGGGAATATAGGCAGAAATCTTATCCCATCCCTTCCAGTCCGACATCGGTTCAAAGCCTAAAATTTGCCCCCGTCGTCCAGTAATTAACTGAAACATTTGGGAAGTAAAATCACTCGGTGCACAAATTTCAACCGAAGTAATAGGTTCCAATAAAATTGGCTCACATTTCTCCATTCCCGACTGCATTGCTAACCGGGCAGCCTGTTTAAAAGCCTGTTCCGAACTATCAACTGCATGATAGGAACCATTAGTTAATGTCACCGCTATATCTACTACTGGAAACCCTAATGGCCCCTGGTTTAAATAGTCTCGAACTCCCGTTTCCACCCCCGGAATATATTGACGGGGAACCGAACCCCCAACAATAGTTTCCCCAAAATTAAACCCTTCCCCGCGAGGCTGAGGTTTAATATCTAAATACACATCCCCAAACTGTCCATGACCACCACTTTGATGTTTATAACGGCCGTGGGAATTAGTAGTTTTGCGAATCGTTTCTTTATAGGGAATACTCGGTAAATTAGTTACCATCGGTAAATTATATTTACGCCGTAACCGATCTAAACTTACTTGCAAATGAATTTGACCTTGACCCCATAAAATAATCTCGTGGGTATCACTATTTTGTTCCCAATTTAACGCCGGATCTTCATCTAACATTTTAGATAAAGCCGTACTAATTTTAACCTCATCTTTACGGTTTTCTGGAGTAATAGCCCAGCCATAAACCGCAGGAAGTAAAGCCGCTTTTGGTAAGGGATTTTTTAATTGATTTCCTTGAGTGGTTAAAGTATCTCCAGTTTGAATTCCTTCCATCCGTCCCAAAGCCACAATTTCCCCAGTTTTTGCTGTTTGTACGTTTTGGGTTTGTTGTCCGGTCATCCGATACATTCCCCCAGGTCGTACCCCATTTAATGTCATACCTTCGGTCAGTTCCCCCTGCCAAACCCGCACCAGGGAGAGCTTACCGCCTTGGGGGCTATAATAGGTTTTCAACACCTGGGCAATGGGCAACCCTTCCGAGGATTTTAGCCTCCGACGTTCTGCGGTAATATTCGGTTCTGGAGCTTCCCGAACTAAGGCATCCAACAGCACCCGCACCCCGTGATCTTGTTCAGCAACTCCTATTAATACCGGGACAATTAAATCCGCCCCCAATTCCATTTTTAAATCCTTAACAATTTCATCTTGAGGCGGTTCAATTTCTTCTAATAGTTCTTCTAATAAATGATCGTCAAAATTAGCTAACTCCTCTAACATTGCTTGACGGGCGAGGTGTTCAGCCTCTTTTAAGGATTCTGGAAAGGGGACTGGATCAGACGGAGCACCGGAATGATAATGATAGGCTTGTTCGGTAATTAAATCAATAAAGCCGACCAATTGTTCCCCGTTACCAATGGGATATTGTTGGGGAATTACTGGACGGGTGGAAACTGATTTTAAGGCATTTAAGATTTCAGTAAAACTGTTAACGCAACGTTCTTCATCGGTACAAACCCGATCCATTTTATTAATAAAAACCAGATGGGGAATTTCCCAATCATCTAAGAATTTGAACAGAGGAGATAGGGTTAAAATCCGGCCGGGATCAGCTTCACAAACCACAATAGCTAATCCAGTACCGATTAAACCATTATAGGTTTCTTGGGCAAATTCTACAGAACCCGGACAGTCTAAAAAGGTAAAACGAATGCCACCATATTCGGTACTAGCGGCATTAACTTCTACACTCATATTTCGTTCTTTCGCTTCTGGAGAACTATCTCCAACCCGGTTAGTATCTTTTGCCGTTCCCTTGCGAGATGTGGCGGCCGTGACGGATAAAATACTCTCTAAAAGTGTGGTTTTTCCGCTTAAATAGGGGCCGACAATGGCAACATTACGGAAGTTTGTGACAGTTTCTGACATATTTTTTCTCCACGAATATAAATTATAAATTCTGGTTTCTCAATTCGCCTACTCTAATAATTTAAAGAGTTTTTACCACAATTTAACATCTGGTTAATCAAAAAAAACATTATGAATTTATTACAACTTTTGTAAATAAATATTAAGTTAATTGGGGTAAGGATTTAAAGAAGCCCGTTGTTGGGCTTTAGCCCTAATAAAGATTGGGCTTTAGCCCAACAACGGCCAAACAACGGCCAAACAAACTATTAAGCAGGTTCAGCTAATCGGGGTTCTAGTTTTCCTTCTCCATCTAATTGATAGAGATCATCACAACCCCCAATATGTTGATTATTAATAAAAATTTGGGGAACTGTGCGTCGTCCATTTGCCCTTTCTGCCATTTGATTTCGGGCGACATCATCCCCATCTATTTTATATTCTGTAAAATCAACCCCTTTCCACCACAATAACAGTTTAGCTCGAATACAAAAGGGGCAGGTTTGCCAAGTATAAATTTCTACGTTAGCTTGATTTCGTTCAGGATGGCGACCTAACAAATTATTAAGAGCATCTAACATGATAAAATTCCTAGAGATCAACAATAGTTTATTTTAACTTAAACCTATTTCTATTTTTCGGGTAGCGATCGCTTAAACCCTAATTAAAAATTATAATTACCCTAATTAAAAATTATAATTAAACCGTTTCAATTGAGCTTTAATTTTATTAATGAGCTTAAATTCTTTGAAAATTAATCCATAGTAATGCAAAGAAAATAAAATATTAATTACAAAGAAACCCAGGGTTAAAATAAATCTAAATACCGTAGAAAAATTGAATTCAGAAGTCATTGTAAAAACGGAAAAGATAATTGAGCAAAGCCCAAAACCCGCCGCAAAAGAACTAAGAATCAGTAAACGTACCTTAGCCATCATAAGTGAAACTTTATTAATAAGAATAAAATCCAGTCATATATAGCAATCCTATTTGAGTTGTGTTCAAAAGTCCTGGGCAAAAGGGAACCCTGGATCTGGGAACAGCCCCCCCAAACCCCCCGTGCACGGGGGGCTAGGGAGGGAGGGAACGCCGGATCTGGGATAATACTTCTGGCTGTTTCATGTCAGTATTAAAATGTTACAACCTATTTAGGATTACTATAGTTGATCCGTCACTAAGTATAAGTACCAGATAAAACTGATTATCACTATACAACTAAATTTCAAAGGATGACTGAAGGAATCGGAGTTTTTTCAAAATAGCAGTATTTCCCATTCCCCATTCCCTATTACCTATTACCTATTACCTATTACCCATTCCCCATTCCCCATTACCCATTCCCCATTACCTATTACCCATTCCCTATTACCCATTACCTATTACCCATTACCTATTACCCATTCCCCTATTTCCAGACAAGGGCTTTCCATCAACCTCTGGGAGTCAATGGTGACTGTAACACTCCGTTACCTTTGACCCCTGACAAAAAGCCCAAACCCTATAATATCTGGCAATTCCAGCTTATATTTTCTCCAACTCCTTTTTCAGCTTGTCTAACTCATCATCCACGGGAGCATTACTGGCTGCCGTTGTTTGCCCGGGGGGTAGGGACTGGGGAGCGGGGCTACCGGAAATCTCAGCTTTCAGGGCGGCTAATTCGTCATCCACATCACTTCCGGCTTCCAAAACTGCAAATTTGCTTTCAAAATCTGAACCCGCCAGTTGTCCAGCCGCTTCGGAACGTGATTCTAACTGCAACACTTTTTCCTCCATGCGTTCAAAAGCTGCGGTCGCTCCACTGGGATTAATACCCCCCAATAAACCTTGTAACTGTTCGTTGGCTTTAGCTGCTTGCGCCCGGGCTTTGAGCATATTCTTCTTGGTTTTAGCTTCGGAGATTTTGCTCTCCAACTGAATTAAATTGCGTTTGAGAGCATCCACCTGACCCAAGGTTTGATCCAAAGTCAATTTCATTGTATTAGCCGTTTCCGTGTAGCCTTTTTTGCGCTGTAAGGCTTCTCTGGCTAACCCTTCTTCCCCTTTGTGCAGGGCTAACTTAGCGCGAGACTCCCATTGGTTGGCTTCGGACTGAGCTCGATTATACTGTTGTTCACTGCGTTTTTGATTGGCGATCGCTTGAGCAACGGCCTGACGCAACTGCACCAGATCCTCCTGCATATCAATGATCGCCTGTTCCAGAATCTTCTCTGGATCTTCGGCTTTGTTAACCAGATCATTCAAATTGGCTCTGACAAGACGGCTAATGCGATCAAATAATCCCATGACGCTGTTCTTCCTTTGACGGTGTACGGTTTTTGATTACCTCTATCTACAGTTTAACCAAATCGGAGCAAGAAGTCCCACCTCCTACTCGATAGGGAGTTGATTATAATTCAGATATATAGCCATGAGGGAACAGTCAAAAGCAATTCAACAGATGATCGAGGCGATTAAAAATATTACTCAGAAAATTAATTTAATTCGGAGTTCAAATGTTGAAGCCTCCATTGACTTAGCGATTCCTCATCCTTGAGATTGATGCCCATTCAACCCATGACAACCCTGCGATATCAATACTAATTATTCTCTGGAAGAATGGATAGCCAAAGCTGATAAACTGATGTATGAACATAAACATACTAAATACATCAGCAACTTGCATTGATTGGTTAACCCCTTTTCCCCCGAGGTTTTTATGATCCACTCAACTCACTGGCGTTCCCTCTATTCTTCTGTACAATCTGTTCCTGAAATCTGGCCAATTTTGGATCAAAATGTTGGTCAAATTATTGCTTTAGATGACCCCCACGGGAAACCGGAATTCCGTCTGAGCTATTCCCAACTATGGGAAAAAATTCAAGAATTTGCCACGGGGTTACAAAACTTAGGCATAGAATCCACCACCAATAGTCTACCACCACGGATTGCTCTGTTTTCCGATGATAGCCCCCGTTGGATCATTGCGGATCAAGGGATCTTAACCGCCGGAGCCGCCGATGTGGTACGCGGGGCGACGGCTGACCCCTTAGAATTAGCTTATATTCTTAAAGATAGTGGGAGTACCGCCCTAGTTGTCGAAAACTTTTCCCTATTAAAAAAATTGCGATCGCAAATTGAAGATTTACCGATTCAATTTGTAATTTTATTATCGGATGAAACACCAAATTCCAGAGATTTACCGACTATTCCGGTATTGAATTTTAATCAATTAATTGAAACTGGAAAAAAAACAAGTCTCAAACCTTCTAAATCTCACCAAAACACCTTAGCTACCCTGCTCTATACTTCGGGAACAACCGGACAACCGAAAGGAGTAATGTTAACCCATAAAAACCTATTACATCAAATTAATGCCATTCCCGATGTGATTCAACCCGAACCCGGAGAAATATTTCTGAGTATTCTTCCCACTTGGCATACCTTCGGACGCACCGGACAATATTTTTGTTTATTCCAAGGGTGTACGGTTGTTTATACCAATATTCGCTATTTTAAACAGGATTTAAAGCAATTTAAACCCCATTATATGATTAGTGTGCCTCGAATTTGGGAAGCTATTCATGAAAGCGCACAAAAACAATTTCGAGAACAGTCAGAACAGAAACAAAAAATTGTTGATCTCTGCTTTTCCTTGAGTGAAAAATACATTTTTGCCCGTCGCATTGCCCAGGGATTAACTTTAGATTTAAAGCCCGCTTCTGGTTCCGAAAAACTTCTGGCTCAGTTAAAAACTTGGGTATACACTCCCTTTCAAATTATCGGCGATCGCTTAGTCTATCAAAAAGTGCGAGAAGCCACCGGAGGACAACTCAAATTTGCCATTAGTGGGGGTGGTTCCTTAGCTATGTATCTGGAAAATTTCTATGAAATCGTCGGAATTAACTTATTAGTCGGATATGGCTTAACTGAAACCGCCCCGGTATTAAGTGCCCGTCGAGAATGGCATAATTTACGCGGATCATCGGGAAAACCCATCCCAGAAACCGAAATCTGCATCGTTGACCCCGAAACCCGCCAAATTCTGCCCTCTGGTCAAACCGGGTTAATTTTAGCCAGGGGGCCCCAGGTGATGACCGGGTATTTTGAAAATCCCCAAGCAACGGCCAAAGCTATTGATCCAGAGGGTTGGTTTGATACCGGAGATTTAGGTTGGTTATCCCCGCAAAATGACTTGGTATTAACTGGTCGTGCTAAAGATACTATTGTTTTAACCAATGGCGAAAATATCGAACCCCAAGCCATAGAAGATGCCTGTTTACGCAGTCCCTATATTGATCAAATCATGTTAGTCGGTCAGGATCAAAAAAATTTAGGAGCATTAATTGTTCCGAATTTAGATACTTTAAAACAGTGGGCAATTCGACAAAATCTGACCCTGAAACTACCTGAAGAAACCGTCACCCAAACTCAGGAAATCACCCTAGAGAGTCCCATCATTCAAAACCTATTCAGGGAAGAACTCAACCGAGAAGTTAAAAACCGTCCGAGTTATCGAATTGATGATCGAATTGGCCAATTTCAGTTATTGGCAGAACCCTTTTCCATAGAAAACGGAATGTTAACCCAAACATTGAAGGTCAAACGCCCCGTTGTAATGGAACATTACCGCGATATGATTAACAAAATGTATGAAACCGTCACCCGCTAAGGATTGAGTGTCTCTGCCTCCTATGCCAAGTTGAATCGAAATAGGTAACTCACGGTGATTACCTTCCTAAACCTCTTTGTGATTGTGTAAGGGTGACGTTTGTGTTACCCCTACGTCGCGCGGGTGACGGCGGACGAATAACGGACACAGCATAACCACTTATGGATAATCTCAAACAATTACTGTTGAAACGACCGATTAATGTGAAAGCGGTGGTTACAAACCGTTGGAAAGACGAAGCCCAACAGCAACTTCAAGTCCAAATCAATCAAATTGATAGTCAGTTGCAACAGTTAGAAATCCAAGGACAACGCATGGTGGCGGAAATTAAACGCCAAAGCCTGCAACCTCTTGGCCCGGATGCGATGCAAAAAATAGACAGTATCCAAGTTGAGGTGAATGAACGGAAAAGTCAACTCTTAGAGCAGAAAAATCAAAACTTGCAACAACTCCAACAGGTGCAAACCCTAGAACTAGAACAGGAAGTTGTTCAAGGACAAATTGAAAGTATTTTTACTGTGGTAGAAGGCGACAATTTGGTTACCAAAATGCAAGTAGAAATTCTTCTACGAGATGGTTTAATCGAAGAAATTCGCGGCGATATTTAAAGGGTTTCGGTTAACGGTCTTGTTTGGCGTTAACCGTTAACAGTCAACCCCTATTGATAACATTTGAACTCTATTTCTTTTAACGCTTATGGCCATTCATGAAGTTTTTATGCCCGCCCTGAGTTCCACCATGACCGAGGGTAAAATCGTTTCTTGGCAAAAATCCCCCGGTGATAAAATTGAAAAGGGCGAAACGGTCTTGATCGTTGAGTCGGATAAGGCGGATATGGATGTGGAATCCTTCTATGAAGGGTATCTGGCCACGATTATTACTCCGGCCGGAGAAGCTGCCCCCGTGGGTAATACCATTGCCTTAATCGCGGAAACTCAAGGGGAAATTGAACAGGCGAAACAAAAAGCCGCCTCTGCTACCCCGGCTACCCCCGCCGCCGTGGCTCAACCCGTTGCAGCTAGTCCGGTGGCGACGGCCGTTGTCGCAACCCCGACCCCCCCTAAAAATCGCCGAATTATTGCTTCTCCTCGCGCCCGCAAATTGGCCAAGGAACTCAATTTAGATTTAGCAACCTTAACCGGAAGTGGGCCAAATGGTCGGATCATTGCGGAAGACGTGGAAACAGCATCGGGACGTCCGGCTGCGGTTCAGACTCCCTCCCAAATCCCGGCTCCGGCTGTTAGTAAGCCCATGACAGCCCCAACTCCAGCAACTGTTCCCCTGGGTCAAGTTGCCCCGATGAATACCCTCCAAAACGCCGTGGTCAGAAATATGACCGCGAGTTTATCGGTGCCGGTATTCCGGGTGGGATATACGATTACAACGGATGGGTTGGATCAGCTTTATAAACAACTGAAATCTAAGGGTGTCACCATGACGGCACTCTTAGCAAAAGCGGTGGCGATGACGTTACAAAAACATCCGATTTTGAATGCCAGTTATGTAGAAAATGGGATTCAATATCGGGCGGGAATTAATATTGCGATCGCCGTGGCTATGCCCGATGGTGGTTTAATTACTCCGGTATTAAAAAATGCCGATCAAATTGATCTTTATTCCCTGTCTCGGACTTGGAAAGATTTAGTTGAAAGGTCTAGGGCGAAACAGTTACAACCCGATGAATATAGCAGTGGAACCTTTACTCTCTCCAATTTAGGAATGTTTGGAGTCGATAAGTTTGATGCGATTTTACCTCCGGGTCAAGGTTCAATTTTAGCCATCGGTGCGTCCCGTCCCCAATTAGTGGTTTCTGCCGATGGTTCTATGGCGGTTAAACGCCAAATGCAAGTGAATATTACTTGTGATCACCGGATTATTTATGGGGCGGATGCGGCGACATTCCTACAAAGTTTGGCTAAATTGATTGAAACTAATGTTCAGTCGTTGACTATGTAAATTCGTTGTTGGGCTTTAGCCCAACAACAGCCCAACAACAAAACTTAATCATTGGTAAATTATGAAAGCAGTTCTCATGACAGAAGTTGGGGAACCAAATGTTTTACAACTTCAAGAAATACCCGATCCTCAAATTAAATCTGATACTGAGATTTTAGTCCGTTTAAAGGCGGCGGGAATTAATCCGGTTGATACCAAATTACGCAGTCGGGGTACTTTTTATCCCGATCAAATGCCCGCTATTTTGGGTTGTGATGGGGCGGGAATTGTAGAAGCCATCGGTTCAGAAGTTAAAAAATTTCAAGTCGGAGATGCGGTTTATTTTTGCAATGGGGGTTTGGGTGCAGAAGCGGGCAATTATGCGGAATTAGTTATTATTGATGAAAAATTTGCCAGCTTGAAACCCCAAAGTTTGAGTTTTGTGGAGGCGGCGGCGGCTCCTTTAGTTTTAATTACCGCTTGGGAAGCATTGTATGATCGGGGACGATTACAACCGGGACAAAAGGTGTTAATTCATGGCGGTGCGGGTGGGGTGGGTTATATGGCGATTCAGTTAGCCCTATTACAAGGAGCAGAAGTTGCCACAACCGTTAGTTCCGCCGATACTGCGACTTTGGTGCAGGAGTTGGGGGCAGATTTAGTGATTAATTATAAAGAAACTAATTTTGTCGATCAAATATTAGAATGGACGGGGGGAGAAGGAGTTGATTTAGCTTTTGATACTATTGGCGATGGGGTTTTTTATCAAACAGTTTTTGCGGTTAAAAATTATGGGGATTTGGTAACTATTTTAGAACCCGATCTAAAATTAGGAAATTTGAAAGAAGCTCGGTTACGGAATTTAAGAATTAGTTTGGAGTTGATGTTAACGCCGATGTTACAAGATCGGGTTCATGATCAATTGGATCAAACTAAAATTCTGCAACAATGCGCTCGGTTAATTGATGAAGGGAAATTAAAAATATTAGTCAATAAAACTTTTCCCTTAGCATCAGCATCGGAAGCTCATCAACTATTAGAAGCCGGAGGAATGAAGGGTAAATTAGTCTTAACAATAGAATAATTGAGATAAACAGTAGAGACTGAGGATATGAATTGCACAATATAAATCTCCGTTCCTATCCTCTGTCTAATTTTAATTGATAATAAACGCAGAAACTAAGTTCGATAATCTTTCACATAGAATTTACCATATCTAATGTCAAAATACCCCTATATTTATTGACAACTAACTCCATCATTTCTAGCCATTGAGAACCTATTAAAATTTCAGGCAGTTCATCGCCAACATGAACTGGGATAATAAATTCTTTTCCATCCAGAATCACTTTGCCTTCATAGATATCAAAAAACTCATCTCCCCGCGCTGTCTGCATCTCGACTTGGGGAGCAATTAAAGACCATTGTAAGGCTTGTAGGTCTTGAGAATTAATCGCCAGCCAACCTGTGGTAAAACCAGTGTCGAACAACACTTCTACTGGAAAGGATTCACCATGAGTTGCAATTAATTCAATTTCAAAGAATAACTGCCCATTTTCACCAAATGTGCCTGCGATCATATCATGCCACAGGTTCCTCTTTCATTGAGACGAAATGCGGTCATTTTAATATCTTGTTCGCCATAAATCTCGCGTATTTTTTCAATTAACTTGGGTAATTGGGGTGCAATTAAATAATCTTCACTATCAGGTTCGATAGCAATGAAATAATTATAATATTCATCTATTAATTGGGGGCGTAGTCTTTCAAATATCGCTCGGCAACGCAGACCTAATTGAGTTCTTTCTGCTTTGCGTTTTGCTAATTCTTCGGGGGGGATGGTATTTGCTTTTGAGATTCTACCCCGTCTTACTTGTCGCTTCTCTGATAAGTTATTCATGTTTTTGATAAAGTAAATTCCACTATAGCAATCCTAAATCAGTTGTAATATTTCCATCTATCTCGACCCCTCCCAACCCTCCCCTTAGTAAGGGGAGGGCTAGGGTGGGGGTCTATAT
>Ga0082207_1000623_pt1 | contig 19590 bp, 12 predicted proteins | sample LakMenEpi10Aug09_FD_71540 | JGI IMG/M metagenome (GOLD analysis project Ga0082207, IMG submission 71540)
ACCTGTTCGTAGGCCGGTAGACGGAGCACGGTGCGCTCGCGCGGCGTAACCAAGGCTCTCGCGTCCTGTTTGACCAGGGGCCGGCGCACCAGACGGATCGGTTGTTCGGCCGCCCCAAGGCCCGCGGGTACCGGTGAATCCGCCGGCGCCCCGGCTTGCAAGCCCGGTGCCTGGGCGGCGTCGGCCGCCTGGCAGCTTTCGCCGTTGGCTGCCGCGTTCTCCTCCATCCCCAGATAGGGATTGAGCAGCGCATCGATCTTGCCGGGACGGTCCACGTCGGTGGAATCGACCTCGAACCAACCATGCAGATCGGCATCATCAGGCCGGCGCATGAAGGCGGTCCCACGAACATCGGTGATGGACTCGATGGGCTGCTTACGCGCCAGTCGGTGGCTCACCTCCACGATGGCCCGCTCGGCATTGCCGTACAGCAGCAGGTCGGCCTTGCTGTCGATCAGCACCGAGCGGCGGACCTTGTCCTGCCAGTAGTCATAGTGGGCGATTCGGCGCAGGCTGGCCTCGATGCCACCGATGATCACCGGCACGTCCTTGAAGGCCTCCTTGCAGCGCTGGGTGTAGACCAGCGTGGCGCGGTCGGGTCGCTTGCCGGCCACCCCACCGGGCGTGTAGGCATCGTCGTTGCGCACCTTGCGATCAGCCGTGTAGTGGTTGATCATCGAATCCATATTGCCCGCGGCCACGCCGAAATACAGGTTCGGTCGGCCCAAGGCCTTGAACGGTTCGGCGCTGTTCCAGTCGGGTTGCGCGATGATGCCCACTCGAAATCCCTGCGCCTCCAGCGTGCGGCCGATCACCGCCATGCCGAAGCTGGGGTGGTCGACATAGGCATCCCCGGTGACGATGATGATGTCGCAAGAGTCCCAACCGAGCGCCTGCATTTCGGCGCGACTCATGGGCAGGAATGGCGCAGTACCAAAGCGTTTGGCCCAATAGGGCCGGTAGGCGGTCAGGGCCTTGGGCTTGGCCTGCGCGCCCACCCATGACTGGGTCGGCAGCGGGCTGGCCGGCTTGCGGTAAGCGGGCGAGTCAGCGGATGGGGCCGACAAAGAAGTCGGCATCGAGGCCAGCGGGGTATCCATGGTGTACGGGGGAGATAGCCCGCTATTGTCGGTCCTGGCAGCCGGAGCGGCGGAATCCGCGTCGGGAATAGTCCCTGCACGGCCAGGGTCAGGGCCACAATCCCTCCATGTCCCCACTGGCCCTCCTGGTCGTACTGCTGGCCGCGTTTCTGCACGCAGCCTGGAACCTGGCGGCCAAGCGGTCCGGGGGTGACCACCACTTCATGTTCCTCGTGGTTCTGCTGATCACGCTGCTGTGGTCACCGGTGCTCATGCTGTGGGGCCCCGAGGAACTGCCGCATTGGCAGGTGGCCGATTGGGCCCTGGTGGCCCTCAGCGGCTTCATCCACGTCCTGTACTTCCTGGCCCTGCTCAAGGGCTACCGCGAGGCCGACCTTACCGTGGTCTACCCCACCGCCCGCGGCAGCGGCCCCCTGCTGACGGCGCTGGGCGCGGCGCTCTGGCTGGACGAAGGACTGGGGCCCGCCAGCATGGCCGGCGTACTGGCCATCAGTGCCGGCGTGTGGCTGGTGGCCGGCGGACCGGGATGGCGCCACCTGCAAACCTCGGCCGCAGCCCGTGCGCGGATGAGACAAGGCCTGTTGTGGGGCGGCCTCACCGGGGTGGCCATTGCGTGCTACACGCTCGTGGACGGCTATGCGATGAAGGTGGCGCTGTTGTCGCCGCTACTCTACGACTACTTCGCCAACGTGATGCGCTTACCCTGGCTGACTCCCCTGGTGTGGCGCGACCGCACCCGCACCCTGAACATGTGGCGTGCACAGTGGAAGGCCGCCCTGGTGGTGGCGCTGTGCAGCCCAGCGGCCTACATGCTCGTGCTCTTCGCCTTCACCCTGGCGCCCGTGAGCCATGTGGCGCCCGCGCGCGAGGTATCGATGCTGTTTGCCGCGCTACTGGGTGGCCGCCTGCTGGCCGAACAGGACCACGGCCTGCGGCTGGCCGGTGCTGCGGTAATGGTGCTGGGCGTGACCCTGCTGGCCTGGGCCTGAACCCCACCGGAATCGCCCGCTGTTGGAGCGGCCGCGTCAGGCTTCCTCGCCCAGGAAACCGCCACTCTGGTGGGCCCACAGTAGCGCATACAGGCCGTCGCGCGCCAACAATTCCGCGTGGGTCCCTTCCTCCACGATACGGCCCTTATCAAGCACGATGAGCCGGTCCATGGCGGCGATCGTCGACAAGCGGTGGGCAATGGCCACCACGGTCTTGCCCTCCATCAGCCGATACAGGCTGTCCTGGATGGCCACCTCCACTTCGGAGTCCAAGGCACTGGTGGCTTCGTCCAACAGCAGGATGGGCGCGTCCTTGAGCATCACCCGCGCAATCGCGATGCGCTGACGTTGACCGCCCGACAGCTTCACGCCGCGCTCGCCCACGTGTGCGTCGTAGCCCGAGCGGCCCTTGGGGTCGGTCAGGTGCAGGACGAAATCATGCGCCTGCGCGCGGCGGGCAGCGGCCACCATCGCCTCGTCATCCGCATCGGGCCGTCCGTACAGGATGTTCTCCCGAACCGAGCGGTGCAGCAGCGAGGTGTCCTGCGTCACCATGCCGATCTGCGCGCGCAGGCTGTCCTGCGTCACGCCGCGGATGTCCTGCCCGTCGATCAGCACATGGCCGCCACGCACGTCATAGAAGCGCAGCATCAGGTTCACGATGGTGCTCTTGCCGGCGCCAGACCGCCCCACCAGACCGATCTTCTCGCCCGGCCGGATGCGCAGGTTCAGGTGCTCCAACACCAGGGGCGAGTCAGCCGCAGCACCATAGGCGAAATCCACGCCCCGGAACTCCACCTCGCCGCGCTGAACCTGCAAGGGCTTCGCATCTGCGGCATCCACCACCGTGGGGGCTCGGCTGAGGGTTGTGATGCCATCCTGCACCGTACCGATGTGTTCGAACAGTGCGGCAAACTCCCACATGATCCAGTGCGAGATGCCGTTCAGGCGCAGCGCCATGGCCGTGGCCGCCGCCACCGCCCCCACCCCAACCTGCCCCTGCGTCCACAGCCATACCGTCACGCCGGCCGTGCTGCCGATGAGCGCCATGCTCAGCACGTGGTTGGTGATCTCCACGCCCGTGATCAAGCGCATCTGCGCATGCACGGAACCCATGAACTCCTGCATAGCCCCTTTGGCGAAGGTGGCCTCGCGCCGCCCGTGGCTGAAGAGCTTGACGGTGGCGATGTTGGTATAAGCATCGGTGATGCGCCCCACCATGAGCGAGCGCGCATCCGCCTGCGCCTTGGCCACCTTGCCCAGGCGCGGCACGAACCACACCAATGCCAATACGTACAGGGCCAGCCAACCGAGGAAGGGCAGCAGCACCCAGGCATCAAACGAGCCGACCACCGCCACCATGGTGATGAAGTAGATGCCGACGAAGACCATGATGTCGGCCACGATCATCCAGGTGTCGCGCACCGCCAGCGCCGTCTGCATCACCTTGGTGGCCACGCGCCCGGCAAACTCATCCTGGTAGAAGGCCAGGCTCTGGCCCAGCATGTGTCGGTGGAAGACCCAGCGCAAACGCATCGGGAAGTTGCCAGCCAACGCCTGGTGCTTGATCAGGGTCTGAACCAGAACCAGCAGCGGACTGGCCAGGAGAATGCCGCCCAACAACAGCATGTTCGTGCGCTGGCGCTCCCACAACTCGTCCACGGGCGTTTGTGTGAGCCAGTCCACCACGTTGCCCAGCATCGCAAACAACAGGGCCTCGAACATGCCGATGGCCGCCGTGCACAGCGTCATGCCCAGAATGAGCGGCCGCATGCCCTGCGTAGCCGACCACAGGAAGGCAGCGAAACCCTGGGGGGGCGTGGCCGGGTCGCCCTCCGGATAGGGGTCGACCCGCTTTTCGAAGAAGGACAGCACCGGCGAACCGCCTACTTAAAGCTTGAACTCCAGGCCCACACGCAGGTTCATGGGCGTGCGCTCGATCAGACGCCCCGCTTCACGGGTGGTGTCGGTGACCACCACGCTGCCCGTGACGTAATCGCGCACGACGAAGTTGCTCGCCGTCAGGCGCAACAAGGTGTTGCGGTTGAGGTTGACCGTGGCGTAGGCATCCCACACCCTTTTCAGCCCCACCTCCCGGAACTGCGTGTCGGTGATACGGGTGTCGTATCCCGGGGTCAGGTTCACACTGCTGCCGATGTTCAGCGGCAGCCCCGGAACCCGGTAGTCGCCCCCGAGGTTCAGCGTCCCGCGAGGCTGCTCATCCAGGCGCGCATTTGGGCCGGGGACCGCATCGACCTTGGAGTTGAAGACGCTCAGGTTGCTTCGCACATCGATGCGGGGCGCTCCGCTGACCAACTCGCTCAAGCGGAACTTCGCCTCCAGTTCGATGCCTTGGGTGTAGGCGCCGCCGACATTTTGCGGACGCGACACCCATCGAGGCACCGTTGACCACGGCACGTTTTCCAAGGCCGTGACGTTGCGGATGTAATCCTTCAACTCGCGGTGGAACACGTTGGCGCTGAGGATGCCGCCGTTGCTGAGGTAACGCTCAATGGCCACATCGATGCCGGTGGCCAATTCGGGCCGCAGGTCCGGGTTGCCGGCACGGTCGGCCTGGGTGGCCGAGTTGGGTCCCGGCGCCGGCAGGCGTGTGTTCAGCAAAGGGCGGGAGATCAGGTTCTGCAGCGTGGGCGACTTGTAGCTGCGTGTCAGGCTCACCCGGATCTGGTCACGGCCCTTGGGATCGAACTTCCACACCGTGTGCGCCAACGGTGTCCACACACTGCTGCGGTTGCGGCTGGTGCCCAGCCCGCTGTCACCCTCGGTGGTGATTCCCTCCCAACGCAGGCCTGCGTAGGCCGACCACTGGGGGCTGAAGTTCCACTCGTCCTGTGCATATGCCGCCAGGCGCTGCGAACGGGCAGACACGTTCTCGCCGAAGTCGGCCAGCAGCGGGCGTCCGTTCTGCAGCGTGGTGCGGTTCTCATCGCGCTGGTTCTGCTCCACCTCAAAGCCACCCACCAGGCTGTGCTGGTTTTCCAGCAGGCGCGAAGCCTTGAAGTTCAGAGACGCACCCCTGTCGGTGATGGCCGCATCGTCATCCAACACACGCACGGGCGTGAGCGAGCCCACACCGAACTCGCGGCGCAGGTTCTGGTTGTCGAAGCGGTTGCGGTTGGCACTCATGCGCCACTCGGTGCGGGTGTCGCCAAAGCGCAGGTTGAGATTCGCGCCCACGCGGGCCAGTTCAAACACACCACTGCCGTTGGACTCGCTGGTCGCATAGGGCGCGGGAATGCTGCCCACCGATTGGGTCAGCGTGCTGGTGCGGTCGGTGGTGCCGGTAGACCGGATAAACATGGGCATGATCAGGGCCGAGTCGCCCTTCTCGCCACGCCACTGCAGGCGGCCGTTGACGTTGAAGCCGTCACGCTTGCTCAAGGCCCGCGCGCTCTCCTCCTGGGCCAAGAGCGTGCGGCCGGTCGCCAAGTCAGTGGAGGTGGTCTGCGCCACATTGCGGTCGTCGGTGTCGCGCTTGAAGGCCGTGGCGGTGAAGTTGTAGATCCAGCGCTCACCGATGGTGTCGTTGCGCGTCCAGGAAGCCCCTGGCTGCCACTGCCCACGTTCGTGACCCAGCCCGAGGCGGACGTCGTTCAGGCGACGCCGAAACCCCTCGCGCATCACGATATTGATCGTGCCGCCGATGGCGCGCGCACCCGTCTCGGCGGTAGGCGCACGCAGGATCTCGATGCGTTCGATCTGATCGGGTGCCACGTTTTCCAATGAGAAGCCCGGCGGTACGCGTTCGCCATCCATCAGGATCTGTGTGTAGCCCGCCCCCAGGCCGCGCATGCGCGGTGGGCCACCACGGCCCGGCGCCCCGGGCATGGTGATCCCCGGCAGGCGACGCAGGATTTCCAGCGTGTTGGCGTCGCCGAACTGTTCGAGCTCCTGCCGGCCGATCACGATCTTGGAGGCCGTGGCGTTGCGGCGTTCAGCCTGATCGGACGGACGACCGCTGGTGACATCCACCCGTTGCGTGGCACTGGGAGGCGCCGGGGGCTTGGGCTGGCCTTCAGGCGCCCCCGCCGGCGGCGGATTGGTTTGTGCCTGCAGGGACAGGCTCAGGGTCATCAGGCAGGCGCACAGAGCGGTGGCCTTCATGGAGAAGGGGATCATGTTCATGGTCCAGGCTTGGCCGGTGGGCAAAGCGGTTGAAACGGATGCCGCAGTGGCATGGTGTGAAACAGTGAGACTGCAGCATGCCCAGTGGGCCGGTAGGCCCGTGGCGGGTGCGCGACAAAGCACCACCCTGCATTGTGGCCCAGCCAGCGCACCGACATGTTGCCGGATTGCAAAGTCCCTGCGAGCCCGACAATCCAGCCTCTTCATGATGCAGATTCCCCCTTCGGCCCTGGACTACCGCCCAACACTGGGGCTTCCGCGTGTGGTGCACGAGGATGCCCAGGTGCTGGTGGTGGACAAGCCGCCGGGCCTGTTGTCGGTACCTGGCCGACTGCCCGAACACCATGACAGCGCCTTGTCGCGGCTTCAGGCCGTCTTCGGTCAGCTGTGGGTGGTGCACCGACTGGACATGGACACCTCAGGCTTGATCGCCTACGCACGAACCCGCGAGGCGGCGGCGCACCTGGGGCGTCAGTTCGAACGGCGTACCGTCCAGAAGCGCTATGAGGCCCTGGTGTGGGGGCGTCCCCCTTCGCCGCGTGGTGTGATCGCCCTGCCCCTGCGGATCGACTGGCCGCACCGGCCGCGCCAAGTGGTGGACGGGCTGGCCGGCAAACCCTCGGTCACGCATTACGAGTGCGTGCCCATCACGCTCGACCCAGTCGCGCCTGCCAGGCTGCTGCTAAGCCCCATCACAGGCCGCTCACACCAGTTGCGTGTGCACCTGAGCGCCATCGGTTTGCCCATCGTGGGTGACCGGTTCTACGGGTCGGTGCTCGACAACGGCCCCGCGGAGGGCGAGCGCCTGATGCTGCACGCATGCACCCTGGTGCTGCAGCACCCCACCGATGGGCAAGTGCTCCGTCTCGACGCCCCGCCGGGCTTCTGACCCGGCAAGCGCTGCCCGCGTCAGGCCTGCTGCTGGGCCGCCAGGGCTGCCCCTTGGGCCAATGCGCGCAGCTTGGCCTCGGCAACCTCGCGGCTCATGGGGGCCATTCCGCAATTCGTGCAGGCAATCAGCCGATGGCGCGGCACGAACTGCAGCGCCTTGCCGATGGTCTGAGCCACTTCCTCAGGCGTTTCCACCTGTTCGCTGGCCACATCGATGACGCCCACCATCACGTCCTTGCCCTTGAGGAGGGCCATCAGTTCGGGCGGCACATGCGAATGGATGCATTCCAAGCTGACCTGGTCGATGGAACTGGCGGCCAGGGCGGGAAACACGGCTTCGTACTGCCGCCACTCATGGCCCAGGCCCTTCTTCCAATCGATGTTGGCCTGAATCCCATAGCCATAGCAGATGTGTACAGCGGTGCGGCAGGTCAGGCCCTGCGCGGCGCGCTCCAGGGCCTTCACACCCCAATCGGCCGCTTCGGCCATGTACACATTGAAGGCGGGTTCATCGAACTGAACGATGTCCACACCATCGGCCTGCAGGGCCAGGGCCTCCTGGTTGAGCAGTTCGGCAAAGGCCATGGCCATCGTCACCCGGTCGCCATAGAAGCGGTCGGCCACGGTGTCGACGATCGTCATTGGGCCGGGCAGCGTGAACTTGATCTGCTTGCGGGTGTGGGCCCGAAGGAAGCGCGCTTCGGCCTCGTGGACACGACCCTTGAGCTTCAGCGGGGCCACCACCTGGGGCACCATGGCCTTGTAGCGATCGGCCCGAATGCCCATCTCCACCTTGTGCTCGAAGTCGATGCCTTCGACCCGTTCCAGAAAACCGTGCACGAAGTGTTGGCGCGACTGCTCGCCATCACCAATCACGTCCAGGCCTGCATCCTCCTGTGCCTTGATCCACAGCCGTGTGGCATCGAGCTTGGCCTGTGCCAGCTCATCGCCCTGCGCGCGCCACTGCGGCCACAGCTTATGGGTCTCGGCCAACCAAGCGGGTTTGGGCAGGCTGCCGGCGATTGCGGTTCGGAACATGGTGTCAAGCCTCTTCTGGGATCAGGCCGCGGTCGCGCAGCATGGGCTCCACCCGTGCATCGCGCCCACGAAACTCACGGTAGGTCTGTCCGGGCTCTACGCGGTTGCCGGCCGAATAGATGCACTTGAGCAGGCGCTGCGCGGTACCGGGGTCGAATATGTCACCTGCTTCCTTGAACGCCTGGAAAGCGTCGCAGTCGAGCACTTCAGCCCACAGGTAAACGTAATACCCCGCAGCGTACGACGAACCGGAAAACAGATGCTGGAAGTGGGTGAAGCGGTGGTTCAGACCCACGCCCTGGGGTAGCCCGTAGCGTTTGAGGACATCGGCCTCAAAAGCCACCGGGTCAGAGGGCAATTCGGCAGCACCCAATCCATGCACCGCCATGTCGGTCAAGGCACTGGCCGTGTAGCGAACGGTCTCGTAGCCTTGGCCGAAGTTGCGCGCAGCCTGAAGCTTGTCGATCAGGGCCTGGGCAATGGGCTCGCCGGTTACCACGTGGCGCGCATGCTCTTGCAGGACCTGGGGCTGGCCCATCCAATGCTCGAACAGTTGCGAGGGCAGCTCGACAAAGTCCCGCAACACCTGCGTACCCGACAGGCGCTCGTAGCGCACGCTGGACAGCAAGCCATGCAAACCGTGTCCGAACTCATGGAACAAGGTGCGCACGTCGTCGAAGCTCAGGAGAGTGGGTTGGCCTTGCGGGGCCTTGGCGAAGTTGTTGTTGTTGACGATGATGGGCAGGGTGGTTGCCAGACCGCGCCCCTCGGCCAGATCGGGCAGGCCTGATTGCATGCGGTAGGCACTCATCCAGGCGCCGCTTCGCTTGGTGGGGCGCGCAAAGTTGTCGTGCAGGAACAGGCCCACAGCGGTGCCGTCCTCGCGCGTCACCTCGTAGCCCTTGACGTCCGGGTGATACAGCAGCAGATCAGGACGGTGCTTGAACCGGATGCCGAACAGGCGATGCGCGCAGTCGAAGGCCGCTTGCACCATGCGATCCAGCGAGAAGTAGGGCTTGACCTGCGCGTCGTCGATCGCGTAGGTGCTGTGGCGGACCTTTTCGGCCCAATAGCGCCAATCCCAAGCTTCAATCGGACCGGTTTGCCCGAGGGAGGCCTTGAGCGAAAGCAGCTGCGCCCGCTCGGCCTCTACGGCCGGCAACGCCCGCGTCCACACGTCGCTCAACAGGTCCATCACGGCGGACTGCCGGCGCGCCATGGTGTCTTCCAAGGCGTAGTCGGCATAACAGCGGTGGCCGTGAAGGGCAGCCTGCTCGGCGCGAAGCTTGAGGATCTCGGCCACGATCGTGCGGTTGTCGGTTTCGCCCTCATGTTCGCCGCGAGAAGTCCAGGCACGCCACGCCTTCTCTCGCAGATCCCGCCGCTCGCTGAAGGTGAGGAAGGGCACGATCAAGGACCGTGACAGCGTGATCACATGGCCTTCCAAGCCACGCATCCGCGCGGCATCAGCGGCCGCATCACGCACAAAGCCCGGCAACCCAGCCAAATCCGCTTCACCCTTTAGGGTCAGCGTGTAGGTGGATTCATCGGCCAGGACGTTTTGACCGAAACGGGTGTGAAGGTCGGCCAGGGTCTCCATCACCTGGGCATACCGAGCCTGTTCCGGCCCCTGCAAGCGGGCCCCGGCGCGCACGAAGTCCAGGTGCACGCGCTCCAGCAACCTCAGCGATTCATCGTCCAGCGCCAGACTGCCGCGAGACTCGTGCAGCGCATCGACCCGCGCGAACAGTGCGGCGTGCATGTACACGGCGTTGTTGTGGGCCGCCAGCGGTTGGGCCAGTCGGCGCTGCGCGGCCTGCAGTTCAGGCGAGGTTTCGGATGCACACAGGTTGTGGAACACACCTTCCAGCCGCGCCAACAGACGACCGGAGGCATCAAAGGCTTCGATGGTGTTGGCGAAGGTCGGGGCCTGGGCCTGTGCGGAAATCGCATCGAGCTCGGCTCGGTGCTCACCCATGGCCTTCTCGAAAGCTGGCTCGAAATCCTCGGCACGGATCCGATCAAACGGCGGCAGACCGAAAGGTGTAGCCCATGGCTGCAGCAGTGGGTTGGGGTGTGGGGCTTGTTGTTGAATGCTCATGACACTGAAAGGCGTTTCGAATTGGGCTGTCGGTGTTTCACTTGCCCGCGCGAATGGCCTTCTCGTCGTCCTCGCGGTAGGGCCGGTCGGCACAGTCGCGCCGCCAGTCGGCCGAGGCTGCGGTCATGTCTTCGCCGTCCTGGGTGTGCCGTGTCTTGCGTTGGTTCCATTCGGCGGCCCGATCCTCGGCAGCCTTGGCTTTCACGGCAAACGCCTTGATGGCATCTTCGTAGCCCTCCAGGAGCTGCTCGCGCTCTGCATTGAGCGCCTTGCGCTCGGCTTCGAGCGCGGGGATCTGCTTGCGCAGTTCCTCGAGCTGTCGGCCTTCGCTGGTGGTCATTCGGGTCTTGCCGCTGAGCTCACCCATGAGCCTGTTGAAGGTCTCAACCTTTTGTCCATAGGCCACCATCTTCGGCTGGAACTCTCGGATTCGCGTGGCACGCGCCTCGAGGCTGGCCCGTTCGGCACGGATGGCTTCAAGGGTCTGCTCAATCTGGGGGCGCTCGGCGTTGATCGCGGTCGCTTGATCGTCCAGGTCCTTGGAACGGGCCTTGAGGTCATCGTTGCGCTTGAGGCAGGCGCGCAATTCCTCACGCGACATGATCTTCTTGCCGCCGACGGTTGCCGGCGTCGCGGCAGGTGCAGCCGCAGCCGCAGCCGCCGGCTTGGGCGCAGGGGCAGCCTTTGCCGGCGCGGCGCCCGCACCGGCGGGGGTCTGGGCTTGTGCGGATGCACAAACATGGGCCAGGAGAGCACACATCACGGCGCCCACGAATGCGGTGGAGGTATTACCCGACGTGGGCGAGCCAAGGAAGGGGGGACGCGAATTCATTTGCTGCGAGGCCGCTGATGCGGCGTTTGGGTGAACGACACATGACCGGGTCGGAACCCGGACTTGCTGAGGGACACCGCGCACCGACGTGGCCATGCCAGTGGGCGCGACAAGGTGGTGGAGCTTACGCCGAATTGAGCCGAAGTCGCGGCTTCAAGCCCCTGACGCCAAGCGGTTTTCTTCCTCTTGCAGCAAGCGCCACATCACCTTGCCTGAACCGCTCTTGGGCAGGCGATCCACAAAACGCACCATGCGGGGCACCTTGTAGGCCGCCATATGCTCGCGTGCCCAATCGATGATGGCCTGTTCGGTGGCCTGCTCACGCGCTTCGGGCCGCAAGACCACCACCGCCTTGACGGTTTCTCCGCGGTAGGCGTCCTTGGCCGAGATGATGCAGGCCTCCAGCACCAGGGGGCATTTGTAGAGCAGCAACTCGACCTCAGTGGGCCACACCTTGAAGCCGCTGGCGTTGATCATCCGCTTGAGTCGGTCGGTGATGAAGAAGTAGCCGTCCTCGTCGATACGGCCCAGGTCGCCCGTGCGAAAGAAGCGCTTGCCGTTGAGCTCGATGAAGGCCTTCTCGGTGGCCTCGGTGTGCTTCCAATACCCTTTGAACACCATCGGTCCATGCGTGACGATCTCGCCAGACTCACCCTGTGGAAGTTCCTCAAGCGTTTGGGGGTCGATGATGCGTGAGTCGACACCGAAGATGGGGATGCCCAGACACTGGAGCTTGGGCCGCTCAGGCGGGTTCGAGTGGCTCGGTGCGGCGGTCTCGGTCAGGCCATAGCCCTCGGCGAACTTCAGGTTGAACTCATCAAGCAGGCGCTGCGCCACCGCCTGCGGCATGGCCGCGCCACCGCCGGCCAGCACCATCAGGCTGGACAAGTCGAACTGCCGATAGTTCGGGCTGCCGAACAGATCGATGATCATGGTGGGAATGCAGACCCACACCGTCACCTTGTGGAGGGAGATGAGCCGCCCGGCGAGTTCGCGGTCCCATCGCGGCATCACCACCAGCGTGGCCCCCGTGTAGATGGGCATGAGCACGCCGTACAGCATGCCGGTGATGTGGAACATGGGCACCACCGCCAAGGACACGGTGTCCTGGCTGGTGTGCACGAAGCTGCCCACCACGTTGGCCATCAGGGTGCGGTGGGTATGCATGCAGCCCTTTGGAAGGCCGGTGGTGCCGGAGGTGTACGGCAATAGCGCCAGGTCGCCCGGATGCCTTGCCACCGGCTGGGCCAGCGGCGGATGCGCCAACCCATCGGACCAAGTTGAAACCTGCACGCCCGGCACGCCGGACACCTCCGGCGGCGCCACGGTCACGGCCGCCCAAAGCGCTTCGGGCACGCCCAGAGGGTCGGGCCGCTGCGCCGGCAAGGCATCGGCATAGCGCACGACCAGCACGTGAGCCGCACGGTGCGTGGGCTCCAGCGCCTGCTGGGCCTGCTGCACCACGGCCAGCAGGTCTGCGGCGCAGATCACCACCCGGGTCTCAGGGTCGGTGATGTAGTGTCCGAACTCATCGGCACGGTTCATGGGATTGACCGGCACCACCACGCCCCCGGCGGCCTGCACCGCATAGAAGGCGACCAGAAACTGCGGACAGTTCTGCATGAACAAGGCCACGCGGTCACCCGGCTGCACGCCGTGAGCCACGAGCCAGCCGCCGAGTGCCAGTGCCTGCCGGTGCAACGCGCCGTAGGTGATCGCCTGCCCCAGGAAAACAGCTGCATCCTTGCCGGGATAGCGCGCGGCGGTGACCTGCAGGTTGTGGAACAGGGTCACGTCGGGGATGGTCACCGTCTTCGTCAGCCGTGCGGGCCAGAAGGCGTGGTGACGGAGTGCAGGGCTTGCGTTCATGGGCATAGGTGTACCCGCGCCGGCTCAGGCGACAATACAGGGTTTACACCGCACCCGACCCAACCAGCAGCTGACGCCCCCATGAGCACCATTCTCCAGTCGATTCCCGCCGGCCAAAAAGTCGGCATCGCGTTCTCCGGCGGCCTGGACACCTCCGCTGCGCTGCATTGGATGAAGCTCAAGGGCGCCCTTCCCTATGCCTACACCGCCAACCTCGGCCAGCCGGATGAGCCCGACTACGAGGCGATTCCGCGCAAGGCCATGGAGTACGGGGCAGAGCTGGCACGCCTGATCGACTGCCGGGCGCAACTCGCACACGAAGGCATCGCCGCCTTGCAGGCCGGCGCCTTCCACATCACGACGGCCGGCGTCACCTATTTCAACACCACGCCCTTGGGCCGCGCCGTGACCGGCACCATGCTGGTGTCGGCGATGAAGGAAGACGATGTGAACATCTGGGGCGACGGCTCCACCTTCAAGGGCAACGACATCGAGCGCTTCTACCGCTATGGCCTGCTGACCAACCCGGCGCTGAAGATCTACAAGCCCTGGCTGGATCAGACCTTCATCAACGAGCTGGGGGGCCGCGCCGAGATGAGCGCCTTCCTGAACAAGGCGGGCTTTGGCTACAAGATGAGTGCCGAGAAGGCCTACAGCACCGACAGCAACATGCTGGGCGCCACGCACGAAGCCAAGGACCTGGAATTCCTCAACAGCGGCATCCGCATCGTCAACCCGATCATGGGCGTAGCCTTCTGGAAGCCAGAGGTGCAGATCAAGCCCGAAGAGGTCACTGTCCGCTTCGAGGAGGGCACCCCCGTGGCGATCAACGGCCGCTCCTTTGGCTCACTTGTAGACCTGATCCTCGAAGCCAACGCCGTCGGCGGCCGCCATGGCCTGGGCATGAGCGACCAGATCGAGAACCGCATCATCGAGGCCAAGAGCCGCGGCATTTATGAGGCCCCCGGCCTGGCACTGCTCTACATCGCCTATGAACGCCTGGTCACGGGCATCCACAACGAAGACACCATCGAGCAATACCGCGAAAACGGCCGCAAGCTTGGCCGACTGCTCTACCAGGGTCGCTGGTTCGACCCCCAGGCCATCATGCTGCGCGAAGCCGCCCAGCGCTGGGTGGCGCGCGCCGTGACCGGCGAGGTGACGATCGAACTGCGCCGCGGCAACGACTACTCGCTGCTCAACACCGAGTCACCCAACCTGACCTATGCGCCTGAGAGGCTGTCGATGGAAAAGGTCGAAGACGCACCCTTCAGCCCGGCCGACCGAATCGGCCAGCTGACGATGCGCAACCTGGACATCATCGACACCCGCGGCAAACTGGGCATCTACAGCGCCGCCGGCCTGATGCAGGTGGGCTCCGACATCGCGCTGCCGCAGATCAAGAGCGACTGAGCTCGGCGCGCTCGCCGCGCGAACAAAATCAGTTGGTCTGCGCCAACTGATCCAGGATGGCCGGGTTCTCGAGTGTGCTGGTGTCCTGCGTGATCGCCTCACCCTTGGCAATCGAGCGCAGCAAACGCCGCATGATCTTGCCCGAGCGCGTCTTCGGCAGGTTGTCCCCGAAACGGATGTCCTTGGGCTTGGCGATCGGACCGATCTCCTTGGCCACCCAGTTGCGCAATTCGGCGGCGATCTTCTTGGCCTCCTCACCCGTAGGGCGCGGACGCTTCAACACCACGAAGGCGCAGATCGCCTCACCCGTGGTGTCGTCCGGGCGCCCCACCACGGCGGCCTCGGCCACCAGCTCGGTACAACTCACCAAGGCCGACTCGATCTCCATCGTGCCCATGCGGTGACCCGACACGTTCAGCACGTCATCGATGCGCCCGGTGATGGTGAAGTAGGCGGTCTTGGCATCACGAATCGCGCCATCGCCGGCCAGGTAATAGCCCTTGAGTTCGGGCGGGAAGTAGCTCTTCTTGAAGCGCTCGCCGTCGCCCCAGATGGTACGGATCATGGAGGGCCAGGGCTTCTTGACGACCAGGATGCCGCCCGAACCATTGGGCACATCGGCGCCGGTTTCATCCACGATGGCCGCCTGGATGCCCGGGAAGGGCAGCGTGCACGAACCCGGCACCATGGGTGTGGCACCGGGCAGCGGCGTGATCATGTGGCCGCCCGTCTCGGTTTGCCAGAAGGTGTCCACGATGGGGCAACGGCCGCCGCCCACATTGGCGTGGTACCACTCCCAGGCTGCGGGGGTGATGGGCTCGCCCACCGAACCCAGCAGCCGCAGGCTGGACAGGTCGTAGCGCTTGGGGTGCACGGCCTCATGGGTTTCAGCAGCCTTGATCAGCGAACGAATCGCCGTGGGGGCTGTGTAGAAGATGCTGACCTTGTGGTCCTGAATCATCTTCCAGAAGCGGCCGGCATCGGGGTAGGTGGGCACGCCCTCGAACACGATCTCGGTGCCGCCCAGGGCCAAGGGGCCATAGGCAATATAGGTGTGGCCGGTGACCCAGCCGATGTCGGCCGTGCACCAGAAGACGTCGTCGGCCTTGAGGTCGAAGGTCCACGCGGTGGTCAGCGCCGCGTGCAGCAGGTAGCCGCCGGTGGAATGCTGCACACCCTTGGGCTTGCCGGTGGAGCCCGAGGTGTAGAGCAGGAACAGCGGATGCTCCGCCTCGACCCACTCAGGTTCGCAGGTCGTGGGCTGGGCATCCACCACCTCGCCCATCCAGCGGTCACGCCCGGCGGTCATGGCCACATCGTGGCCCGTGCGCTTGACCACCAGCACGTTCTTCACGGTGTCGCAGCCACCCAGGGTCAGCGCCTCATCCACGATGGCCTTCAGGGGCAGGTTCTTTCCGCCACGAACCTGCTGGTCCGCAGTGATCACCGCCACGGCACCCGTGTCCTCGATGCGGTCGCGAAGCGACTGCGCCGAGAAGCCGCCAAACACCACCGAATGCGTGGCACCGATGCGCGCGCAGGCCTGCATGGCCGCCACGCCGTCCACCGACATCGAGATGTAGATGATGACACGGTCGCCCTTCTTGACGCCCAGGCTCTTGAGGCCGTTGGCGATCTGGCAGGTACGGGCCAGCAGTTGCGAGTAGCTCGTGCGCGTGACAGCGCCATCATCGGCTTCGAAAATGAGGGCCGTCTTGTCGCCCAGTCCGCGTTCGATGTTGCGGTCCAGGCAGTTGTAGGACGCATTCAGGGTGCCGTCGGCGAACCACTTGAAGAAGGGTGCGTTGGACGAGTCCAGTACCTGGGTAAAGGGTTTCTTCCAAGCGATGAACTCGCGCGCCAGACGTGCCCAATAGCCTTCATAGTCGGAAGCCGCCTCGGCCACCAGCCTTTCGTAGGCGGCCATGCCCGACACGCGTGCGCCCTTCACGGCGGCGTCAGAGGGCAGATACAGCTTCTGGTCCTGGTTCTCGCTCACGGGGTTCTCCTCATTGGAAATTCAGTCGGGTTCCTGGGTCGCATGACCGGCCGCCTCACCTGGCGAAGACGGGCGCCCAAACTCAAGCCGAGATGGTCAGCGCATGCGCTGACTAACCCCTTACTTTAGGTCGCAACGGGCCCCTGGCGGAAGGCTTCGCCCCCTACATCGCCGGGACGGGCGCCCTAGAATACGTGTTTGCTCTTATCCCGGCGCCCAGCGCCCCACCGCCGAATGTCCTCCACCCCTCCGGCCGGCAACGGCCAAATGGGCGCCCTGCCCCGCGCCATCTTCGCCAGTCGTTGGCTGCAATTGCCCCTGTACCTGGGCCTGATCCTGGCTCAGGGCGTCTACGTGTTCCAGTTCTGGACCGAACTCGTGCACCTGGTGGAAGCTGCCTTCGGCCACCAGGACGCGCTGGCCAGCCTGGTCAAGAGCATCGGCTACAAGGCCACCCCCATCAAGGATGCCGCTGGCGCCGTGATCGGCTACGAGCCGATCGCCAAACTCAACGAGACCATCCTGATGCTGGTGGTGCTGGGCCTGATCGACGTGGTGATGATCAGCAACCTGCTCATCATGGTGATCGTTGGCGGCTACGAAACCTTTGTCTCAAGGATGAACCTGGAAGGCCACCCCGACCAACCTGAGTGGCTCAGCCACGTGAACGCCTCGGTGCTGAAGGTCAAGCTGGCCACCGCCATCATCGGCATCTCCTCGATTCACCTGCTCAAGACCTTCATCAATGCCGACAACTACACCGATAAGGTGCTCTTGTGGCAAACCGTGATCCATATTGCCTTCCTGTTGTCGGCCCTGGCCATCGCGTATGCCGACCGGCTGATGTCCCACGTCACCGACAAGCACTGAACGCCACCCGACTTCCGCCCCCAAGCACAGGGAAGCCCCGATGAGCACCACCATCCGCCACGACGATCTGGTTGAAACCGTTGCCGCCGCACTGCAGTACATCAGCTATTACCACCCGGCCGACTACATCGCCCATCTGGCCCGCGCCTACGAACGCGAGCAGAGCCCGGCGGCCAAGGACGCGATTGCCCAGATCCTCACCAACAGCCGCCTGTGCGCCGAGGGCCACCGGCCCTTGTGCCAGGACACCGGCATCGTCAACGTGTTCCTGAAGATCGGCATGGATGTGCGCTTCGAGGGCTTCAAGGGGTCAATCGAAGATGCCATCAACGAAGGCGTACGCCGGGGCTACAACCACCCGGACAACAAGCTGCGCGCTTCGGTACTCGCCGACCCGATCTTCGAGCGCAAGAACACCAAGGACAACACGCCCGCAGTGGTGCACATGAGCGTGGTGCCGGGCAACACGGTGGACGTGACCGTGGCCGCCAAGGGTGGCGGCTCCGAGAACAAGAGCAAGTTCGTGATGATGAACCCCAGTGACAACTTGGTGGACTGGGTGCTCAAGACCGTGCCCACCATGGGTGCGGGCTGGTGCCCGCCGGGCATGCTCGGCATCGGGGTGGGCGGCACGGCCGAGAAGGCGATGCTGCTGGCCAAGGAATCGCTGATGGACCCGATCGACATGTACGAGCTGCAGGCCCGCGGACCGCAGAACAAGCTCGAAGAGCTTCGGCTGGAGCTTTACGAGAAGGTCAACGCCTTGGGCATCGGCGCGCAGGGCCTGGGCGGCCTGACCACGGTGCTGGACATCAAGATCGCCACCTTCCCCACCCACGCAGCCAGCAAGCCGGTGGCCATGATTCCCAATTGTGCGGCCACGCGGCATGCGCATGTGGTGATGGACGGCAGCGGCCCGGCCTACATGGAGCCCCCCTCACTGGACCTGTGGCCCAAGGTGAATTGGACGCCCGACGCACAAAAGAGCAAGCGTGTGGACCTCAACACGCTCACCGCGGCGGAGGTGGCCAGCTGGAAGCCCGGCGACACCCTGCTGCTCAACGGCAAGATGCTCACGGGGCGAGATGCCGCGCACAAGCGCATCCAAGACATGCTGGCCAAGGGTGAACCGCTACCGGTGGACTTCCGCAACCGCGTCATCTACTACGTGGGCCCCGTGGACCCCGTGCGCGACGAGGTGGTGGGTCCCGCGGGACCCACCACCGCCACCCGCATGGACAAGTTCACCGACATGATGCTCGAGAAGACCGGCCTGATCGCCATGATCGGCAAGGCCGAGCGGGGCCCGGTGGCCATCGAGTCCATCCAGCGGCACAAGAGCGCCTACCTGATGGCCGTGGGCGGCGCAGCCTACCTGGTGGCCAAGGCCATCAAGGGTGCCAAGGTGGTGGGATTCGAAGACCTGGGCATGGAAGCCATCTACGAGTTCGATGTGAAGGACATGCCCGTGACGGTGGCGGTCGACAGCACGGGCACCAGCGTGCACCAGACCGGTCCGAAGGAATGGCAGGCCCGCATCGGCAAGATTCCGGTGGCGGTGGCCTGAGTCGGTGCTCGGGCCTGGGAGCCAGGCCCAGCCTCAGGTGCCCCCGACGATCGGACGCTCCCCTTTGACGAGCAACTCCCGTTGCGGGTAAGGGATCGAAACCCCCTGATCGTTGAGAACGCTCAGGATCGACAGGTTCACCTCGGACTTCACATTGCCGCTGCCGTTCTCGGGATCGGCGATCCAGAACGACACGAGCAGATCCAGGCCATCCGGCCCGAAGGCGTCCAGATGAACCGCCGGTAGGGGATCGTCCAGCACACGCGCCACGCCGCAGACCGCCTGCACCACCAAGGGCGAGAGCGCGGCCAAATCGGTCCCGTAGGCCACGGTCACGGCCGTGCGCAACACCACCTTGGGGTCGGCCAACGAGGAGTTCTCGATGCGCTGCGTGAGCAGCAGTTCGTTGGGCACGATTGACTCGCGCCCATTGAGCGCCCGAATCACGGTGTATCGAGTCTTGATGTCGGTGATGCGCCCCTCGAAGCCATCCACGCTGACCATGTCGCCGATGCGCACGCTGCGCTCAGCCAGCACCACGAAGCCGCTGACGTAGTTGGCTGCCAACTTCTGCAGGCCCAGTCCGATGCCGACTCCCAAGGCACCGCCAAAGACCCCCAGGGCCGTCAAGGGGATGCCCGCTGCCGACAGGGCCATCAGCACGCCCACCGCCAACAGGCCGGTGCGGATGATGTTCACCGCCATCTTGCGCAAGGACAGTATGGCCGGGTCACCCGAAGGGGCCATGCGGGTCAGCACCTGCCGCTCCACGGCC
>Ga0082207_1000624_pt1 | contig 19482 bp, 19 predicted proteins | sample LakMenEpi10Aug09_FD_71540 | JGI IMG/M metagenome (GOLD analysis project Ga0082207, IMG submission 71540)
AACATGACAACCACGATTCAGCAGCGCGAAAGCGCCTCCATCTGGGAACGGTTCTGTAACTGGGTGACATCCACCAACAACCGCATTTATATCGGTTGGTTCGGAGTCCTGATGATACCCACCTTATTAACCGCCACCATCTGCTACATCGTCGCCTTCGTCGCGGCTCCCCCCGTAGACATCGATGGTATCCGTGAACCCGTAGCTGGTTCGCTGTTATACGGAAACAACATCATCTCCGGTGCAGTTGTTCCTTCCTCTAACGCCATCGGTTTACACTTCTACCCCATTTGGGAAGCAGCCAGCTTAGATGAGTGGCTGTACAACGGAGGCCCTTACCAGTTAGTGATTTTCCACTTCCTGATTGGGATTCTGTGCTACATGGGACGGGAATGGGAACTCTCCTACCGTTTAGGGATGCGTCCTTGGATCTGCGTCGCCTACTCTGCACCAGTTGCAGCAGCAGCCGCCGTGTTCCTGATCTACCCCATCGGTCAAGGTTCATTCTCTGATGGTATGCCTTTAGGTATCTCTGGAACCTTCAACTTCATGTTAGTGTTCCAAGCCGAACACAACATCTTAATGCACCCCTTCCACATGTTAGGAGTTGCTGGAGTTTTTGGTGGTAGTTTATTCTCCGCCATGCACGGTTCTTTAGTTACCTCTTCCTTAGTTCGTGAAACCACCGAAACCGAATCTCAAAACTACGGTTACAAATTCGGTCAAGAAGAAGAAACCTACAACATCGTTGCAGCCCACGGTTACTTTGGTCGTTTAATCTTCCAATATGCCAGCTTCAACAACAGCCGTAGCTTACACTTCCTGTTAGGCGCATGGCCTGTAATCGGAATTTGGTTCACCGCTTTGGGTGTATCCACCATGGCATTCAACCTGAACGGTTTCAACTTCAACCAGTCAATCATCGACTCTACCGGTCGCGTGATCAATACCTGGGCTGATGTGTTAAACCGCGCTAACCTGGGTATGGAAGTAATGCACGAGCGCAACGCTCACAACTTCCCCTTAGACTTAGCTTCTGGTGAATCTGCTCCTGTGGCTTTGATTGCTCCTCAAATCAATGGTTAATTTTTAACCTAAATAATACAAAAGACGCTCTCCGAAAGGGGGGCGTTTTTTGGTGTTTAATATTTATCAGTAAACTATTCAGACAGACAAGCGCTGTACAGTATGAGTTTGGTGACTTCGCAGGGGATATTTAACAGCTTTGTTAATCTAAATCAGAGCAATTTTTTCGGAACTAAACTCTTATTTTTGATCGGAAATTGATATCCGATAAGGGTTTTGACCCTGTTGACGATCGCCAATATAGATGTTGTAATTACCGGGTGTTCCGTAACCCGAATATTGTAAAACACCGCTATTGGCAGAACCTTCAGGTAACATACAATAACGTCCGGTGGGGCCATCAATTAATAGGGTCGGTGAGCCCGATGTAGTTACCATAATTCGCCAATAGGGTAAATCATCAGTAATCTGAATAACGTGGTTTGGGGTTTGAGCAATAAACCCACAGTCCTGACTATTCACAGGCCCACCAGAGCTTCCTGAGAGGGAAAGAGAACCTCCTGGGCTGATTTGTTGGCGGTCGGCCCAAGCGTTGGGTGCAAAGGCTAAAAACAGGCTGAAAACCCATCCCATCAAGGTTAAATGGCGTAATTTCATTTTAAGTTTCTCCTACAGTTAATGCACTCCATTTAAACCATACAGACGGAAAATTAGACTTACAGGTTCGTTTTTTCAATCTTTGAGGGATAATCAAGACTGTGCCATTAAAGTAGGGATTGTTGTGACCCATCACTACCAAGCTAGAATTTATATTACTCTCCGTCCTTCTGTTCTTGATCCTCAAGGCGTGGCGGTGAGATCTGGGATTCAACATCTGGGATATGACAATGTTGAACAGGTGCGGATTGGTAAATATATTGAAATGACGCTTTCAGCAACGGATGAAACGGAAGCAAAAACTCAACTTGACCGAATTTGCGATCAAGTGTTAGCAAATCCGGTGATTGAAACCTATAGATTTGATCTAACGGAAGTTGCGGCCGTTACTCATTAATTTGATGAACATTTTGGTTGATCAAAAATGAACTAAAAATCTTTTTTGATCAACTTGTTTCTATTGATAATTTACTAGATTAATACATTATGAAATTTGGGGTTATTGTTTTTCCGGGTTCTAATTGCGATCGAGATGTGGCTTGGGTCACTCAAGGATTATTGGGACAACCGACCCGGATGATTTGGCATGAAGATACGGATTTATCGGATATTGATGTGGTGGTAATTCCGGGGGGTTTTAGTTACGGGGATTATTTGCGTTGTGGTGCGATCGCCCGTTTTTCTCCGATCATGCGCTCCACAATTGAACACGCCAACCAAGGTAAATTTGTTCTAGGAATTTGTAACGGATTTCAGGTATTAACCGAAGCCGGATTATTACCCGGGGCATTAGTTAGAAATCGGGATTTACACTTTATTTGTGAGTCTGCTCCTTTGACGGTAATTAATAGTAATATTCCCTGGACTTCTGAATATCAAGTTGGGGAAGTAATTAATTTACCCATTGCCCACGGGGAAGGCTGTTATTATGCTGATGAAAAAACCCTAGAAGAATTAGAAACAAATCATCAAGTTTTATTCCGTTATGGAACTGATAAAACCCCGAAACCCGAAGAAAATCCTAACGGATCTTTGAATAATATTGCGGGAATTTGTAACCCTCAAGGCAATGTTCTCGGAATGATGCCCCACCCGGAACGTGCCTCCGATCCCATGTTAGGAAATACCGATGGAATTAAACTGTTTAAAACCCTATTGCGTTAGTTAATAGTGGCATTTTTCACTGGTTCAAAAACCGGGTATCTTAAACTTCAGAATCCGGTATTTCTGCTTTACTAAATCCTAATTTTTAAGGGTTTTTGCACTTTGACCAAAGGAGATAATGGAAATTTGATGGAGGCGTGAACGCCTCACTACGAAGTTTATAGGTCTTCTTGGAAGTCTTTTAAAATTTTTACCAAGTCTTGAATTCCTGTATTGGGAATTAAATTTACTAAGGATGTCGTCTGTTTTCCTCCCCCTAAAGTTACAGAAATTTTTTGTAAGACCTGTTGAACATCACTTTCACTAAAATCTCCCTGATCTAAAAGGGGACAAAGTTGTTCGGCTAATTGTGTATGCAAATGGGCATTGGCTAAATACAGATGCCATTTGGCAATATCAATATAGATATTTTCTCCAATTTCAGAGGCTAATTTTTCCAGGGTTTTTGTATCTAAAACAGACATGATTAAACTCCTAAATGAATCGGGGGTTAACGATGAATCGTTAACCTAAATTTTATTGATTGGGCGTGACGGGAGAATAGTCGGCGATCGCAAAAATATAAACACCATGAAGGGCGATCGCAGATAACCAAACCAGGGTAAATGGGGTTAACCAAGACCAATCGGTTGATTGTAGATTATGGAAAAACCATAAACCGGAATTAATCGGGGCAAAAATAGCAACATGGATGGCAAAATTCATCCGATCATCCAAACGGCGATAGTCTGGATCTTTCCGGTCAGGTTGACGGGGCCAACGAGGAGGCATAGACAATTAATTCCCAAGATTTTCTATTCCATTTTAGGCCTAACTGGGATTGACTTCTATCTGTTGTTGGTAGTCCCCTGATTTTCCCCCGGTTTTACTCAACAGGCGAATTGCCTCAATCACAATGGATTTTTCTAGGGCTTTAGCCATGTCATAGAGGGTCAAAGCCGCCACGGAAACGGCCGTTAATGCCTCCATTTCCACCCCGGTTTCCGCTTTGGTAATAACTTCCGCCCGAATCTGATACCCGGGTAATTTGGGATCGGGCAGAATTTGGACATCAATTTTGCTTAAGGGCAAGGGATGACATAGGGGAATTAACTGGGCTGTTTGTTTGGCAGCCATGATTCCGGCCAGTTTCGCCGTCCCTAAAACATCCCCTTTCGGTGCGTTTCCGGCTTCGATAGCGGCAAAGGTGGCCTTTAACATTCGGACTTGTCCCCCGGCGATCGCCTGGCGACGAGTTGCTACCTTCCCCGACACATCCACCATCCTCGCTTCCCCGGTTTCATCCAGGTGGGAGAGGCGATCGGAGGAATCTGAAAAAATGTTTGCCATTTGGGAAAAATGTGTTATGCTAATAAAGCAGTCAAAAAAAGCTAATTTTTGAGACTGTTGTGCTGAACTGACGGGGGCTTGTAGCTCAGTGGACTAGAGCACGTGGCTACGGACCACGGTGTCGGGGGTTCGAATCCCTCCTAGCCCGTTAGATTATTTATCTGGTTTCAGGGTGAGTTAGGGTTTTTGACGCTAACTTTACCCTGAAAAACTTTGATTTTAGCAGGGATCTGACCCCCCTGCCCCCTGGACGGGAGGTTTCGGAGGGAAAGGGGGACTATTATCCCCCCAACCCCTTTTTTTAGTGGGTTATTTTTTATTCTTCTTCCCCAGACTCCCCAGATTCTCCAGATTCTTCAGAATTGGATAGGCTTTCCACGTCTTCTTCCCCGGAAGCGGGAACAATGGCCACCGCGGCAATGGAATCTTCCTCGTATAATCGCTGAACACGAACCCCAGTAGCACTTCGAGATTGTAGGGGAATGGCATTCACGACTTGACGAATAATAATCCCTCGACTGCTAATTAACATTAATTCATGGGTTTCATCCACGACTTTTAAAGCCACTACTTCATCTTTCTTAGCATGGGGTTTAAACTTGGTGGCAATAATCCCTTTTCCAGCCCGATTTTGTAAGCGGAATTGAGACACTGGAACCCTTTTTCCATAACCACTAGCGGTTATGACTAAAACCGATAGTCCTAGGGAGTTAACCTCCGCTACTACTTCGGTTTCTGTTTCGTTTTCTTCCTCGGTAATTGCTACCGTTGTGAGCATCAATTCGTCATCGGTTTCAATTTCTTCTCCCTCCGCTTCAGCGAAATTAGAAATAATTGCACTGGGCAAAATATCCATACTGATTAAGGTATCATCCCCTTTCAATTTCATGGATTTAACGCCACGGGTTGCCCTTCCTAACGGTCGCAATTGTTTATTATTGGCTTTAAAATGAATTGCCATACCGTGACGAGAACCAATGATAATGCCATCGTCAACTTTTGCCCGTCTCACCCAGCGTAATTCGTCTCCATCTTCTAAGGAAATAGCAATTAAACCATTAGTTCTAATATTACTAAAGGCGGATAATTGAGTTTTCTTAATAAATCCACCTTTGGTTAACATTACTAAGTATTCATCATCGCTAAATTCGCTAACATGAACAATAGAAGTGATCCGTTCTTCCTTGGGAATGGGTAACATTTGGATGATCGGAACCCCCCTGGCTGTGCGGGATGAAGCCGGGATTTGATAGGCTCTAATACTGTAAACTACACCACGATTACTAAAGAATAAAATCGTGTCATGGTCGCAACAGGTGATAAAGTGTTCAACTCCATCATCCTCTTTCATTTTTGTGCCTTGTTTACCTTTTGTGGCTCGACTTTGGGCAGCAAAAGTATTAACAGGCATTCGTTTCATGTAGCCCTGTTCTGTTAACAGAATTAAGGCTTTTTCATTGGCAATTAAATCGGTATCTTCTAACTCGCCTTCTGTATGTTCAATCACAGTACGACGAGGGGTATTAAACTTTTGTTTGATTTCTAGGGCTTCATCTTCAACGATTACTAAAATTCGTTCTCGTCTAGCTAAAATATCCTCTAAATCAGCAATTTTTATTTGTAATTCTTGGTGTTCTTGGTCAATTTTTTGGGATTCTAAAGCTGTTAGCCGTCGCAATTGCATTTGTAAGATGGCATCGGCTTGTTGTTCAGATAACCCATAGTTAGTAATTAATTCTTGTTTAGCTATGGGAATATCTGCCGCATGACGAATTAAGGCAATAATTGCATCTAAATTGTCTAAGGCAATTAATAATCCCAGTAAAAGATGATCCCGTTCTTGAGCTTTTCTGAGTTCATATTCCGTGCGTTTGCGGATAGTTTGTTCCCGAAAATGCAGGAATACTTCTAAGAAGCGTTTGAGGGTGAGAATCTCAGGACGACCATTAACTAGGGCTAACATATTCGCCCCAAAATTGGTTTGTAGGGGCGTTTGTTTGTAGAGGTTATTGAGGATAACTCTGGGGTAAGCATCCCGTTTGAGTTCAATTACGATCCGCATCCCATCCCGATCGCTTTCATCACGAATATCGGAAATTCCCTCTAATTTCTTATCATTAACCATTTCAGCAATGCGTTCAATCATCGCGGCTTTATTGGTTTGATAAGGTAGTTGGGTGACAATAATTGCTTCTCGATCGGGTCTACCTTTATGTTCGATGGTTTCAATGGTAGCAATCCCGCGCATGGTAATCGAACCCCGACCATCATTATAGGCTTCTTTAATGCCCGATGTGCCTAAAATTTGCGCTCCAGTAGGAAAATCTGGGCCGGGAATATGGCGCATTAATTCGGCAATAGTAATCTCAGGATTATGAATTAATGCCAGTAAACCATCAATTAATTCTCCTAAATTGTGGGGGGGAATATTAGTCGCCATCCCCACAGCAATTCCCGAAGATCCATTTAATAGTAATTGGGGAATTCGTGCGGGTAAAACTAAGGGTTCCTGTTGAGATCCATCGAAGTTATCGCCAAAGGCCACGGTTTCTGAATCAATATCTCGCAGGAGAGAATCACTGGTTAAGGCCTGTAGACGACATTCCGTATACCGCATAGCCGCCGGAGGATCATTATCCACCGATCCAAAGTTGCCATGACCGTTAATTAAAGGCGATCGCATGGAAAAATCCTGTGCCATCCGCACCAAGGCGTCATAAACGGCCACATCTCCATGGGGGTGATATTTACCGAGTACCTCCCCCACCACACGGGCGCATTTACGGAAGGGCCGATCGGGTGTTAAGCCCAGTTCGTTCATCGCGTACAAGATCCTACGGTGAACGGGTTTCAAACCATCCCGTGCATCTGGCAGCGCTCGGCCTACGATTACGCTCATGGCGTATTCTAGGTAGGACTGCTGCATTTCATTTCTGAGATCCGTCGGGACAATTCTCGACTCAGAGGTACTCATACCTTCAAAAACTCCATTACAATTTAAAATTAGTCACATTTAACCGAAAATATTAATAGAAAAAAAATTACTTTCGGTAGGGGTTATAAAATTAGTGACTAATGCTTAAAATTCTACCATAATTTGCCTTCTTTTTGGGGGTAAAATCTGGGATTTAAAATTGCAAAAAACTCTTGACAAATGCTAACAGTTATTTATTCTGATGAATTCCTCAATCATAAGACGGGATTATTCCATCCCGAACGACCAGAAAGGTTAACGGCGATTGTTAATGCTCTAAAATCCTTGTCTTGGAGAGAACAGTTACGATGGCAAAAGCCGACTCCGGTGGCCGATCGCCTGGACTCTTTAATTAAGCTCTTGGAAAAAGTACATACTCCGACCTATATTCAGCAGGTGAAAGCGATCTCGGATCGGGGGGGTGGTTATTTAGATGGGGATACCCCGATGTCGGCGGAAAGTTATGATGTGGCACTTTTGGCGGTGAGTGCTTGGTTGGATGGGGTGGATCGGGTCTTGGATAACGGACGTCCGGCTTTTGTTTTAGCTCGTCCCCCTGGACATCATGCGGAAAAAGATCGAGGGATGGGATTTTGTTTGTTTTCTAATGCGGGGATCGCAGCCTATTACGCCCTGAAAAAACCGGGAATTAATAAGGTAGCTATTTTAGATTGGGACGTCCATCATGGGAACGGAACTCAAGGGTTAGTGGAAGATAATCCTCGGATTGCTTACTGTTCTTTACATCAATCTCCCTGTTATCCGGGGACGGGATATGCGGATGAGCAGGGATCTCATAAAAATGTTCTGAATATTCCTATGTCTCCGGGTAGCACCATTGGGTTATACAAACCTGCCTTTGAAGATTATATTATGCCCTTTTTACGTCAATTTCAGCCGGATTTACTGATTGTGAGTGCCGGGTATGATGCCAACGCGGATGATCCCTTAGCCAGTATTGCCCTACAACCAGAAGATTACGGACTTTTTACCGAATACTGTCTACAACTGACGTCTAAAATTGTCTTTGGACTCGAAGGTGGTTATGATTTGCCCAGTTTATCTCAATCAGTTGTGGCTACCTTAGAAAAATGTTTGTAGGACGGGGAATGGGGGGAAATCTTTCCCCCTCTAGGTTGGACTGTCAAACTTCATCGGCCCATTGACTCAAATCACAACGGTTATCCAGATCAATCACAAATTTACATAGCTTTGAATCACTGAATATTCTGTACAAAAAGTTCACAATGAATATATACAAGCTCACAGACTTTTATCTTTGAGCAAGCCATTCTAAGTAGAGGTGATTTATGATGACATACTGCCCGATCCCCCTGGAGGAGCTTTTTGGTCAAATTATGTTTTCTAGTGTGGTGACTCGTAGCGATCGCCAAAACCTGAGATCCGCCATTTTAGGAGATAGTTTGACTGAAGACGAAAAGGCAATTATTAACCGATTACTTTACAATGTTCGCAGAGGTTGGGTGAAGTTGGTAGATATGTAGTTGATGGTTTTAGAATTAAAACATGATCAGCAACTTTTTTTAAAAAAATTATTTTGGTTTGTGCTTTCTATTCCCAAATTTGTTGAAGTTGATCAATTTTCGATACAATATCAATCGTTAACCGCATATTCAGGATTGATCCTAACCCTTGTTATCCCCATCTCTACTGGTTGCCCATGGTAGCCGCGATCCTCGTCCCCAACAAGCCTTAAATCAATTGGCTAAACATTTAGGGGAACTTCCAGGCTGTTCTTTAGTTGGAACTGCAACTTTAGAATTAGCTCCCCTTCCTCTACATCAACAGATTCAAAATTTTGCCAAGTTAAGTCAATATTGGGGATATTCTCAAGTACAAATTTTACCGTTATTTCTCTCGTCGGGTGTTCATGTTAACACGGATTTACCCGAAGAAATTTCGATCGCTCAAGCACAAATTGGCTCGGAAATTAAACTCAATTTATTACCTTATTTTGGTTCTAAAGTCAACCGTTTAGCCCCTTTGATCTCCACAAAAATGGCAACGGTTGAAATAGATAATTGGATTTTAATTGCCCACGGAAGTCGCCATCTGGAGGGAAATCAACCCATTGAACAATTAGCGGCTCAAATCGGGGCAATTCCTGCCTATTGGTCGGTTACTCCGAATTTAGAAACTCAAATTCAAGTATTGATTGCATCGGGAGTTAACCGAATTGGAATTATTCCTTATTTTATGTTTTCCGGTGGAATAAGCGATGCGATCGCCCAATCAATTAAACAGTTTTCTGAACAATTCCCCACAGTTAAATTTGATTTAATTTCACCTTTAGAAATAGATGAAAATTTAGTTAATTTAATTAGGGATTTATTGCTATAAATACAAACAACAATAACTCAAATTTTACTATCTTTTTAACCTAAAATTCCTACTTTTACCAATTACCCATTACCCGCTTGTAACTTGGGAATTTCAATCACACATTCTGTCCCCAACCCAGTTTCTGAAACGCAGGATAATTGACCTTTATGGGTTTCAACGATAATTTTATAACTGGTAGACATTCCTAAACCTGTTCCTAACCCGACATCTTTAGTTGTAAAAAACGGATCAAAAATTTTCGCTAAAATCTCGGCGGACATCCCAATTCCATTATCAGCAATTCTAATTTGTACGCGCTGGGAATCTGTTAATGAGGTCGTGATCCAAATCATCCCCGGATCGGCAATAATTTCCTTTAATGATCGTTGTTTATTGCGTTGTTCCACGGCGTCAATAGCATTCGCCAATAAATTCATAAAAACTTGATTTAGTTCCCCTGCATAGCATTCAACAGGGGGTAAGTTTCCATATTGTTTAATCACTTGAATAGCTAGATGATGGGGTTGTTCTTTGAGGCGACTTTCCAATAACATTAAGGTACTATCTAAATTTTCATGTAAATCAATATTTTTCAGTTCTGATTCATCTAAACGAGAAAAAATTCTCAAGGATTTAACAATATCTCTAATTCGCTCCGCCCCAGTTTTCATTGAATTCAATAATTGAGGGAGATCTTCTGCAATAAAATCGAGTTCGACATCTTCTAATTTTTCTTCTATTTCTAAGTCAGGATGGGGATAGTATTTTTGATAGAGTCTAATGACAGAAAATAAATCATCCAGATATTCTTTAGCATAGGTAAGATTTCCAAAAATAAAGCTGACTGGGTTATTGATTTCGTGGGCAATTCCAGCAACCATTTGTCCTAAACTTGACATTTTTTCGGAATGGACTAACTGGATTTGAGCTTGTTGCAATTTAGAAACTGTTTGTTCTAATTCTTGAGTTTTTGCTGTGGCTATTATAGCAGATTCTTGAGATTTTGTATAGAGTTTTGATTGATTAATTGCAATTTCTAACTGATTGATAATAAAGCGTAAAAGTTCAACTTCCTGGGGTTTCCATGGTCGAGGCTCCTGACAATGGGCTAAGACTAAAACCCAAATATCACCGGATTGAAGTTTTATCGGCAAAATCAAAACGGATTCTAATTCTAAAACCATTAAAAAATTCCGCACCGATGGAATTTCATAGGTAATTACCTGATCAATTTGGATAATTTTTTCTTGTAAAATAATTTCACTAATGGGGTGGAGGGCATTCCCTGGATATAGTTCAGAAATACTGATTAAATTAGGGGCTTTAGATTCCTTGAGCATTTCCCATTTTGGAGGATTTAATTCTAAGTTATATCCGACACAATAACAGCGATCAACTCCTAATAATTGACGAATTTCTTCTACCGTTGTCTCTAAAATGGTATTCCAATCTAGGGAATTTCTAATCAAATTACCGATGCAGTTTTGCATCTTTTCTCGTTCGGCTAATTCCCGCAATTGTTGTTCTGAATTTTGCCAAGCTGCTTCGGTTTGTTTGCGATCGCTAATATCTAAAAGTAAACCATCCCAAACAATTGATCCATCCGGTTGTTTACCTAAACTTCCTCCGGCTTGAATCCATTTGATTTTGCCCGAAGGAGTAATTAAACGGTATTGATGTTGCCAAGGTTTTCCCGTATCTACAGCTTGAGCCATGGAATCGACAAAGCTATTCAGATCATCAGGATGAATTAGTTTCCACAAGAAATCAGCATTTTTTAAAATCACTTCGTGTCTAATTTCTGTTAATTCTAAACATTTGGGGCTTAAATAGGTAAAACAGCCCCGTCCTTGATGATTATATTGATGATATTGATAGGTAACACCAGGGACATTTTCTGCTAATTGTTGGAAGCGGATTTGTGAATTTTGCAACGCTATTTCTGCATTTTTTCTGGCGGTGATATCCAGAGAAGTCCCAATAATTCTATAGATTTTACCACTGGAATCTGAAATAGGATTGAGGGTGGTTAAAGAAAAGGTTTGTTTATCCTCAAACCAAATTTCTTCTTCATATTGAATTAAGGTTTTTGCCTGAACACAATCTCGATAATGTTGGAGCATTTTTTCCCCTTCCACTAAACCAAAAATTTCTGTAAAGGTTCTTCCATAAACTTGGGTAGATTTTTGTCCTGTGATTTGTTCGGTTTTAGGATTCCAACCCAAACATCGAAAGTTCTTTTCATTAAAAACCGCAATAATAAAAATAACCTGTTCTACGCCGTTATAAATATTTCTTAAAAATTCTTCTTTTTCTTCTAAAACTGCTTCTATTTTTTCCGGTTCTATTGAGTCATCTGAGGAGTCAAATCGGCTTAAAACTTGTTCAATTTTATTGGTTGTAATCCTTTCAATCTCGCAGGTTTCAGGGTGACAGCGACAAGAATTATCGAGGGTTTGGGGTGGAATTTCTAAAATTAATCCATCCCAAACTAGATCGCCATTGGGTTGAGGACAAGGTTGGGCGATCGCAGATAAATATTTGATTTTTTCCGATGGAGTTTGATATTGCCATTGCCGTTGCCAAGGAATTAATTTTTGAGCGCAGGTTACAAGGGATTGAGTAAAAACCTGTTGATCCCGATCATTCATCAATCCCCACATTAAAGCGGCATTATGCTGAATTTCATCGGGTTCTCGCTCGTAAATTCTTCGGCAACTAGAACTAATATATACATACTCTTGAGAACCATCATGGTGTAGCAGCAATTGATAAATTACCCCCGGCAAATTATCGGCGATCTGATGCAGATCTACTTGATACTGCTCACCCTGTGGAATTGTACTGGTCATGTTAAAGGTACATCCGAAAACCTAAAGAAATTATATCGTTTCCTAGGATTTTTTGAATCTCCAATGTCAAAGGATATGGTCTATATTTTACCCAAATCCATTATAATTCAGACATTAGACTAACTGTCTGATTCAGAATTTTTGCAATCGTATGCAGTAGTTTTTCTTTAGAGAAAGGCTTGGTCAAATATGCCGTCGCCCCGGATAATCGACCCTCTACCTGATCCTGAGCCCCATTCCGGGATGTGAGCATCACAATCGGGAGGTGGCTGAAATTGGGCAATCCTCGTAAAACTCGACACAGTTCTAAACCATCCATACAGTTCTAAACCATCCATTCCGGGCATAGAGATATCCAAAAGCATTAAGTCAATGGACTGCTGATGGAGTACCGTTAAAGCCTCGGGGGTATTGTTTGCAAAAACTAGCTGATAGTGTTTTTCCAACATCCGTTTCACCAGTTTTTGCACAGGAATGCTATCATCAACAGCGAGAACTGTACTCTGAGATTTTACAGATGTATACATATTGACTGCTCCATTTTATTCTCTAAGTCATTAACATTAGGCATATTTTAGAATGGATTGTTTTGGTGGCATTGATTCATCACATAAATTGATTATACCCTACCTAAAACCAATTTTTTCCTGTGTTATGATCATTTTGTTAAACTATATAAATCTTCATAATACACAATGGAAATTAACGATTGATTGTCCCCTGAAGATAAACTTAGTCATTTTTTTAGGATATAATGACAATTACCCCTATTTTAATTTAAAGGCGGAGGTTATAAATCTGTGTCAAGCCTAGATTACCAAGCAAAAAGAGCCTATCAACGAGGAGTTAAATGGCTAATTATTGCGACTCTATTTACTGGGGTCAGTTTAGTGGGTGTGGCTTTGTATTATAAACTACAAAAAAACGAGGCAGAAGCGGTTGCCGCTGGGTTACAGAAAGTCGAATTAGGAACGATTGAAAATAAAATTAGTGAAGGGGGAAGCGTTGAATTAGGTGGCCAAAGAACGATTAAATCCCCTACTGATAGTGCGGTGGAGAAGATTTTTGTTAAGGTAGGTGATCCAATTATTCGGGGGCAAAATTTAATTCTGTTGAGGTCTACCGCAGGGGAAAATTCCTTACTACAAAAACAATTAGAGATTCAGAAGCAAGAACTTGCAATAGAACGAAATCGCCAAAAAGTAGAAGAAGCACAAAATAAATTAAAAATTGCTAAAATTACCTATAAAAATGGTTTAGAAAAGTATCAACAGCAAGTTAAATCCAAACAAATCAGTCAAAGGATTGAAATTCAAAAGAATCAAGCTCAATTGGAACGTCAACAACAGAAAGTTATTGAAGCGCAAGAAGATTTAACCGTCGCAGAAGCGGAGTTAAATAAATCAAATAATCTCTTGGAAAAAGGGTTCATTTCACAAACGGACTTAGATCCAAAGAAAGCAGATATTCGGACAAAAGAAGCAAATTTAAAAAATGAACAATTAACCTTAAAAAATAATATTCTTGACTTAGAAAACAGTAAAAATAAATTTGAACCAATCACAGATCCCACCAATGATATCTTAACTGCTAAAAACGACCTCCTAACTGCTCAGTCTGAACTTCAACAAAGTTTAAGTGAATTCCAGAAACTTAAAGTAGGATATAAGGAACAAAAATCACAGTTAAAGAATAATCTAGTAACTTCACCCTTAGAAGGAGTTGTGCTAAATATTAATGTGAAACCGGGGGATGGTATCAAGCTAGGAGATGATTTAATTACCATAGGAGATCCCGATCAAGAATTAGTTCAACTTCAGTTATCTACCCTGAATGCTGCTCAAGTTAAACCCAATCAATCCGCACGAATTACAATTATCGGCCCTAATTCTAAACCCTTTCAAGGACGAGTAGAATGGGTGAATTTACAAGCAACCCCCGAAAAGAGTCAATCTGGTAGTTCATCGGGTCAACCAACGGTTCCTGCTACAGTAAGATTAGATCAACCAACCCGGGTATTAATTCCAGGGGGTCAGGTGAGTGTTGAGATTATTTTAGAACAACAAAAAGATGTGATTGCGATTAATACAGAATTAATTCAATCCGAAGGAAAATCATCTTTTGTCTGGAAATTAGACGCAAATAATCAAGTTCAAAAACAACCCGTCACCCTGGGATTAAAAGATTTAACTAAAGTTGAAATTAAATCCGGTTTAAAAGTGGGTGATACCTTAGTAATTCCTCCAACTGATATCCCCTTAAAACCGGGAATGGTAATTATTGAGGAAGAAAAAGATAAAAATTCGGATTCAGAAAGCTGATGGGGCTGTAAAATGCTATGATCAAAGATTAGATTTATCCTTAATATTTTTAACCGATGGTAAACCTGTGGAATCAATTACAAAATCTGCATCCATTTTCCCGAAAATTTCTGACTAAATGGATAGGTTTATTTTGCTTATTTTGTCTAATTCTTGTTAGTTGTAGTTCCCAGCAAAGGATTAGTTCTTCCTCTCCATCCTCATCGGATAATGGACGAATTACTATTGGAACAACCTTAAAACTCCGCACCCTTGATCCGGCCGATGCCTATGAAGTTATTTCAGGAAATATCCTGTATAATTTAGGCGATCGCCTCTATGATTATGAAATAGGAACCAATCAACTTATCCCTAAATTAGCCACCGCTTTACCCACCCTGAGTTCCGATGGATTAACCTATACTATTCCGATCAGAAAAGGCGTTTTGTTTCATGATCAAACCCCTTTTGATGCCGCCGCGATGGAATTTTCTATTAAACGATTTATTCAAAATGCTGGGTCTCCCTCCTCATTATTAGCAGATACAATTGATACTGTTCAAGCAACAGGAGACTATGAATTAACAATTAAACTAAAAAAACCCTTTGCCGCCTTTCCTTCCCTATTAGCTTTTTCAGGAATTACGGCGGTTTCTCCCCAATTTTATGAAATTGGAGAAGGGAAATTTAAACCCAATGAATTTGTCGGAACCGGGCCTTATAAATTAAAATCTTTAGGGATAGATGTAATTCGTTTAGATGCTTTTGACCAATATTGGGGGGAAAAACCTGCTAATAGAGGTGTTGATATTCAACGCTTTTCAAGTTCCTCTAATTTATTTAATGCCTTTAGAAGTAGTGCGGTTGATATTGCCTATTTATCCTTAAATCCCGATCAAATTTCGAGTTTACAAAAAGGAGCAGAAGCCGGGAATTGGCAAATGATTTCTGCTAATGGAAATACGATTAATTATCTACTAATTAATGTTAAATCCGAACCCTTAAATCGGATAGAAGTTAGACAAGCTCTAGCCGCTTTAATCAATCGTTCTATTATTAATGAACGGGTATTACAAAATCAAGGAGAAAAATTATTTAGTTTAATTCCTACTACCTTTAGCGATTATAAACCCACCTTTTATTTAAAGTACGGTGATGGTAATATTGAAAAAGCCAAACAACTTTTAACCCAAGCTGGATATACGCCAGAAAATCCGGCCATCGTTGAGCTTTGGTATGCGTCTAATTCCTCTAATAAAGGGTTTTTAGGATTAACCTTAAAAGCCTTAGCAGATAGGGATTTAGGCGGGTTACTAAAATTACAACTCAATAGTGTAGAATCGACTACAGCCTTTAAATATTTAGAGGAGGGAATTTATCCGACTTTTATCTTAGATTGGTATGCGGATTTTCTCGATGCTGATAACTATATTCAACCCTTTTTAGAATGTAGTCAAGGTTCAGTTGAAACTGGATGTGTCAAGGGTTCCAGTCAATATCAGGGTTCCTTTTATTATAGCGATCGCATGAACCAATTAATTGCCCAACAGCGACAAGAACAAAATCCAGAAGCTCGGAAATTAATCTTTCAGGAAATTCAAGAACTTCTCGCCGAAGATGTGCCTTATATTCCCCTTTGGCAAGATAAAACCTATGTTTTTGCTAAAAACGGAATTGACAATATTCGGTTACAATTAACTCAACAGTTACCCTTTTGGACAATTAAAAAATAAACTGACCCTATGAAAAAATTACTCCTATCCCTATCCGTTGCTAGTCTATCCATTCTGTCTATGATTAACCCTTCTATGGCTTCTGATGCTCTCAGTGGAACCTCTTGGAAATTAATATCCTGGGGCAATGAAAAATCCACCCAAACGCCCCTAGATGAAACGGAAATCACCCTACAATTTGAAAATAATCAAATTAGTGGTTCATCGAGTTGTAACCGTTACTTTGCATCCTACACCATTGAGGATGAACAATTAAAATTTGGTGTAGCCGGAAGAACTCAAATGGCTTGTCCCGAAGAAATTATGAAGCAAGAAGATCAATTTCTCTCAGCTTTAGAAAAAACCCGAACTTTTGAGATTAATGCTGAAGGTAAACTACAAATTAAATATAAAATAAATCAAGGATCTGGGGTAATGATATTTACCCCAAATCAACCCGAATAACCCGTAGTAAGTCCTTTAGGACTCTCTATATTTGAGTTTTAAAGGACTCACTACTTTTTATGAAAATTAATCTTGGGATAGAATAGCAATTAGTTCACTTTTCTTAATATTTGATTTTACTTTTATATCTCGTTGTTTCGCAATTTCTTTGAGTTGAGCTACAGTCATAGCATCATATTTTAACTTTGTTATCAGTGTATCAAAATTAGCTGTTAAATTATTAACAGTAGTTTCAATCTTTTGTAATCGATGATTAATCTGTGTATTTTCAGAAGATATTGTTTGAGATAATGCTTGAAATTTAGTGTTAATATCTTTCATCAATTCCCGCATTTGTTGTTTTAATTGTAATTCTAAAGGGGGGTGTTCTTGTCTGGTTACTTCAGACGTTATAGGTGGAATAGAACCACCGCCAAGCAATTGTTCCAATTCGGTTTTCATCGTAATTGCTTGTTCATCTGTCAAATCAAAAACCCAAACCCAAAGACGCTCAATTTCTAATTCTTCAGCGACGATACACCAATCTGCACCATAAACAATTTCATATTCTTTTTCTTCATCATAAGCTTTAGTTCGTCGTACAACTAAAGACCCTAAATTACTTTGATGTTCCCTCAGTGTTTGTGCTAAAATTTCTCGTCTTTCTGGTAAAATTTCTATCGTTTCTGCATTCGGTATAGCAATTTGAAACGTATGAATTTGACCATGAATAATAGGTTGAATTCCTAAATAAGAACCAATTTGAATCTGACGCTCTGATAAACTCATCGATTTTAATTCCCTGTTTTAGAAATAGAAACTTTAACTAAGTGTTGAGCTAAGTCCAAATAACGTTCACAGGCTTTTTGGGCGGCTTCCTTTTCTGGAAAGGTCAATTGATCATCAAATTCCGAGGAAAAAATTGGATATCCTTTATCGGGACAGTTAGAAACAATATTCAGTCGAGGAACCCAAGTATGTTCTGGGAATAAATCAATATTATCCTGTTCTCCGATTTTATCTAATATCTCAAAAATTTGATTTCCCATCGAAAGATTAAAACTAGAAGAACGTTGATCATACATACTGACAACAATTCCTAAAATTGGTAAAGGTTCTTCTTTATATTCCCCAATTTTACGAGCTTTTTCAATCACATATTCTAAGGCTCTGACGGGATAAGCAGATAGTTGTGTGGGGATTAAAATGCCTGAAGAAGCCATCAAGGAAATCGCATTCACTTTACTAAAAGACGGAGGCGGATCAATTAAAACAAAATCATAATGATGATTTTTAAGCTTCTTAGCTAAAACTCTATCAATATCAACAGTGCTCAATAAATCCGGTTCCTTATAACTTAATCGAATATGGGACGGAACTAAATGTAACTTCAGATTTCCCCATTGTTTTTCAATCACTATATCTTCTAGTTTAACTCTTGGATCAATTAATAAATGGGTAATATCTTTTTTCCCTTGATTTTCAATATCCTCTAACGGATCAATTCCTAAACCCATTGTTAAGTTAGCTTGAGCATCTATATCAATCAAAAGCACGTTATAACCTAAATGATTTAAGGCGGCTCCTAAATTAATCGTCATCGTGGTTTTCCCCACTCCACCTTTATTATTAAACACCGTAATGATCATCGATTTATTCTCCTGATTAGAATTAGCAATAAATTTTGATTCTGGCTGCTCCGAATTTTTTCCTGATGATTTAGGAGGTTCGGAATTAGGCTTTTTACTCCGATTAAATAATCCTAACATAGTTGGATTTTGGAATGAATTGGCAATCGCCCTTAAAAACCGAGCATGAACTTTTTGTTGACTTCTTTGTAACGCTTGACTAAATTTTAATCCTATTTTTTTACCCAATAATTTATGTACAAGTTCAAAGTCTTGAATCAGTTGGGATTGAGAATAGGTTAAAATTGTCTGGATATCCCCACTATAATTATAGAGAATTCTAAACTCATAGCCATTGGTTAATAACCCCAAAATAGCTCCCGACTTTCTCATATAATCATGAATCTGCCAACTCGAATAAAAAATTTTTTTCTGAGGTGCTTTAACTTCAATGATTAAATAGGGGGGATGAGGTGCAACTGCTTCATGAGGATGAACACAAAAATCAACTCTAACTTTACGAATAACGGCTTGTTCCCGCCAGTCCTGAGCATTATACCCTAAACTTTCCAATAGAGGGATAATAATATTTTGCTCAATATCCGATTCACTACTGGCGGGTGTAATTGATGTAAACCCTTGAGAAAGCGTTGAATTTGTTAATAGCATGAAGTGAACAGATGCACTTTTGTCTTATTATATCTGCCTAATCAGCAAATAACATCAGTGTAATTACTTATTTTCTGTAATTTTATTTGACTTAAAAACAAGAACAAAATACGGATGAATTAATTTAAAACTGTAGTGAGTCCTTCAGGACTCAAATATAGAGAGTCCTAAAGGACTTACTACTAAAAAGTAGTGAGTCCTTCAGGACTCAAATATAGAGAGTCCTGAAGGACTCACTACTAAATCTAATTACTGCTTGTATTCCTTGAAAGAAACATAAGCATTTTCAGGATCATATAAATGACACTGATCTACGATATGAGTCATTAAAGACCAGGAAAAATCACATTCAGGATACAGATATTCACCCCAATTGTCTTGAAT
>Ga0082207_1000625_pt1 | contig 19452 bp, 21 predicted proteins | sample LakMenEpi10Aug09_FD_71540 | JGI IMG/M metagenome (GOLD analysis project Ga0082207, IMG submission 71540)
GAGCACTTCTATCCCACGTATCTTTACTACAAAATTTAGCAGTCTTTGTAAAACTATGTTTACAAGTTTGGCAAGTAAATTGAACTGCATTAAATATGACATCTTGATCACTTATATTTTCTGGAGCCTTCTGTTTACAAGCCTTACAGAGAGTGAGAGGTATACGAACTGGCTGTTCTTTGTAAGAAGGATATGGAGGAAATTCAAGATACTGCGCTTCAAACTCTGGGATTACTGTTTTACATTTTTCACAATTAACATATCTACATTTTGTTTCACCGCAGTGAAAACAACTTCTTAAACTACTGTCAAATAATTTTCCACATCGAGCACATTGAATTAACTGAGACATAAGTAAATCACAGGGTTGTTTTATTTTTGGAAATAATCGCTAAAAATTCGGATGTAATTTTTAAAATTTGATAATAGGACTTAATAAATGCAAAAAAGAGGCTCTGCTTCCCATTAAAAAACAGCAGGCGGAGCGTGCAATCTAGTATTGTTAGGTTCTACCCCAGGGATGATTGGATTGAGAGTGCCTTTTCCTTGAAATCTGAATATTTGCATCAAGAAAAGGCAGTTGCTGATTAATTAAAACCTGCTGGAATTACCTTAATCCCCTGTTGAGCAGCTAGATAAATTCTATGTCTCCCATTACAAATTTCGTAAGGTCGTGTTCCTCTGTATAGTACAATAGGCTCTTTTTTGTCATGAAGCAAACTGGATAACGAATTAGGAGAATTTTCTAATGCGCGTATTTTACGCTCATTAAGTTCGCTTCTCTTAGGAATCCTAATATCCGACATTTTTACAGGTACAGTTTCTATATCCATATTTTCATTTTTACTTTACTCAATTTTAATTTAAGAATAGGTCAGACTCAAATCAATGTCAGTCTGAAAAGTAGGAATTTTGACAAAGTTGCAAAAGTATGCAAAGTACGAATAGTATTAAAAGTAGGGTAAAATGTGATCACCTTTAACATTTTCTTGGCTTATGGATATTGAAGAAGTCCTAGAACTGGCAGATCATCTCATTTTTACCAAGACAGGAAAACACTTAGATCATCTCCAACAAGCGATTCTGCGAGGTACTATACAAAACTGTACATACTCGGAAATTGCTGAAGATCATTATGCCAGTGAAAGTCATGTTAAATGGGTAGGTTCAGAATTATGGAAAATTATCTCTGAAGAGTTAGGAGAAACTGTTAAAAAATCTAATTTTAGAGGTATATTTGAGAAAGGAAGAATTTATAAGAATCATCAATCAGCTATCGTTAAAAATATAACAGGCGAAAATGTTACAGTTAATAATCATCTAAATGTTTCTTGCAAAACAGAAAGAGCTAAAGCTCAACAACAAAATGAATCAAATCTAAATGATACCCAAACTACTCTTAACCAACCGCATATTGACTTAAACGACGCACCAAAAATAACAAAATTTTACGATCGCACTCAGGAACTTTCTACCCTAGAAAAATGGATAATAGAAGATAGAGTTCAATTAATAACCCTTTTAGGTTTAAGTGGAATTGGCAAAACAACCCTTTCCCTTCATTTGATAGATGAAATTAAAAATAACTTTGATTATATCATTTATCGTAGTCTGGGTTTTACTCCTACCCTAGATGAAACCTTAACGAACTTGTTAGAAATATTCGGCAATCAAGATAAAACAGAAGTTCCCCTAAAGCTCGAAACAAAACTTTCTCAACTGTTCAATTATCTGCGTCAATATCGCTGTCTTATTATCCTAGATGATATCCAAATGCTGTTTTGTGAGGGACAATTGGCAGGTCACTATCAATCTGGTTATGAGAATTATCAACTATTTTATAAAAAAATTGCCGAGGTTTGTCATCAGAGTTGCGTTATCTTAAACAGTTGGGAAAAACCTAGAGAAATTGAAAAAATTGAATTTGAAAATCGTCCTGTTCGTACTTTAATATTAGGAAGTTTAAGTTTAGCTGCTCAAGATATTTTCAGAGATAAAAATTTATCTAATCCTGAAACATGGGATATCTTAATTAATACCTATCAAGGCAACCCTTTATGGTTAGGAATGATAGCAACTCTGATTCAAGAATTATTTAATAGTAGAGTAATTGAGTTTTTGTACTATGATGAGCCGATTTTATGCGACTCCCTGCAAGAGCAACTTAAGCTACATTTTCAACGTTTATCTCCACAGGAAAAAACGGTGATAACTGTACTTTCTAATTCTCCTGAAAGCCTGAATTTGCAGTCTGTTTTAACTCAGACTAAACTATCAAATTCAGAGTTATTAAATACTATTCAATCTCTAATTAGGCGTTTTTTAGTGGTCAGAGAAGAAAAAGATAATATGACATTTTTTATTGTGAATCCTCTCTTAAAAGAATATGTTAAAAGGGTTTAAAGTTGGGGTTTTATTTTAAAAGTTCCCATGTTTACCATTGCTGATGTTGATGGGATTATTAATCAACCCGAATTCTATCAGAATGGACGCTATTATTTTACCGGGGTTTGGCAACAAGCGGGGGAAGGTTCTCCAGGTCAACAACAGATTATAAAAGCGATCGCACCTCACCCCACCGGACTCGATTTTAATACCCTAAAAACGGTTACAAATTTAGATCCTAATTCCCTACAAAATGCCCTCGATACCCTTTCGCGCCATGATGTTATTATAGAAACTGATAACCATTGGCGGATCATTGTAGAACTATTTCGCCGTTGGGTCATTAATAGTGTTAAACTAAACCTATTGACTTAATGTAATAGCAGGTGATTCAGAAAATTATGCTAAAAAACATTGAAGTTCGGTTAGAAATATTTCAAGAAGGTAATTTTTATGTAGCCCTTTGTCCTGATTTAGATGTTTCTAGTTTTGGTGAAACCCTGGAAGAAGCAAAACAATCTGTTCAAGAAGCATTAGAAGCTTTTTTTGAAGAATGCGAAATAATGGGAACATTAAGCATTGTTTTGGAAGAAGCAGGTTTTATGCAACAGAATTGAAGTATGTCATAATATTGTTAAATATCGGTTTCCGTTATTTATGAACTTAAAAAAGAGGTTAAACCATGTATCATATTACAGGAGAATATGCTAAAAACAACTTCAGTGAAGTTTTAGAAAAAGCCAGTACGGAACCGGGAGGAGTTGTTATTGTTCAGGAAAATAAAAGTTTCATTCTCATCAGTCAGGAAGAATTAGAAAGCTGGATAGAAACCGCCGAACTACTTCAAGATAAAACTTTAATTGCTGATATTGAAGCCTCTCGTCAAGAATATAATCAGGGGGAAGTTTTTACATTATAATTAGAACAAAAACCCATTACGGCGATTAATTTTAGTGATCAGTGCGATCGCATTTTACTTTTTATTGTCGAACTGTTTTGCCATTGAGTTATTAATAATTGACCCCTCCTAACTTCCTATTGAATAGCAGTGCGAACGTCCTCGTTCGCTGATTTAATTTTATCATAAGGAATTACTAGCGAGTGAGGACACTCGCATTGCGATCAGATCAGGATTATGGAATTGTATTTTATGGGTTTCCGTTCGCTAATTTTATTCTATGCAGTAATCGTTATTAATATTCTAGGGTAGTTCAAAATTCTTGCGAAATTAAGCGGAAATGGGTTGATCTCCACCGAAAAGAATAGGGTTGTGTGCAAAAAACCTTTTTTCTCTTTTTAACTTAACTTATTTAAGAGATAAAAAAGATTGAAAAAGGTGATTTTATTCAGAATGGGAGGGGTTAAAATGATGTTACATTCAATTTTAATAATTCTGTTTCAAGGAGGACTAACTCTTTTAGCGGTGGGTGCGATCGCTTATTTGTGTGCTTGTTTATTCATGTTTTTAAGACAAACTCGATTTATTTTTTTCCCCTCCCGTTTAATTTCTATGACCCCGGATGATGTGGGTTTATCCTATCAAGATATTGAGTTACAAATTTCTACTCCTTCAGGAAAAATAGAAACGGTACATTGTTGGTGGATTCCTTCAGAAACTAATCCTAATCAAAAAGTGATTATTGATTTACATGGAAACCGCAATACTATAGAGGGAAATATCGGATATGCTGAACAATTTCACGAAATGGGATTATCGGTTTTATTAGTAGAATATCGGGGTTATGGACGCAGTACAAATCGCTTTCCCTCGGAAAAAACCGTTTATCAAGATGTAGAAGCTGCCTGGAATTATTTAGTAAATGAACGACAAATTAATCCCCATAATATTTATGTTTTTGGTCATTCATTGGGAGGAGCGATCGCAATTAATTTAGCTTTAAAACATACTGAAATTGCCGGATTAATTATTGAAAGTTCCTTTACTAATATTCGAGAAATGATCGATTATAAAAAGAAATATTGGATGTTTCCAATTAATTTAATTTTAACCCAAAAATTCGATTCTCTAGCTAAAATTTCTGCCTTAAAAATGCCGATATTATTGACTCATGGAACCGAAGATGAGTTAATTCCTAAAACCATGAGTGAAGACCTGTTTAACGCCGCTATAGAACCCAAACAGCTTTTAATTGTTGCGGGTGCGGGTCATAATAATGTTAGACAGGTTGGAGGGAAGGAATATTGGGAAACGGTACAACAATTTTTAACTTTACAATCTCAGAAACCGGGTTTCTAATAGTTATCTCTTGGCTAAAATCAGTATTCCTTAGAAACCCGGTTTCTGACTAAATTTATGAATAAAAACAGGTAAGGGCGACTAATTAGCCACCCCTACAAATAATATTATCGAATGGAAAAATAGTATAAAACCAAATTAATTGAGATTAACTGTTTTCCTCGAACCCTAATTCCTTATAATTTGGATGGGGTTGTTTGAGCATCGTTCTGAGAAAGTTCGGGAGCTACTTGGTGATTTAATGCCGCCACAAGCTGACGTCTCACTTTTGTTGCCCACAAATCAAAATCGAAACTTTCACTGGTCGGAATATCCTCTAAAGAAGTTTCGCGCACAGTTTCTTTACTTAAAGTCATGGTTTTTCGCCTCCTGTTTCAACTCGCAGTGAAGACAGGCGCGTTCCTTCGGGAGAAGTCCCTACTTCCGTCTTTTAGTAGTCATTTTGGTATGCGAGAATCAAAGACTACCAAGAGATGAACGATTTCACTACTCCTTCTGATCGTAGCGCTAAATCCAATTAATATCAAATTATCTTATGCTGATTTTACATAATTATTATACGTTTTTTGCTCTATCTCTGTTAATAACCTCAATCTTTGCTTTTACATCTATCCGATGAGATATCTTTGTTGCTCAATACCAAATAAATTGATTACAATAGGAACATCGGCTTTTCTGATGAAAAAATATTTTAAAGTTTTCTCCTGATAAATGCACCCTTCCTTGAACTTCATTCAGAAAGAGTGCATTTTTTTTGTTAGAGAAAAACCACAACGCTTAACGCAAAGCGGCTTCATCCAGTTGACTCGGACGCACAGAAATTTGTTCAGTTTTTTGTCCGCGATGGAGAGTGATTTTAAGGGGTTGACCAATTTTGCTTTTTTCCACCAAACGCTGCAATTGGTCGGCGCTACTAATAGCTTGTCCATCAATTTCTGTAATCACATCTCCTCGACGTAAACCCGCATTTGCCGAGGGACTATTGGGAATAATTTGTACTACTAATACCCCATTAAATTCAGGAATTAACAGTAAGGAATTAGGGTTATTATTCAGTTGTTTTGCCATATCTGCCGTTAAGGTTGCCATGCGAATCCCAATATAGGGGTGAGCAATTTTTTCTCCTCTAACTAACGCGGCTTCAATGGCTTTAGCGGCATCAATAGGAATGGCAAAACCAATCCCTTGACCATCGGCTCGAATAGCGGTATTAATTCCAATTACTTCCCCCTGAGCATTTAATAACGGCCCCCCAGAATTACCTGGATTAATGGCGGCATCGGTTTGAATAAAATCTAATCGTTTATCGGGAATCCCAACTTGAGAACTGGGACGATTTAAGGTACTAACAATTCCTAGGGTAACGGTATTATCTAATCCCAAAGGATTTCCTAAAGCAATCGCCCAATCTCCGACTTGAACTTCACTGGAATTTCCTAAAGGAGCAACGGGTAAATTATTACCATTAATTTTAATCACGGCTAAATCTGAGGGGTCATCACTGCCTCTAACTTCTCCTTGAAATTGACGACCATCTTTGAGGGTAACGGTGACTTTATCGGCTCCTTTAATTACATGGGAATTGGTTAAAATAATCCCACTACTATCAATAATAAATCCCGAACCCTGTCCCCGTTGTTGATATTCTTGGGGAGTTTGGGGCATTCCTTCCCCAAAGAAACGGCGGAAAAAAGGATCATCAAAAAAAGGATCGGAAATATTAGCAGAAACCGTGCGTTCCGTATCAATTCTAACAACGGCTGGCCCGACTCGATTCACCGCAACTGAGACAAAATTTCCGAAGAAATTAGGGTTAGGAATGGCGGTAACTGTTGGGGGTTGAGTTTGGGTTGGGATGGGTTCAGCTTGGGCAGAAGTTATCAAAAAATGCGGGAAAATCTGTATACTGATTAAGGTTAAGCTTACACTTAAAACCGCAACCAAAAGATAACTAATAATGGAATTAATAGCAACGGTTTTTGGCTGTATTTTCTCCATAGATTCATCCTCAATGCTCTCATTTTCATTCTGAGGCTGAGATTCTGATTCGTTAATACTCAAAGCAACTATCCTCAATTTTAACATAAAAATCAATAAGAAGAAAAGCGGAAATATTGTCATAAATCCGCCTTCCTCTTTTTTGATTATAGTCGAAATTTCCTAAAAATTCGACTATAATCGACACTATTTTTGTTTAGCCTACCTTGAGCAAAGGTTGATGCAATTGCTAATCCCTAACCAACGGTTATTTTCACTACTTTATTTTTTTCTGCTTCCGCTTTGGGTAAGGTTAAGCTGAGAATCCCGTCTTTATATTCAGCCTGAACTTGAGTGTTTTGAATCCGATTAGGAAGGGGAATCACTCGGCGGAATTTTCCATAACGGAATTCGCTGCGACTGATGCCTTTTTCTTCGGTTTGGTTGGTTGATTTTCGTTCTCCCGTAATCGCAACGCCATCAAGACTGACTTGGACATCCAAATCCTCTGGATTTACCCCAGGAACTTCCAGTTTCAGGATAATTGCTTCGGGGGTTTCTTCGAGTTCAGCCGGAGGAAAGAGGGACATCGCGGCTTTTTCCGAAGGAAGGGCCAAACTATCAAACAGACGATTCATTTCTCGTTGTAGAGAATCAATTTCTTGGAAGGGTTGCCAGCGTAATAACTGCATAATCGTTACCTCCATTGACAAATTATTTGATACAATATTTATATAGGCTTGACTACAGCCTTGATGATTCTAAGGATAGTAAATCGGCCGCCGGAATAAATTCGGTTTTAACGAATAAAAAACGGGAAATAGCCGTACTTAAGAGAAAGAGTAGAAACCCAGGACGGGTAATCAGTAGCAGGCGGGATACAGTGGTGTATTTTTTTCTGTGTATAGTCTTGGGAATTTAATCTATAAACCTCAAGTATCTGTTCTGTATGAATGAGTACGTTATTGAAGTTTTAATACTTCCCAAGGTTAGAACTTGTTTTAAATTTTATAAAGATTATTCGTGAATTAATCCTAATGACAACCACTCTGCCCAACAATCAGGGCATTCTGCCGCAGCAACCTGAACTCCCCTCAGTTTCTGACCGCCTAACCAGTTTATTAAACCGTTTACAACCGCCCCCACAAATATTAATTTTAATCTTTGCCCTTGTAATTGGCGGGGGGACGGGATTAGTAATGGTAATGTTTCACGGATTAGTGGAACTATTACAACGGTTAACCCTAGAAGATTTCATGGGATTAATGATGCCATTTGGTCTATGGACATTGGCATTAATTCCACCGATTGGGGGTCTAATTGTGGGGTTAATTCGCTATCGTTATCAAGAGTTTTTTGGCGAGGGGATTTCTTCTTTAATTAATACTCAAAGAATCCAAATTATTTCTCCTTTCAGACCCTTTATTAAACTTTTAGCTGCCGCCATTTCTTTAGGTACGGGTGCTTCATTAGGCCCGGAAGGGCCGAGTGTAGAAATTGGGGCGAATTTAGGAGCAATTTTAGGGCAAAATTTTCAAGTTTCTAAAGAGCGCTATCGTCTATTATTAGGAGCCGGAGCCGCCGCCGGATTAGCCGCTGGATTTAATGCTCCCATTGCTGGGGTTTTCTTTGCTTTGGAAGTAATTTTAGGTTCAAGTTTTGCGGCTTCGGGTGTGGGTTTAGTCCTATTATCATCGGTGGTTTCTTCTGTAGTTGCTCGAATTGTTTTTGGTGACCATCCGGCCTTTTCTCCCCCGGTTTATGAGGTTCGTAGCAATTGGGAATTATTACTTTATTTAGGATTAGGCTGTTTAGCCAGTTTTGTTTCCTTAGCTTATACCCAAGCGATTAAATTTTCTCAACGTTGTTTTCGAGGAGAAGTTCCGGCTTTCTTCTGTTTAACCAAAATTCCCCGCATTTTACATCCGATGTTGGGAGGTTTATTTGTCGGAATTGTAGCCATTCAATTTCCCCATATTCTCGGCCCGGGTTATGGCACAATTCAAGCCCTATTACAAGAGGGGCGATTTTCCTTAGATTTATTGATGATTTTATTAGTCCTTAAAATTATTGCTACTTCTGTTAGTTTGGGTAGTGGATTAGTGGGGGGAATTTTTGCTCCCGCGATGTTTATTGGGGCAACATTGGGAGCAACTTATGGGCAAGCCGTAGGGGGATTAGTACACCCTTTTTTACCAGATATTGCTCCCCCGGCTGCCTATGCAATGGTGGGAATGGCGGCGGTATTAGCGTCGAGTGTGCGAGCGCCTTTAACGGCGATTTTATTATTATTTGAAATGACTCAAAATTATCTAATTATTTTACCGTTAATGGCGGCGGTGGGGGTAAGTGTTTTAATTGTGGATGTGGTGCAATCTAATCAATCGACTTCTGGATTAAATTTACAACAAATGGGGGTTTATTTAGAACGACCCAATGAATTAGAAATCTTACAAACTATTAGAATTTCTGAAGTTATGGGTCAATCCTATTTAACCCTTCCCTGTTCCATGCCTATTTTAGAGGCAGGTGCGGTGATGGTACAACTGAATTGTCATACGGCTTTAATCTTAGATGAAACCTCTCAATTAGCCGGATTAGTAACGGTTACAGATATCCGTCGTTCCATTTTTCAGGCTACAAACCCCGATTCTTCTTTAGCATTAGGACAGCAAATATTAAAGGAAATTTGCACAACAGAAATCCTCTGCGCCTATGAAGATGAACCCGTTCAGGTCGCATTAGAACGGATGGCGGCGCGAGATTTGCCCCAATTACCCGTTGTCACTCGTGAACATCCGCGTCAACTGGTTGGCATTATTGAAAAAGAACAAATTGCTTTAGCTTGTAATATTGCTGTTACCAAAGACGCCTTACAACCCTATTTACCCAACTCGTAGTAACCCCTTTAGGGGTTAGTCAATACTTGTAGTAACCCCTGAATAGGTAAGAGATAGAGAGCCCTTCAGGGCTCACTACGAATTAGAGGATTTCCCTTCTTAAATAGGGTTGTAAAACATCAGGAATACGGATGGTTTCATCGGGTTGTTGATAATTTTCTAAAATCGCGGCCATGGTTCGACCAACGGCTAACCCGGAACCATTTAAAGCATGAATATATTGTGTGCCTTTCTTACCCGCTTCTTTAAAGCGAATATTAGCCCGTCTAGCTTGAAAATCCCTAACATTGGAACAGCTAGAAATCTCTCGATAGGTTCCGGCCGAGGGCAACCACACCTCAATATCATAACATTTTGCCGCCGAAAATCCTAAATCCCCCGTACATAATTCTATCACCCGATAGGGTAATTTTAACGCCTGTAAAACCCCTTCTGCATCCTGGACTAATTTCTCATGTTCTGCTTCTGAACTATCAGGATGAACCAGTTTTACCATTTCTACTTTATTAAATTGATGTAACCGAATTAACCCCCTAGTATCCCGACCATAACTTCCCGCTTCTCGACGAAAACAAGGGGTATAAGAACAGTGATAAATCGGTAATTGTTCCGCTTCTAAAATCTCATCTCGATACAAATTCATCACTGATACTTCCGATGTCGGAATTAACCATAAATCATCAGCATCACATTTGAAACTTTCTTCCGCAAATTTAGGCAATTGTCCCGTTGCTGTTAAGGAGGTACTATTCACTAATAACGGCGGTATTACCTCAAGATAACCATTATTTGTATGGCGGTCTAACATAAACTGAATTAACGCCCTTTCTAGGGCCGCACCCGCTCCTTTTAAGGCTACAAATCGCGCTTGGGCAACTTTAACCGCCTGTTTAAATTCCAATATATTCAGTTTTTCCCCAATATCCGCATGATGCAAAATATTAGGATTTGTAGGAATATATTTATCTCCCCAACGTCTAATTTCTAAATTTTCCCGTTCATCTTTTCCCACGGGAGTTGATTCACTGGGTAAATTCGGAATTGGTAATAATAATTGATTGATTTGAGCATCAATTTCTTTCTCTTTTGGCTCCAATTCACTCAACTTAATTTTAATTTGTTGACCTTCCTCTCTTAACGCTTTAATTTCTTCGCCTTTGGGGTCACATCCCGACTTAATTTTATCCCCAACTAATTTACCAATATCGTTACTCCGGGTTTGTAATACAACTCGTTCTTGTTCGAGTTGGCGACGTTGTTCATCTAAGGTTAAAATAGGTTGCAAATCATACTCGCCCCGCAAATTTAGGCGTGCTTGCACTGTGGCTGAATTTTCCCGAATTAATTTGATATCTAACACGGCATTTCCTTTAATATTGCTTGATTTTTGATTATTGGTTCATCTTTATAGTTTACTGCATTCAGGGAACATCTAACAAGGGAATCATGGTAAGAAAAGATAAGATATTAAGGGGCGATCGCCTTCTCTAAAAACAATGTTATCAATCAGTTAAGCTATTCCCTATTTGATCAACTTTAACCCCATCAATAGCTTCTATACTTTCAACCATTGGTAAAGATGAAAAAGCCGGAGTCATAATTATTAATCCCCTGGGAACACATTCCACTTCTATCGGTGTTGTCCCAATAATTTCTCCATCTACAACTACTTTTTGGGGTGGATTTGTAGAAATTCTAATCCGTTGAGTTCTAAATCCAATCAAATTATCCCGTTGAATTTCTACCTTCAGTAAACCCGCCCCCAATAAACCCATCATTCCCGCCACCGCCTGCATTTTATTCGCCGGAGATGTATAGATTAAAACCTCTAATAATCCATCATCAGGAACAATTTGTCCCAAACCTTGGGCTAAAACCGAAGTAGGAGGGGCGACATTAGCAATGGTAATGGCGGCGGCTTCAACTTGATTAATTTCGCCATTAATTTCAATTGTTGTTTCAAAGTCTTTTTGTTCTTTTAATTGTTGCCATCCCGCCATAATATAAGCTAAGGGCCCCCAGCGTTTTTTTGCATCTCGATCCGCCTTATTAACTGTTTCCGCTTCAAACCCAATTCCCGCTAATAAAATCATCGGTAAACTGTTACAATAAGCCATATCAACGGTGCGGGTTAATCCGGCAATAATTACTTCACAAGCTCCTTGAATATTAGTCGGAATTCCCAAAGCCACCGAAAACGCATTAGCAGTTCCCCTAGGAATAATTCCCAAGGGAATATTAGTATTAATCACGGCTCCAGCTACGGCGGAAACCGTACCATCTCCCCCCGATGCGATGACTAAATCCACATTTTCTGCGATCGCGTCTTGTGCTAATTGAGTCGGATCATTTTCTCTGGTTGTTAAGCAAACTTTTAAGTGAAAATAGGGTTCTAATAATTGCCGAATTAATAATAAATCTTGATTGGCATTTCCTACCCCAGCAACGGGATTAAAAATCAAATGAGCCGAACGAGTTCGTCGCAATTGCACAACAATGGCTTCGGCGGTTCCAATATTAGTAGCGATTGGAATATTATAGATATTGCAAACTCTTAATAAATTTAAAAGCGGGAATTCATAAAGGTGGGTTTGGGTGGATTCTACTAAATAAATAACAGCTACAATTTCTTCTCTTGCAGTGATTTTAGAGGCGATCACCATATCTCCCCCTTGTCGCAAAGGCAAAACCGTCTCAACCTTTAACCAGGTCTGTTGAGTTAAAGCCGTTGCGATACTGTCTAAACCCGCTAGATGATAATGGGACAGAACATTCGCGTGTTGAGTCACAAAGTCAACCAGAGTTTCTTGCTGAGTCTCATCAGCTAAGAGGAAAATTGTCCCTGACATAATTCACTCATTATTATTGCAATTATTATTATAGCTAATTTAACTATTTTCAGGATGATCTAATCCCAAATGTTTCCAAGCCGCAGGCGTCGCCACACGACCCCGATTTGTCCGTTGAATAAACCCAATTTGCATTAAATAGGGTTCATAAACTTCTTCAATAGTTTGGGTATCTTCCCCCGTAATTGCCGCCATGGTTTCTAATCCCACTGGCCCCCCTTTGAATTTCTCAATAATAGCCGTTAACATATTTCGATCCGTCCAATCTAATCCCAGGGGATCAACATTAAATAATTCCAAAGCAATATTCGCCACTTCTGCATTAATTTCCCCCGTACTTTTGACCTGAACATAATCTCGAACTCGACGTAATAAACGATTAGCAATTCTAGGTGTTCCCCTAGCCCGTTGGGAAATTTCGATCGCGCCTTCTGGGGTTATAGGAGTATTTAATAACTTCGCACTTCGTTGAACAATTAAACTTAATTCGTCTACTTCATAAAAGCGTAACCGTTGAATAATTCCAAAGCGATCGCGCAGGGGAGCCGTTAAGGAACCTACCCGGGTTGTAGCACCAACAATGGTAAAAGGTTTCAGGGGAATACTCCGAGTTTTTGCCGATCTTCCCTGACCAATAGTAATATCTAATCGACAATCCTCCATCGCCGGATATAAAATTTCCTCCGCCACTTTAGATAAGCGATGAATTTCATCAATAAATAATACTTCCCCTGGTTTCAAACTGACTAATAATCCCGCAATATCCCTGGGTTTTTCTAAGGCTGGAGCCGTGGTAATTTTACAAGTCACCCCCATTTCCGAAGCTAAAATTAGGGACATGGTGGTTTTTCCTAATCCTGGGGGGCCATATAATAATAAATGATCTAAAGGTTCCTGACGGGATTTCGCGGCCGCGATCGCAATTGATAAAACCTCTTTTAAATCCTTTTGTCCCACATAATCTTCTAAACGATGGGGTCGGATTTTCTCATCCTGTTGACGATTAATTTCTTCTTCGGGTGTCGCTTCCGCTTCTAACAAATAATCCAATTCATCCGTCGGCTCACTATTCTTGGATTTTCTGGATTTTTTAGCCATGGGAGTCGCCAACCCAGAAAACTCATCAGACGGTTCGGGTTCAGGGGACTGCTTTTTTGAAGAAATAATCGCCATAATAGACCTATGCCATACCGGGGCTACAGGTTCCAACTTTAGCAGGTTTTGGGTGAAACTAATCCTATTATTAGTTTCCAAACCAATATAAAATAAGAACTGAATAAGGGAATAGGCAATTAGGGAATGGGTAATAGCAAGAGTTTACCTCCCGGTAATCCCTATTAAAAGCCTTAAAAGATCCCCAGCAAGCAGTTAAGACACCAGACGGATCTTGGAACCCAGACGGTAAAGTGTTTCCCCCCCTGTTCCCTGTTCCCTGCTATAATACTTCTAGTTATTTCATATCATTCGTAATTCCCCGCCATATACAAAAAATCTGTGAAGACAGACGCTAGGGACATCTTCACAGATACCTGAAAACCAGGCTCAAAATTACGACATGGCTTGAATGATAAAGTCAAAGTAGGGGGATGCTTCCTTAGCATCTTCGTCATCGAGTAACGCCAGAGACGCTTCCTTGAGACAACGAACCGCTTCCACCATCCCAGGCATCGGAACACCCAAAGAGTTATACATATCTTTGACGCCGATTAAACCAATGTCTTCTATAGGATCTTTATCACCCGAAAGAATTCCATAGGTAATCAGCCGCAGATACCAACCATAGTCCCGAATACATAGGGCTCGTTCCCGTGATCCTGAAGCATTACCACCTGGGGCAATAAAATCAGGGCGTTTTTTCCACAGTTGGTTACTAGCACGGTCTACAATCTTCTTTTCATTATCCGCAATGGTCGAAGCAATTCGCACGCGCTGTTCACCCGTTTTTAAAAAGTCATTGATGTTTTTGAGTTCACCAACGCTAGGATAACGGAGTTCATCATCAGCTTTGAGAATAACTTGGCTAACTACTGTCATCTAAAACCTCAGAGCTATTAAAGTTTTTCAAGATACCATTAAGTAGTTTAGCGACTTGAGGGGAACAGGGGAAGTCATAACCCCGTAAACTTTCGCCTATGGTGATCAAAGTCGGGTGGAAACACCTGTGCAAAGTCGTGGAGAGCAGGCAGGGTCAAGAGTTATCTGCTCAGGTTCAGTATGAATACCCTTAACAATTCTTAATTTTTAACCCTCAACGGTTAATCAGTCATCAGTCATCAGTGATCAGTGATCAGTTAAGAGGTAGTTAGCAGTTATTTGGAATAAAATAAATCTTTACTTTATAAGACAAGTCTGGGAAATTGAAAACTCAGTGTCTTCAGACCACCAGATGAAAAGCGACTCAAGGGAATTTATTCCCCGTGAATATTTCTTTAATCTATGTTAATATTAACATAGGTCGAAACAAGGAGATTTCCATGATAGTTCTGGAATACAAAGTTAAAGGCAAATCCAATCAATACAAAGCGATTGACGAAGGTTATCAGTTTAAAAGTTATCAGTTTAAGAGTTTTCAGTTGTCTACTATTAACTCCTACGCTGATAACTGTTAACTGTTAACTCATGACTGACTAATCAACCCGCACCCATATTTGTAATTGTGGATGTGAATTGCATAGAGATACAAATGCTGCGATAAATATTCTGAATCTTGGTAAACAAGCTAGGGGAGGGCATCCCCAAAGTAACGCTAATGGACTAGAAACCTCTACTTTTCTTGGGGAAACCCTGGTCGCAGCACGTATCTAGGTTCAAGTTAGAATCTCAGTGTCTTTAGACCTGAGAGTGTCAATTCACTGTTTAGCGTGTAGAGGCAGGTTCTGGAGAGATTTTTTTAAATCAACTAAAATCTTGATCAACCCAATTACGACTGATAACTGGTACAAACGCGCCCATAGGGTGAAGGCAGTCTCTACACTGATAACTGATAACTGATAACTGATAACTGATTAATAATGTGGCAGCAAGGGCAACAAGTTGAAGTCGAAATTACAGATTTGACCGATGAAGGTAGTGGCGTCGGTCGTTACCAAGATCGGGTTATATTTGTTCCTGATACGGTTCCTGGGGATATGGTGCGGGTGCGGTTAGTGCGGGTTAAAAGCAAATATGCAGAAGGCAAGTTAGACCGACTTTTAAGCCCATCAAACGATCGCATTTCCCCTCGATGTATTGTGGCGGATAAATGTGGGGGATGTCAGTGGCAACATATTGATTATGCGCTGCAACTGCAAAGTAAGCGAAATTTAGTGGTTAAAACCTTAGAAAAAATTGGGGGATTTATTGATCCTCCGGTGGATCAGGTGTTAGCAGGAGAGTCAGAATTAGGATATCGCAATAAAGTTACCTATCCCCTAGGACGGTCAGCCACGGGTCAAGTTCAGGCGGGTTACTTCCAAAAACATAGCCATCGTTTGGTTAACTTAAATCAATGTCCGGTACAGGATCAACGGTTAAATCCTTTATTAGCTAATATTAAACAGGATATTCAAAACCGGGGATGGTCGATTTATGATGAAGCCCTACATCGGGGCAAACTTCGCCATCTCTCCCTGAGAATTGGACGGCGTACAGGGGAAATGTTATTAACCTTAATTGTCACCCAAGCTAGTTTACCCGGACTGACGGAACAAGCGGAAACTTGGCTAGAACAATATCCTGGTTTACAAGGGGTTTGTTTAAATCTAAATCCCGATCAAACTAATGTGATTTTTGGTCAGGAAACACGCTGTTTAGCGGGTCATCCCTATTTAAAAGAAGAATTTGGGGGGTTAACGTTTTTTCTAGGCTCCGATACGTTTTTTCAAGTGAATACGGAAGTGGCGGAAGGGTTATTAGAAATCATGCTCCAGCAACTTAATTTACAAGGAACTGAACGCATTGTTGATGCCTATTGTGGCATTGGAACCTTTACTTTACCCCTAGCTTCCTATTTATTGAAAAAACAAGGGGGTTCAATTCAGGGCTCCGATCTTCCTCAAGTCATGGGTTTAGAAGTCCAAGAAACTGCCATAGAGCAAGCTCGAAAAAATGCGATTTTTAATCAACTTGATCAAGTGGAGTTTAAATTAGGAACGGTGCAAAAGTTATTACCCAATTTGGGGTATAAACCTGATATTGTTTTGCTTGATCCTCCCCGGAAAGGATGCGATCGCACGGTCTTAGAAACACTGCTAGATATGCAACCGCAACACTTGATTTATATTAGTTGTAGACCCGCTACTCTAGCACGAGATCTGAAGATTTTATGTGAAACCGGAGTTTATGAATTAGTGCGGGTACAACCTGCGGATTTTTTCCCACAAACTTCCCATGTTGAGTCTATGGCGTTTTTAAGACGTTTATAAACAATTCGGATCTATGTGCTCAGAAATCAGGTTTCTTCAGCTATCTTTCTATTAGGCAGCAAAAGTTATTGCAGAAACCCGATTTCTCGGAATACTTATAAAAGGTGATCAGAAATAATACCTGATCCAATTATCAATTAATCAAATAATAAATTGATTAATTCTTCTCGGTCTAACTTCAAGTGATTAGCCACATTCTTTAAAATTGCATTCAATGTACCAACTTTTAAAGGATTATGAGCCGGAATGGTAATGTGATGTTCTCCTTTTTCTTGTGTGGTTAATCGAATATGGCTCCCAGTTTGATGGCTGACTTCATAACCTATGATTTTAAGGGCTTTTACTAAATCCTGACCTGATAAATCTCTGGGTAATTTCATGAAGCAATCACCTCTTCCTGAACAATATGCAGTCGGATGATTTTAGGACGTAATGCTTGATCGGGAAAATGACAGTGAACCGCATCTTTAATTTCTTGCTTTAAGCTTTCTAAATCATCAGCTTGGGTAATAATTGATTCCCCTAATGCTTGGGCAATATACCCCTGCTCAATATCAGATTCTACTAAGAAAATGATTTCAGTCATGGTTGAAATAACCTCTAAGTGCTATAGTTATTATTGGTAATCTTTGAGATATCTTTTAGGAATATGACCGAGTTACTTGAACGTGCGTTCGCGCAGCGTGCCGTAGGCGGATCGCCCAATTGAAAATTTTATCCCCCACTGAACAAGATGCGATCGCTACTCTAATTTTACAGGAACTCGAAGCAGAAATGCGCTGGGATACTGCATTTACTCAATCACCCGATGCTCTTGCTAAACTAGCAGCAAATGCAATGGCTGAATACCATTTAAGCAGCAACAGAAATTGCCTTAACGGTTAGAGAAGGTTCGGGAATAGCTTGACCATCTTCCCGCAGAGTGTCAATATACAGTTCAATCGCTTCTTTAATATTATTTTCGGTTTCTTCTAAGGTTTTTCCTGTAGAAATACAACCGGGTAAGTCGGGAACATAAGCAGAATAGTTACTCCCAGCCCATTCAAAAATTGCAACATATTCTTTCATGGTTTCTCGTTTAATTCATACCGTACAGAAACAGATTTTTTTAAGCATTTAACACCTGTTCTGCTGTTAAGGATAATTCTGAAAAAGTGGGTGATATAATCCGATCATTTCCTCTAAATTGAGTTTTTTGATACTGACTTTTTTCATCCAGACAGTAAACAAAGATAGTCGGAATTTTAGGATTTCCTAAGTAAGCCCTGGAAGCGATCGCTAAATAGTCTACAATCCAATATTCAGAAATTCCCAACCGTTGATATTCTTCTAATTTATCTACATAGTCATCTTCCCAATTCGTTGATGTCACTTCTACTGCTAACTGAATTGGCACTTCTAAGGCATTATAATCAGAACGATTAGAACGCCAAATTGTTCGGTCAATCACACTAACATCAGGATTTCTACCCTGTTCTAAGCCATCTTTTGTTACCGTTTTGATCACCGCAGTATTAGTTACAACTAAATTAAGATTAAGTCTTCTAATTTCATCATTGAAACAGAATAAAATAAAATTAGCGATATCATCATGGTTTCTTGTTGCTCTCACTTCTACAATTTCTCCCTTCACAAATTCATAGATTCCTGTTTCTGGACATTGTTCTAAAAAGTTGTCAAATGTTAGTTTTTGTACCTGTGTTGTTGTCATAGTTTGGTTTCCTATAATCATAAGGTAGAAGTTTCTAAAAAAGAGGGCTGGTTTATTCAGGTTATTACTGAGTAACACAGTTTTTTGATCAACCCGCCCCTACAAAAAAATTTTACCTTGTTATGCTGCAACAGAAATTGCCTTAATATTAAGGGAATGTTCGGAATTAGTGCTATAATTGCTATCAGTAATCTTTGAGATAATATCTTTTAGGAATATGACCGAGTTACTTGAACGTGCGTTCGCGCAGCGTGCCGTAGGCGGATCGCCCAATTGAAAATTTTATCCCCTAGTGAACAAGATGCGATCGCTACTCTAATTTTACAGGAACTCGAAGCCCAAATGCGCTGGGATAGTGCCTTTACTCAATCACCCGATGCTCTTGCTAAACTAGCAGCTAATGCAATGGCTGAATACCATTCTGGACAAACCCAAGAGTTAGATCCAGAAACACTGTGAAGTCACGAACAACCTTTTCTTTTCGTAAAGCATTTGCCACTCTGCCAAAGCAAGTCCAAAACCAGGCTCGTGAAGCCTATCGACAATTCAAACGAGAGCCCAATTATCCCAGCCTTCGTTTCAAAAAGGTACATCCAGAATTACCCATTTATTCGGTTAGAATTAACATAGATCTAGCCAGCGAGACGCTGGCACTACTTTTTTTACCAATAATATCAAATCAAGAATTGGTAGTGTGAGCGTCCTCGCTCGCTAACTGCTCAAAAATACCTAATAAACGGATAAAAAGAGGGCAGGTTTATTAAAATTATTGCGGGTTGACACAATTTTCTAACAAAACCCGTCCCCTGAAAAAAAAATTTTTAAACGCGCTGACGCGCGAAAAGGGAAGAAGGGAAAAGAAGAAAGAAGGGTAAAGGGCTAAAGGGCTAAAGAAAACAGGGCTAAAAGTCCTGCACACTAACCAGGGACGCACCAACAACCCAACAAACCCGAAAGCCGTTGTTGTCGC
>Ga0082207_1000626_pt1 | contig 19449 bp, 20 predicted proteins | sample LakMenEpi10Aug09_FD_71540 | JGI IMG/M metagenome (GOLD analysis project Ga0082207, IMG submission 71540)
CGGCGCGGCGATCCCGGCCCGAGGCGACGAGCAGCGCGTCGACGCGGCCCTGCTCGATCACGCTGTAGGCCTCCGTCGCCGCAACCGTTCCGGAGAGCAACTCGCGGATGTCGCGGAGACGCGACACGGCACCGTTGACGAGGTATTCACTCTCCCCGCTGCGGTAGACCCGGCGCGTGATCTGCACGTCGTCGGTGTCGAGCGGCAGCTGGCGGGCCGAATTGTCGAACACGAGCGACGTCTCGGCGGCATTGAGCGGCTTGCGCGAGACCGATCCGGCGAAAATCACGTCGGTCATGTCGCGGCCGCGAAGGCTGCGGACAGACTGCTCGCCCAGCACCCACTTGAGGGCGTCGACGACGTTGGATTTTCCCGAACCGTTCGGCCCGACGACGACCGTGATGCCCTCGGGAAACTCGAAGCGGGTCCGGTCGGCGAAGCTCTTGAAGCCGAACAGTTCGAGCGCTTTGAGCCTGGTCATGAAGACTCGTCCGTGCGTTGGCTTCGGGAGCCTGACGGTGCGGTGTCTGCGGTGTCGTTGTCGAGCGGCACGTCGCGGTCTTGGCGGGAGGCTTCCTCGTGCACCGTCATGCGGCCGTCGTCTTCGTCGGGAAGGGCATCGAAGGCCAGACGGCTGTCGAGGCACCGCGCGGAGCTGGCGTGTTGGAGAAACTGGATCGCGTCGGGGTACGACCCGCCGAGTTCGACGATCGCGCGGACGACCTCCTCGACGCGGGCGGGCGTTTCACGATGTTCGTCGGGCTCGCCGGGGAGGAAGCGGCTCACCGTTGCCGTGGTCCCCTCCACCACCACGACGATCGAGGAGCCCGCCTCGGCCCGCAGCCCGTCCGCCAACGGATGGGCCGCGCCAAACAATACGATCTCCGGACGCAGGCTGCGGGTGGCGTGGATCAGCGGTGGGCCTTCGACGTCGAGCACGTGGAGCGAACAGGCGTCGCCCAGACGCTCTCCGCGAATCAGGGGTGCCGATGGATCCATGCGCCACAGGGCGCGGAAGGCGCCGTAGCGGGTTTCGGCGCTCGTGCTGGCCAGGAGACGCTGCAGGGCATCGAGGCCGTTGGCATCGTCGATGACCGAGAGCGCCGCGAGTGCGGCGGGGCGGGCGCTCCGCAGCGTCGCCGCTGCCTCGGCCAGCTGTTCGGCTGCCACGGATTCGCCGAGGTAGGCAAGGGCCTCGGCTGCCGCGAACCGCACTTCGGCGTCTTTGGCGTCGAGGCCTTCGCGCAGCGTCGGCACGGCCTCCTTGCCGAGCGCCTCCAGGCGCAGGGCCGCAGCGGGCGCCGTCACAGGATCGGCGAGTTGACGGGCGAGGAGTTCGAGCCGCGCATGCCGCCCGGCGGGCGGTTCGACCACGGCCACGCATCGCACCACCCGCACGAAGCGGGCGAGGTTGTTCTTGTAGACCGACGGCACTTCGAGATCGATGAAGCGATCCGTCTTCGGCGTGGCGACTCCACGCTTCGTGCCCTTGATGACCGCGTGAAACCGTTTGTTGATGGAGTCGCCGATCCGCTTCGAGAGAGCCACGGATCGGTGCTCGGACCCGAGGATCAGCCCGATCGAGCGGTCGGTGAGCGAGACGCCGCCGCCGGGCACGCGGGCCCGGAGCTTGGCCACCGAGTCGAGCGTGCCCTGAGACACCGGATCGACGAGCAGCGGCCCCTCGGCGATGCCGAGCACATGGCCATCGCGAACCTTGTTACCGAGCACGGCCATCTCCGCAAGCCGGGTCTCCATCAGCCAGCCGCCATCGAGGCTCGTGGTGTCGTTGTCGGGGGGCACCTCGACATACATGTCGAACCGATCCCCCTTACGGACGCCCGGCGGCAGATAGGCATGCACCCAGACGAGCGCCGTCGACTTCGAAGCGAGGAGTTTGTTGGGCTCCACCACGCCGCGGGCCTGCATGTCGGCCATCAACTGCTGACGCTGGAGCCCGGGCGGCGGATCGCAGCCGCTGTCCGACAGGCCGGTGACGAGCGCGGCCCGCTCGATGCGTTGTGGGTTGAGACCCCACGGTGCGGTGTAGTCGCCCACGAGCTTGGTGTCGGCTTCGAGGGTCACGAGGGCCGCCACTTCCGGGCTCTGGCTGCGGATCGCGGGGCCGGCGCAGCCGGCCGCGATCACGCAGGCCATGGCGGCGACACACAGAATGGAGAGAGGCGTGCGCATCGGCGACCGTGCCTGGGAGGGTGTGCGGGGTGCGGGAAGCGGCGGGGAGGGTAGGAGTCGGCGTGTCGGCCGGTCAAGGCAGGGTTGTCGGAAAAAAAGGCCCGTGAGCGGCCGGGAAGAAGCCTTGGCCGCACGCCGGGCGGCTGCTACGGTTCCCGCCCTGACAAAACCCACACACGCCCCAGTGGAGTGATGCGATCGTGACGACGACGGAACGTGATCGGCTGCAGATTCATGTGCGGTGGATGATCCGGCGCGACATGGCGGAGGTGCTCGAGATCGAGCAGGAAGCCTTCGAGTTTCCCTGGTCGGACGACGACTTCACCCGCTGCATGCGGCAGCGGAATTGCATCGGCATGGTGGCCGAAATCGCCGACTCGATCGTGGCCTTCATGATCTACGAATTGCACCGCTCCCGGCTGCACGTCATCAACTTCGCCGTACGTCGCTCTCACCGCCGCCTCGGCATCGGTATGCAGATGATGGACAAACTCGTGGCGAAGCTCAGCCCCGAACGCCGCGACAAGATCGTGCTCGAGGTGCGCGAGCGCAACCTCCCGGCCCAGCTGTTTTTCCGCTCGCTGGGCTACCGCGCGACCTCGGTGCTCAAAGACTTCTATCAGGACACGACCGAAGACGCGTATCTCATGCAGTATGTGCTGCCCGGCAGCGCGGCCGACCAGCCACTCGTGCGCCGGCTCGCCGGCTGAGGCGGCGGCTCGCGGATCCGGCGGGGTTGTCAGCCGGTGACGGTCTTGACGGCCTCGATGCGGCTGCGGAGTGCGGCGGCGGTCGCTGCCACGGTGTGTCCGCGGGCGAAGACGGTGAGCATGGCCCCCCCTCCGCGCAGCACCTGCCCGGGGCAGGGAATGTCGGCGATGGCGGGGAGACGATCGGAGGCAGTCCACGGGTCGGCCAGGGCGTGCAGGCGGCTGAGCATGCGATCGTCGATCGCGATCGGCTCGGCCGCGAACAGCACGGCCTTCGACCAGATGTCGGCGTCGTGGCGGGCGGGGAGGGCGACGGGCGACGCCAGCCCGAAGGCCGCAAGGTGCATGCCGAGGATCGACTCGCCGGTGGTGCGCTCCACCAATTCGGCCGAGGCCGTCGGTCGGGGGTTGATCTCGAGCACCACGACGCGGCCGCCTTCCTCCACGATCGCGTCCACGCCGACCACGCCCCGCAGCCCGGCCTGGCCGGCGAGTGACGCCGCGAGTGAGGCAAACTGTGCCTGGATCCCCACAGCCACCGCGGTCTGCGGCATGCCCACCGAGCCGGCGTAGGCAAACCTGGCAGCGCGACACCAGGCAGTGCCCACGAGCTGGTGGCTCATGCCGAGGACGCGCGAGCCATCGTCTTCGAGGCAGAGAACGGCCGACACCGCTTCGCCGGCGATATGAAGCTGCCAGACGAACCCGGGCACAGCCGGCCCGCCTCCGCCCAGCCACGGCGCTATGCCCCGGCCCCCGGCGCCGGCCACCGGCTTGCGGAGGAACGATCCATCCGTCGGCAGGCCGCGTGGCGCATCGAGCGTGTCGGGAAACCGCAGGCCCGCGTGCCGCACGAGCGCGGCCAAGGCGGCCGGCTCACGCACACGGCCCACCTCCGCGACACCGTTTCCCGCCAGCGGCCGCGCGGCCGACACGCGTTCGATGACATGCCGATGATTCTCGACCGCGCCGGTGTAGCACCACGGAGCGGGTGGAAAGGCCGCGGCCGCGTCGATGAGACCATCGGGGTAGCGGTCGACCCTGCGGCTGGCCACCGCTGCCGCTGTGAGATCGGCGTCGCCGAACAGATCCGCCGCGTGCACGGCCCAGCCCGCTCGGGTGGCCGACTGCGCCGCGAATCGGCAGCTCGCGCCCAGGATGACGAGGGGCGGTCGGCTCCCGGCAGTCGACGGTTGAGGGTTCACGGCAGAGATGCTACCTTGCTGCCCGCTACCCGCGAATCCCGTGGGATTGCGTCATGGTGACCCGCCTGTCTGGCGGCAGCGGACGCTGCGTGGTCCACCCTTTGAGGAGATGAATCCATGTCGATGTTCATTGGCGAAGCTCTGGCTGGTGATGGGAACGAAATCGCTCATATCGATCTGCTGATCGGCAGCAAGGACGGCCCGGTTGGCGTGGCGTTCGCGAATGCCCTCGCCCGTCAGAGCGAAGGCCACTCGAATCTGCTCGCCGTTCTCACGCCGAACCTCGCCGTCAAGCCGGCCACCGTGATGATCACCAAGGTGACGATCAAGGGTGCCAAGCAGGCCGTGCAGATGTTCGGCCCCGCCCAGGCAGCCGTGGCGAAGGCCGTGGCCGACAGCGTGGCGGCGGGCGTGATCCCGAAGAGCGACTGCGAAAACCTCGTGATCGTGTGCGGCGTGTTCATCCATTGGCTCGCTGCCGACGACAAGAAGATCTACGACTACAACTACAAGGCCACGATGGACGCGATCGCGAGCGCCATGCACGGCAAGCCGACCGCCGATGAGATGATCGCCGGCAAGGACAAGGCCGCGCACCCGTTCCGAGGCTTTTAGGTTTACGCAAAGCATCGGCTTCCTGCCGATCTTTGTGTGGGTGAAGCGTGGACTGTGAGGGGCTGCCCATGCCCTGGGAGCCGGCGTATCTGACCAGCGCAGCCATGGATGGCGCAGCGCAGGCAGATCCGAGTGAGCGAAGGCCAGGATGGCCGCAGCGAACGTCCGGCGACGGGGCGTGGGCAGCCCCGAACTTTTGTGTTGTGTTTCGAGTACGGTGAGCCGATGCCAAAGCGAATCTTGATCCAACTCGACTGTGATCCGCAGCCGAGCACGTTCGATGCGGTCGTGGCGGTCGATGCCGGGGCCGAGGTGCTCCTGCGGCATGGCGGCATCACGCCCGACAACGTCGTGCCGCTCGTCCATGGAGCGATGTTTACCCGTGGTGGTGGCGACCTCGCAGCCACGGCGATCTTCGTGGGCGGCTCCGACGTGGCGGCGGCGGAGGCGGTCTACGAACGAATTCAGCGGACGTTTTTCGGTCCCGTGCGTGTCGGTGTGATGCTCGATCCCGCCGGTGCGAACACGACCGCGAGCGCCGCCGTGCTGGCTGCCGCGCGGCATCTGCCGCTCGGCGACGGGGCGGAGAGCGGACGGCTGAAAGCCCTGGTGCTCGGGGGCACCGGGCCGGTGGGACAGCGGGTGGCACGGCTGCTCGCCCGGCGGGGCGCGCACGTCGTGGTGGCGTCGCGGAGCATGCCCCGCGCCGTCGACGTCTGTGAGCGTGTCCGCTCGCGTCATCCCGACGCCCGTATGCAGGCAGCCGAGGTCCATGCCGCGGCCGCGCCGACGGGCGTTTTCCGTGACGCGCTCGAGCAGGCCGAGCTGATCGTGGCCGCCGGAGCCGCCGGAGTGACGCTGCTCGATGCAGCCGGCCGCAGCCTTGCGAGGGCGGCACGAGTGCTGATCGACCTCAACGCCGTGCCGCCGGCCGGCATCGACGGCGTGATGGCGACGGACAAGGCGAAGATGGACGGCAGCGTGGTGGTCTACGGGGCGCTCGGCGTCGGCGGCACCAAGATGAAGATCCACCGGGCCGCGATCGCCAAGCTCTTCGAATCGAACGCCGTGACGCTCGATGCCGAAGAGATGCTCGCGATTGGGGAAGCTCTGTAGCTCAGCGGCGTTTCTTCGGCCGGCGGGTGCCGAAGAGGAGTACGATCGCCAACAAGATCACGACGCCCGACACGAGCATCACGAGATTGCGCCGGCCGCGGCGAATGGACCGTTCCTCGCGCAGACGACGCAGTGGATCGTCGTCGCGCTCGCCGGCAGGCTGTGAGACATCGGCCTGTGATCGCCGCTGCCGCGGCGCGGGGAGTGCGAACGCGGCCTGGCAGAGCGGGCAGCGGGCCAGGGTGCCCGCTGCGGACCGCTCGGCCGAAAGCGCCGCGTGGCAGCCGGGGCAGGCCACGGCCATCACGGGGTCGGCGGGCACTGGCTCGATGGAGGCGAGGGCCGTCATGCGGACTGCCTCCGGCGATGGGCGACCACGGCGTCGATGAGCCACGGGCAGACGCGGGCGGCGAAGGCATAGCCCCGCGCCGCCCAGCCGGGCAGGACCTCTGGGCGGCGGTGCACGAGTGCAGCGACGATCGCGGCAGCCGTCGCTGCGGCCGTGAGCGGCCGGCCGCCGGACCACGCCGGCCGGCGGCCAGCGGCGAGGCTGTCCCAAAACTCAGACTCGGTGGGCCCCAGGCTCGCGAGGACGACGTCTATTCCGTGGGCGGCGAGCTCGGCCCGCAGCGATCCGGCGAGCGAGGCGAGCGCCGCCTTGGCCGCGCAATACTCGGCATGCAAGGGCAGCGGGTGCCGGCCCAGGATCGAGCCGACGAGCACGATCGCCGGATCATGGCCCGCCGTAAGGAGCGGCAGCGCTTCGCGGACGAGTTCGGCCGGAGCGAAAAAATCCAGATCCATGATCGTGCGGAGCGTCGCCGGGTCGGCATCTCCAAAGGGGCCGATCGCACCGCCCCCGGCGGCCGCCACGACCACGTCGAGGCCGCCGAGATGGCTGCGGGCATGGTCGAGCAGCTGCCGGCGCGTCGCTGCGGCGGTGATGTCGCCCGCCATCGTCGCGATGCCCGGAACGGCGCGTGCGAGCTCGGCCAGCCGTTCGGCGCGCCTGGCCGTGGCGAGCACACGGGCCCCCCGCGCCGCCAGCTCGACCGCCACCGCGCGGCCAACACCCGACGAGCCGCCCGTGACAAGCACGCGGAGGCCCGCGATCCTCCGCCGCCGCGGGCGGTGATCAGCCGTGGGTGATGGCTGGTGCCGGTGCGTCGTCATGCGAGGTGTCGTCGGGAAGAGGTGGCGAAGCCGTGGCTCGCTCGTGGATCACCGCATCCTGCGGGTCGATTCGGCCGAGCAGCGCCGCCGGGATCCGGCAGTGGATCGTCATGCGGTCGGCGGTGAAGTGCCGGGAGAGCACCTCGCCGTGTGCCGCGAGCCAGGCGAGCAGGCGGCCGTTGCCCGGTTCGGTCTCGATGTCGACGTCGTGGAAGGCCCGGCCGAGGTGGTCGCTGACGGCGCGGGCCAAGCCGGGGAGGCCCGCGCCCGAGCGGGCCGAGATGGCCAGGGCGTGCGGATAGCGGCCGAGCACCCTGTCGCGGCTGGCGGGATCCTCGATCGTGTCGATCTTGTTGAGCACGAGGAGGGTGTCTTTGTCGTCGACCCCCAGATCGGCGAGCACGCCGCGCACGGCGGCGATCTGGTGGTCGACGAGCGGACTCGAGGCGTCGGCCACATGCAGGAGCAGATCGGCCTGGCGGGTCTCTTCGAGCGTGGCCCGAAAGCTCGCGATCAGGCGATGGGGCAGGTCGCGGATGAAGCCGACGGTGTCGCTCAGCAAGACGGGCCCCCAGCCCGGCAGCCGCCAACGCCTCGTGCGCGTGTCGAGCGTAGCGAAGAGCTTGTCTTCGGCGAGCTCGTCCGCGCCGGTGAGCGCGTTGAGGAGGGTGCTCTTGCCTGCGTTCGTGTAGCCGACGAGCGACACGGTGAGCTGTGCGCCGCGGGCCGCCACCTGCCGCTCCTTGCGGCCGTGGATCGCCTCGAGCTCCTGCTTGAGATCGTGAATCCGCTTCTCGACGAGGCGGCGATCGACCTCGAGCTGTTTTTCGCCGGGGCCGCGCATGCCGATTCCCATCTTCAGCCGCGAAAGGTGCGTCCACATCCGCTTCAGCCGTGGCAGCGAGTATTCGAGCTGGGCGAGCTCGACGGCGAGCCGGGCCTCATAGGTGCGGGCGCGGGCCGCGAAGATGTCGAGGATGACTTCCGAACGGTCGAGCACCTTGATCTCGAGCGCCCGCTCGAGGTTGCGGGTTTGGGCCGGCGAGAGATCGTTGTCGAAGATCACGACGTCGGCGTCGTGGTGGGCGCAGAGCGTGGTCAGCTCCGCGAGCTTGCCCTTGCCGAGATAGGTCGTCTGGTCGGGCCGGTCGCGCCGTTGCGTGAGCTCCGCCACGACCCTCGCTCCGGCCGTGGCGACGAGCCCGGCGAGTTCGTCGAGCGGATGCGCAGGATTGACCGGAGCGTCGAGCAACACGCCGACGAGCACGGCCCGCTCACTCTGCACGCTGTTTGCCCGTTCGCGTGTGGTCAACCGTCGGCCTCCGTGCCGTCGCCGTCGCCCGCACCACTCGCGGCGAGATGGCAGCAACTCTCCCAGCGGCGGGTGTCGAGCAGACCGTCAGCCACGGCATGCTTGACGGCGCAGTCGGCCTCGTGCGTGTGGGTGCAATCGGGAAAGCGGCAGTGGTTGGCGATCGGCCGCAGGTCGCGAAACGCCGCCGGCACTTCCGCCGGCACCAGCTGCCAGAGCTGAAACTGCCGCACGCCTGGCGTGTCGACGAAGGCACCGCCGCGGCCGTGGGGAATCAGCCGGGCCGTGGTCGTCGTGTGCCGGCCTTTGTCGTTGTCGCGACTGACTTCGCCGATGCGGAGCCCGAGCTCGGGCGCGACCGCGTTCAGAATCGACGACTTGCCGACACCGCTCTGGCCCACCACCGCCGTCACGCGGCCGGCGAGTTCGTGCCGCAGCCGTTCGATGCCGAGGCCGGTGGCGGCGGAGCAGAGCACCACGGCATAGCCCATCCGCGCATAGACACCTGCCAAGGGCACGAGGCTGGCCTTCGGCACGAGGTCGGCCTTGTTGAGGCAGATGATCGGACGGATGCCACTGGCCTCTGCCGCCACGATCAGCCGGTCGATGAGCCCCGGCTTGAGGTGTGGCAGCGCGGCGCTGCTCACGATCAGCGCCTGATCGACGTTGGCGACGATCACGTGCCGGCGGCCGCGGCTCGCACGGCAGAGCGAGTTGCGCCGCGGCTCGATCGCCAGGATCGCACCGTCGCGGCCGGTGCCACGAAACCGCACCCAGTCGCCCGCCGCGACGGGGTGCCGCTGGTCTGTGGAGAGTGTTTTCAGGAGCCGCCGGGTCATGCATCGAACGGTCGAGCCGTCCGGATGCTGCACCACGCTTTCCAGTCCCTGGACGTGGAGCACGCGGCCCCGGAGGGTGCCGTCTGCCGTAGGTTCGACGCTCAGGCCGTCGCGCGGGCTGTCGTCGAACGCCGCATCGGCCTCGGCGACGATGACCGTGCGCTTGCGGGTCAGCTCGCCCTTGCCGGAGAGCCGTTCACCGGCAGCGAGGTCGGCGACGGCGTCGAGATCGCCGGCCACGCGGCGGGTCAGATCGCCGCCCCGTCTCCGGGCAGACCGATTCTTTCGCAGTTCGACGCGAAACTTCCGCCGCTTCGTCATGCGGAAAGTGTAGCAGCCAGCCACCCCGACGCCCGCTCGGAGGTCAGCGTCGCTGCCGGCGCGATGCCGCCGCGGGCTTCGGTTCGGCCGAGCGCCGGGATTCGAGCCCCGCTGCCTCGAGCAGGCTGCGGCTAAAGAGATCGGCTTTCGCAGGCTTGTCGGCTGGGGCACTGGTGGCACCGACCTTGGCCGGCTCGTAGCTCACCTCGTATTCGTGCTTGGCCACGGAGAGCGTGTCGCCCGGCTCGAGCCGCTGTTCGCTCACACGGCTGCCATTCACCTTGGTGCCGTTGCTGCTGCCGAGATCCTTGACATACCAGTAGCCCTCCACGAGCGACAGTTCGCAGTGGCTGCCAGACACGTTTGGGAAGCGGAGCACGATGTCGGCGCTTTCGCGGCGGCCCACGGTCAGGCTGGTTTTCAGGAGCGGGATCGGGTCTCCTCCGCCCAAGGGCTGCAATTCACCGTACATCTTCGATTCCTGGCTGGGTCGTCCCGTCGAGGTGTCGCTCACAGAATCATCATACTTTCCCATTCTGGCTCAGGCATGATCCTGTACGGAGTGTAGTATTCTGGGTTCGGTGCGATCCCTATTCCAGGGGACTCGGACTGAAGCGGACCGGGTGATCGCCGGCTGTCACGCTCGTGGCGGCGGGAGGAAAGTCCGGGCTCCATCGGGTGCGATGGTGGGTAACGCCCACCGGCCGCGAGGCCAGGGACAGTGCCACAGAAAGCAAACCGCCTCCGGACAGCAGTCCTTCGGGAAGGCCAGCCGGCGGTAAGGGTGAAACGGTGAGGTAAGAGCTCACCAGCAGGCCGGGTGACCGGTCTGGCTCGGCAAACCCCATCGGGAGCAAGGCCAAGCAGGAAGAAGTTCGGTCCTTCGGGGCCGGCGCGGGGCGGCCCGTCCCGCACCCACTTCCGGGTCGGCTGCTGGAGACGTCGGGCAACCGCCGTCCTAGAGAAATGATCGCCGCTCACGCCGACCCTCGGGCCGGGGTGAGCACAGAACCCGGCTTACAGGTCCGCTTCAGTCCGATTCTCTTGACGATTTCCCCGCGGCTGTTTCCCGCGTTTTCGCGGTCGCTAAGCAGTTCGCTTGGCCGGGGTGGCGGGCGCGTCGGGCGTACCGGGCGCCATGTCGCGGCGGCCGGCCTCGTCGAGCATTTTGATCAGCTTCGTGATGCAGAGGGTGTTGACGCTCACCCGCATCTCCTCGGCCTCGGCCTTGAGGGATTCATGGAGCGATTTCGGCATCCGGACCGTCACCACCCGCTGCGTCTCCCGCTCGGCCGGCTGATCGCGCTGCTGCGTCCGCAGGGTGTCGAGCATTTCGCGAATGCGGGCATATTCCGGGGAGCACTCAAAGCGGATCAGGGCTTCGGGGGTCCGAAAGGCCCTCCGCACCAGGCCGTCGACGCCCAGCACTTCGCGAAAGAAGACGACCCACTCCGGCTTCATGGCATAGAGCCGCTCGGCCACTTCGAGAACCGCTGTCGCGCCGTGGGCGGCCGGGGCCACCTCTTCCTCGATCCTGACTGCCATGACTGCCTCGCATTCCAAGTCCACCGAGCGTCGGCGGACACGAGCCGTTCTCGCGTCTGCCACTTCCATTCATGGCAGTCGAGTCAAGCGACAGCATGAAGTGATTGCTGGCAAACGACTTGCGACCGATCGCAAAGAGCAGTCTTCTTTTCGGGCAGCCCTGCCTGGATTCGTGGCAGTAGGGCTGGTGCACAAAAAGGAGGCAGCTCCCTCGAGTTGCAGATACCAATTGTCCGGCCTGGATGGGCTGGCAAATTGGCTGGCCGACGCGGCTGTGGATCAGGCCGTGCGGGTGAGGTGTGCCACGATTTCGGCGGCGATGTCCACGCCCAGGGCCGTTTCCAGGCCCCGCCACCCGGGCACGGCGTTGACCTCCACCACGATCGGCCCGTCGGCGGTGGGCAGAAGGTCCACGCCGGCGATCTCGGCGCCGACGGCCCGGGCCGAGCGAACTGCCAGGTCGACCCAGCCTGCCGGCGCAGTCCACGGCTCGGGCCGGGCCCCGCGCGACACGTTGATCCGCCAGTCGCCCGTCGACACCCGGCGCATGGTGAACGTGCCGTCTCCGACCACCAGCACCCGCGCGTCCCAGCCGGGGTGGGCGACGAACTCCTGGAGATAGCAGACGGCCCCGGGTGGATCGGCCCGACGGGCTGCCTCGAGCCAGGGTTCCAGGTCGGGCCGCGCTGCGACCCGCTCGATCCCGCGGCCCTGCGAACCGAACAGCGGCTTCACCACCGCCACATCGCCGAGCGCGGCCCAGGCCGCCGCGATGCCGGCCTCGCTTTGGGCGACGATCGTGCGCGGCACCGGGATACCGGCGTCATGGAGCCGGGTCAGCGTGAGGTATTTGTCGATCGCCACCTCCAGGGCACGGGGGGCGTTGACCACGCGCCGGCGGCAGGCGAGCCGGCCGAGCAGATCCATGCGGAAGATGACATCTTCGAGCGTTCCGGCCGGCATGCCCCGGACAACGATCATGTCGGCACGATCGACGGCCTCGGGGCGATGGTGTTCGGCCGGGCCGATGTCCGTCGCGAGATCATGCCAGCCCACGACGGTGGCTGCGTGACCGGCCGCATGCAGCGCATCTGCAAGCCTGCGGACATGCCAGCCCGTCGCGGCGCCCAGCACCGCCACTCGCATGGCCTCACCGCCCCATGGTCGCGGTCGCGGCGCCGGCAGGCGCGAACGATGCCGCCACGATGTCCGGCGCGATGCCGCCGAAGCGGTGCCGGCGGCCCGTGTCGAGATTGACGAACTCGACGACCGCCGGTGCGAAGAGTGCCGGATCGATCGCGTAGAAGTCTCCGCCCGCCTTGGCAAACACGCGGGCAAACGGCTCGCCATAGGCCGGCGAGGCCCGGCTGACTGCCTGCGGCCCCACGTCCTCCAGGCTCTTGTCGTCGCCGCGCACCTCCAGCGTGACGATGCCGCCATACAGAATCGCGTCGTTCGTGCGGCCGATCGCGGCGAGGTCGCCGGCAGCCACGGGCGCGAGTGGCGCCCGGCCCGTGCCACGTTCGATGCGGGCCATGTCGAAATGCAGGTCGTGGAGCTTGTGGAGGGCGGTCTCCAGCGACCGCGCGATCACCTGCAGCGTGCCCGCCGGGCTCGCGGTGCGGGCGACGAGCAGCAGGAGCGAATCGGCCGGCACGCCCGCCGCAGCGGCGAGATCACGGCACACGTCCGCGGGGGGCAGTTTTGCAGCCTCGAGGAGGCCCACGGCCACGGCGGGCCGCTCGCGGCAGCCGATCGTGTCGAACAGCGGCTCGCGTCCGATCGCAGCCCGGATCGGGCCGCTCGTCATGGCGAAGAAGCCGCTCGATTCGACCTTCCATCCGGCATATTGCGCGGCGAGGCAGGCGGCCACCGGTGAATCACTGGCCACGGCGACAACCGGCCACGGGCAGGCGGGCCAGGCAGCGGCGAACGAGGCATGGGGCGGGGCCGCAGGCTCGAGCCAGACGCGGCCGCGGCCCGCCATTGCCACGTCCGCCAGCATCAACCCCGCGGCGTCACTGCCGGCCGCATGGACGCCGCAGTCGACGACCCGCGTGCCGGCGACCATTGCGGACCGAATGCCGAGCTGGTCGGCGGCGGCGAGCGCGCGTTCGGCGATCAGCAGGCTCGATTCGTTGAGCGTCGTTGTCATGCAAGAAATTCCCGTCGACCGGCCTTCCGGCGAGGCCATAATGCGATGCGACGACAGCCCCGGCAATCCCCAGGGATTTCAGGCTGCCCGTCGAGCCACCGGAGAGGTGCAGCATGCCGAGCCTGACCGTCGAAAATTACGTGAAGACGATCTATCAGATCACGACCGCCCAGGCGGGCGAGGCCGCGACGACGGGCCAGCTTGCGACGGCCCTCGGGGTCTCACCCGGCACCGTCACCAGCATGCTCAAGACACTCGATGCGGCGCGGCTGGCTTCGCACCGGCCCTACGAAGGCGTCGCGCTCACCCCCGCCGGACGCGTGCTCGCGCTCCGCATGCTCCGGCGACATCGGCTGCTCGAACTGTTTCTCCTGCGCACGCTCGACATGACCTGGGACGAAGTGCACGACGAGGCCGAGCACATGGAGCATGCCGTGAGCGACCTGCTCGTGGATCGGATCGACGCCTATCTCGGCCATCCCGACGTCGATCCACACGGTGATCCGATCCCGCGCGGCGACGGTGAAACCCTGGAGGCGCCGGCCGAGCCTGCCATGCGGTCGCTGGCCGACTGCCCGGCCGGATCGAACTTCCGGCTGGCGCGTGTGCTCGACCAGTCGCCGGGCTTTCTTCGCTACCTCACCGATGCCGGGCTCGCGCTCGGCACCGCGGGCGCCGTCGAAAAAAATCCTGATGGCGCCGGGTTGATGCGGATTCGCGTCGGCGACAGGGCGATGTCGCTCGCTCTCGAAGCGGCGGGCACGCTGCTCGTCATCGAGGCGTGACGAACGGCAGCCGTCCGGTCGCCAGCAGGATGTAGAGCGCGGCGGCCACGAGATCGGCGGTCGTGCCGGGGTTGATCGTGCCCGGACGGATCCCGCCCGCCGGCGGCACTGTCCCGGCGAGTCCGCGGCCTGTGTGCAGATCCTGCTCGAGCCGTCGCGCGGCCTCGCGCCAGTCGTCGTTGTCGTCGATAACGGCCCGGGCCCGGGCCGACACCGCCGCGGCGACGGCAGGCCCGTGCTTGCGGGCGATGAGCGAGTCGGGCTCACGGGCCACCTGCCGCAGAAAGCCGCGCACGATCGCGTCGGCCAGATCGTGGCCCGCGGCCAGTTCGTGCTCGAGGTCGGCTACGAGGCCGTCGAACAGCGGGCCGTAGCCGTGGGCCCACAGCCGTGCGATCTGATCCTGGGGCGCGGCAGCCCGCATCGCCGCGAGCAGGTCTGCCGGCGGTTCGCCGGCGACGTCCCAGCGGTCGCGGGTGCCCATGCCTCCCGGTCGTGCCGCCCCGATGGCCTGCCAGCAGTCGCGGGCATCGGCCGGGCCGAGCCCGGCGAGCACCTGCGCCACGGCCGCGGGCGTGAGCGGCGTGGAATCGGGCACCGCCGCCAGCGGCGCGACGACGAGCACGATGCCGAGATTGGCGTTCGAGCGAGTCACCTGCCGTGAGGCCTCGACCGCCGCGCGGATCGTGGCCCCCAGCGGGCGGTGGGGCGCGACGTCGAGATGGGGAGCGATCGCGGCGCCCGCCGCCACGAGCTCGGCATACGAGAGGTCGTGATAGTCGACGCCTGGATGGACGTTGCCCGGCTTGGGGGCCGAGGCTTCGAGCGCGCAGGCGACGGCCGCGCACCAGCCACGGGTTCCGGGTGCCCAGGGGTGCGTGATGGATGGATCAGCCATGTGTGGTTTGCGTGTGAAACCGGGCCCGCCCTGCGGCCTCGGCATCTCACAAGGTACACTTCAAGAGCCGCCCCACCACGCCTCCTTTCAGCCCCACCTCATGGCCACCGACGCCGTCCCGCCTCCGCCCACCTTCGGCCCCGAGTGTTTCTTCAACCGCGAGCTGAGCTGGCTCGAATTCAACCTCCGGGTGCTCGAGGAGGCGGAGAATCCCGAAAATCCGCTGCTCGAGCGGCTCAAGTTTCTCGCGATCTTCAGCTCGAACCTCGACGAGTTTTTCATGGTCAGGGTTGCGGGGCTGCGCGAACAGGCGTTCGGCGAGAGCGCCCCGCAGGACTATGCAGCCGACGGCATGCGGCCGCTCGAACAGCTCGAACGGATCGCCGCCCGCACACAGGAGCTGGTGGCCAGGCAGTATCGCTGCCTCAAGGAGAGCATCGGGCCGGCGATGGTCGCCGAAGGCTTCGAACTGTTGCGGTATGACGAACTCGACGGGCCGCAGCTCGAACAGGTGGAGCGTTTCTTTCGGGAGCGTGCCCTGCCGGTGTTGACGCCGATGGCGGTCGATCCCGCCCACCCGTCGCCGCGGTATCACAACCGCGGGCTCTATCTCGGCGTGATGCTCGAGCACGCGGCGTCGGACGAGATCGAGGCCCTCGGCCCGAAGCGGCTGTTCGCCGTCGTGCAGGTGCCGCAGGTGCTGCCGCGGATCGTCGGTGTGACAGGCACCGCCCCGGGCCGGACGTCGTTCGTGCTCCTCGAAGATGTCGTGGCCGCGCGGCTTCCGGAGCTGTTCGGCGGCTTCGACGTCAAGTCGTGGACCGCCTTCCGGATCACGCGAGACAGCGATCTCGAACTCCTGGAGCAGGAGTCTGACGACATGCTGCGGCTGATCGAAGACCGGCTCAAGGCCCGCCAGCGGGGCCAGGCGGTGCGGATCGAGATCGCGTCGAAGGCCGACCAGTCGCTCGCCCAGCTGATCATCGACGAGGAAGGCCTGCAGAACAGTGGCCCCCGATCGGACGGCAGCGACGGCTCCGGCTACAGCGAGGTGTATCGGATCGACGGGCCGCTCGACCTCACGGCGCTGTGGGAGCTCTACAAACTGCCCGGGCACGACCGCCTGCGCGACAAGCCGTTCACGCCACGGTTGCCGCGCGGCCTCGGGCGGCGCGGCGAAGACATCTTCACGGCCATCGCCCGCCAGGACATCCTCCTGCACCATCCGTTCGAGTCGTTCGACCCGGTGGTCGATTTCGTGACGAGCGCCGCGAATGACCCGCGGGTGCTCGCCATCAAGCAGACGCTCTACCGTACGAGTGGCGATTCTCCGATCTCCCGCGCCTTGATCACGGCGGCCGAGGCCGGCAAACACGTGACGGCGCTCGTGGAGCTCAAGGCCCGCTTCGACGAGGCCAACAACGTCAGCTGGGCGCGGCAGCTCGAGCGGGCGGGCGTGCACGTGGTGTTCGGATTTCTCGATCTCAAGACGCACTGCAAGGTGTCGCTCGTCGTCCGGCAGGAAGGGCAGGGCCTGCGGCGCTACGTGCATCTCGGTACCGGCAACTACAACCCGACGACGGCCCTCACCTACACCGACCTCGGGCTGTTCACGGCCGACGAGGCGGTGGCCGAAGACGCCTCGGCGCTCTTTAACCTGCTCACGGGCTACTCGCAGGGTCACGCCTGGCAGCGGCTCGTCGTCGCGCCCAACGATTTGCATCGGCGCACCCTCGAGCTGATCGAGGGGCAGACCCGGCGGGCCGAAGCGGGCCTGCCTGCGCGGATCTTCGCGAAGCTCAACTCGCTCGTCGACCACCGCGTGATCGAGGCGCTCTACGCGGCCAGCCGGGCCGGGGTGCCGATCGACATCATCGCACGAGGCATCTGTGGCCTGCGGCCGGGCGTCAAGGGCCTGAGCGAGACGATCCGCGTCCGGAGCATCGTGGATCGTTTCTTGGAGCACAGCCGGATCTATGTGTTCGGGCCTGACGACGATGCGCAGGTGTTTCTCGCGAGCGCCGATTGGATGCCGCGCAACTTCTTCCGCCGCGTGGAGGTGATGTTTCCGATCCTCGCGCCGGATCTCAAGCAGCGGGTGCTGCGCGAGATCCTGCCCACGTATCTGGCCGACAACACGCGGGCCCGCGAGCTCGACGAGCACGGGGTGTTTCACCTTCTGCGGCCGGCGGAGGGGCAGCCGGCGGTGCGCTGCCAGATCGAGTTTCTCGAGCGCCGTGGCGCCGCAGACATGCCCGGCGCTCCTTGAACAGCCTCCCGACGACCCTCTAGGATCAGTGTCCCCCGAGGAAGCGCGGCATGGCGGAAGATCATTACGAGACGCTCGGTGTGCCGCGGACCGCGTCGGCGGAGGACATCCGCAAGGCCTATCGCGAGCTCGCTCGCAAGTATCACCCCGACCTTCACCCGGACGACGCCGCGGCGAAGGAGAAGTTTAAGAAGGTGCAGACCGCCTTCGACGTGCTCAACGACCAGAGCAAGCGGGAGATGTACGACCGCTACGGCAGTTCGTTCGAGGGCGTCGGGGCGGGCGGCCCCGGTGGCGGCTGGGGCGGCGGCCGAGGTCCGTTTCCCGGCGGTGGCAGCGGTGGTGGTGCGGAGATCGACCTCGAAAGTCTGTTTGGCGGCGGCGGGTTCGGGGATTTTTTCGGCGGCGGGGGCGGCACGCGGTCGCGGGGCCGCCGACGGGCGGCGCGGACGGCGGGCGAGGACGTGACCGCGAGAATCGACATTCCCTTCACGCTCGCGATCGACGGCGGCAAGACCGATGTGCGATTCGACCGCAACGGTAAGACCGAGACAATCAGCGTGACCATCCCTCAGGGGCTGCCCGACGGGGCCCGCATGCGGCTGCGCGGACAGGGCCTGCCCGGCACCGGCGGTGGGCCGGCGGGGGATCTCTTGCTCGAGGTGCGGGTGGAGCCGCATCCGCTGTTTCGTCGCAGTGGCGACACGCTTGAAGTCACGCTGCCGGTGAGCATCGCCGAGGCGATCGAGGGCGCGAAAGTCGATGTGCCGACGCCGTGGGGCACGATCGCGCTCAAAGTTCCGGCGGGCACGTCGGGCGGACGCAAGCTCCGCGCCGCCGGAATGGGCGTGCGGCATGCCAACGGCGCGAAGGGCGACCTGATCGCCGAGGTGCAGATCGTGCTCCCTGACATGGCCGATGCCGCCGCCCGCGAGGCGCTCCTCGCCGCCGCGAAGGCCGCCGCAGGATCCGCAGCAGCCGGGCCCAGATCGGCGCTGCGCTGGTGATGGCTGCTGCGCAAAGCTTCGCAAAGACGGCGCGGGTGTGGCGGCCGACCGATTTCGAGCGGGTGTTCACGGCTCGCTGGACGGCTGCGGCGAACGGGCTCGTGCTCCATGCGGCGCCGAGCGCCTGCACGCCGCCGGTGCCACGGCTGGGCGTGTCGGTGTCGCGGCGGATCGGCAATGCCGTGGCGCGGAATCGCTGGAAGCGCAGGCTCCGCGAGGCGTTTCGCAGGGTCCGCTGCCAGCTGCCGCCGGGCGATTACGTGGTGGTGGTGAAGACGCGCATCGTGCCGACGGGCGCCGCCGGAGCGAGGCTCGTCGAGGAGACGCTCGTGGCGCTCGCCGGTCGGATCACAAGCCGCCGCGGGTTTGCGGGGAGCGGATCGTGAGGCATGTGCTGCACGCGTTGGGGCGGGCGTGCGACCGCGCCGCCAGCCTGCTGCTCATCGGTCTCGTGATCGTCTACAAGGCCACGCTCAGCCCACTGCTCGGCCGTCACTGCCGCTTTCAGCCGACATGCAGCAGCTATTTCAGGGCGTGCGTGGAGAAGTATGGCGCCGTGCGTGGCAGCTTGAAGGGCCTGGCCCGCATCGGCCGCTGCCATCCTTGGCATCCGGGCGGCTACGACCCGCCGTGACCGGGAGCGGCATGCTCGGCGCGGAGCATCGCGAGCACGGTGTCGTTCGCTGCGGGAAACCTCTGCGTCGATAGGGCATCGATCGGAACCCACTCGAATGGTGACTGCGGAGGCACCGTCGCGTCGAGCGGCGCCGCCCAGTGGAAAAAGATCGTGCGCAGGGGAGCCTGCTGGGGAACGGAGACGCACGGACGGTCGAGCATCCGCACGGCGACGCCGGTCTCCTCCAGGCATTCCCGCGCCGCCGCGGCAGCCACCGACTCATGCGGCTCGATCTTGCCGCCGGGAAACTCGGCGCGCCCCGGTTCCTCCGCCGCATCGCCGGCCCGCAGGCCGACGAGCACTTTGCCGTCGTGCACCACGACAGCCACGGCGATCGAGGGAAGGTCGTAAGCCATGGCTCGACTGGGAGGCGAGGGGTCGGCGAACGCTCGAGGAGCATTGGGCCGCCGCGGCCCACGCGACAAGACTTTTGCCGCCCCCGAGCCGGCGAACTCCGATCCCGAGTTCTACGCGGGCTTCTGCACGAGATTGAGGAGCCGCCCGGGCGAGCCCATCACGTTGTAGCCCGCGTCGACGTGCAGAATCTCGCCAGTGATCCCGCCGGCATCCCGCGAGAGCAAAAAGGCCCCTGTCTTGCCCACCTCTTCATGGGTGATGTTGCGGCCCATC
>Ga0082207_1000627_pt1 | contig 19448 bp, 10 predicted proteins | sample LakMenEpi10Aug09_FD_71540 | JGI IMG/M metagenome (GOLD analysis project Ga0082207, IMG submission 71540)
CCCGCCGTGTGGCTGCGCGCGGCTGCGGGCGGCGGTGGGTACGGGCGGAAGGGTCGCCATCCGCTGCCAAGCGGTGCTGCGGCGCGATGGAAGGCTTCCACCGTCTGGCGACAGGTGGCTACGGGCGACAGGTGGCTACGGGCTTCGGGTTGAATCGTAGCCATCGGCTGCCAAGCGGTGGGGGTGCGCGAGGTAGGCTTCCACCGTCTGGCGACAGGTGGCTACGGGCTACGGTGGCGATGGCGACAAATGACGGTTAGTTCTTATTTCTTGTCATCTTTGTCGCGCAGGGACTCTACGAACTCGGGGTCGTCGAGTTTAGTCTGGGGACCTTCGCTGCGGCGACGTTCGAATTTCGGATCGGTCGGATCGAAGGTGTCTTCTGGTTTAAAGACGCGAGGGTCCGAGGGTACAGCAAAGTAGGGGCTGAAGTCAGGTTGCTCGGTAAACATGTCATTGAGGTCGTTTGCTGTTGCATCGTAGAGGTTGTTGGGGGGCAAGCCATGCAACCTGTAGATCGTCCGAAGGATGCTCATGATCGAAGTGTGTTGGTGCGAGACATAGCCGCGTTTGGCCCATGGGCTGATGCATAGCACAAACGAACGATGCCGATCGATCGAATCGTTGTCGCCACCGGAATCGTCCTGGGTGACAAAAATCGCCATCTGTTTCCACTCAGGTTGGCGTGAAAGGTAGGCTACGATCCGGCCCAACGCCAGGTCGTTGTCTGCCATGTAACTTGCGACGTAGGGATAGCCCCGTTTCGGATTCGCTCCTGCGCCGTGATCGTTGCAGATAGCCAAGTTAATGAAACGAGGAAGCGCTCCTTGGTGTTCCTTGCGATACTGCTCAATATCCTCCACGAACCAATCCGCCCGGGCGATGTCGGGGATATTGTTGTTGTAGGCTGGGTAATCAAAGTCGGTATTCTCAAACAGGACCTTGGGCATCGGGTAATTGACGTTTGTGTAAGCACCGGAACGATTGGCCATCGGTCCCTCATCGTTGTCGGGGAACTCAAATCCTTCCCCATAGTTTCGAAAAGGGATCCCACCACGGTGCAAGTGCTCGAACATCGAGCCGTTTTCGAGATAGTCCTCCGGGATCTGGGAGCCGTTAGAACCCATCACAACCATCCGCCCTCGCGCCGTTTCGCTCTTTCGAAATCCCCATCCCGAATAAAAAACTCTCGTTGTCCAAAAACTTGGGTAGACGCCAATTAGCCATCGATGTCCATCTCCCGAGGCTTGTGGCTCCATATAAAAATTGTCCGATATCGCAAACTGCTCGGCCAACCGCACATGGTTAGGCATAATCGGAAGTCGCTCTTCTTTCCCATGCTCCTTGATCCAACCGTTGGCACCAAATTCCGCATACTCGGGTTCACTGGTCGATCCGGGTAGCCCCCCGAAGATGCCGTCGAAAGTATGGTTTTCTTTGGTGATGAAAACGACGTTTCGGATCGCTGGAGGTAGCCAAGCGGGAGATCGAGAGGGAAGAGCCATGCCGTTGTTCTTGAGTACCTGTTGCGTCTCGTCGACGCTTGGGTCAAGATCAACGATATGCAACATGCCGGGCATGTCGGGCAACCCAAATCGTTCGTCATCCATGTCGCGCCGATGCTTTGGCCCTCGGGGCCCTCGCCCCAATCCCTTTTGAGTCGCGACAACAAGGTGTCTTTCGTCAGGAGTCAGCCGACATGCGGTTGGAAACCAACCCGTTGCTATCCAGCGAGTTGATTTGCCATTCTCCAAATCGATGGAAGCAATTGCGTTCAATCCTGAGGCGCAGACGAACAATCGCTTACCGGCTCGATCGATGGTCATGCCCGTTGGGATCACGCCCCGCAATGTCGCGAGTTTTGGCTCCGGCGTTAGCTTGATCGTCTCCTGCAGTTCCATCGAGCTTGCATCGAAGATTTGCACGGTATCGTTGTTCGCATTGCTAACGAATAAACGGTTGCTGTGGACGAGGAGACCGTTGGGTGAACTGCCTCCTACGGTGTGCCCGCGATCGGCTGGCGCCTGAAGCAACAATCCCGTCTTGACTTTAGCCTGTACCGTCGGATGGTCAGGCTGTGAAACATCAAACATCCAAACCGAATGGGCATCTGCAACATGAGGGTTTCCGAGGCCTGGTACAATCTTTCCTTCTTTGCGAACCCCTTCTTCTGCTTCGACCGACGGGAATCCGAAGGCGGGAGTCTTTAAACCGCGAGGATTCCCCTCTTCATTGATGATCAATGAGTAATCGAGCATACCGATGTTCGCGACAAACAAACGTTTCCCGTCCTCCGAGAGAGCGACGCTGAACGGTTCGCGCCCTGCTGGCGTGTCGCTTATCACTCTCTGCTCGACGAGATCAAAAACGACGATTCGTTGTCGAGCGACATCCGCCCCAAAAACGTATCGTTCATCCAGAGACAATACCAGATCATTGATATAGCATTCGCGGTCTGCCAAAATCGATAAAACAACTTCCGGCTCGAGCTTCGCTAAACGACCGTTCGGTTTTTGCGACCAGGACGAGGTAGAAAGAACTTGGATTCCGTGCCCTGAGTCTCCGCTCGAGATGACAAGCTTACTGCTATCTTTCGTGAACACGCCACAAAATGCTGGCGATTTCCAAGGCAGCAGATGCGACGGTGCCCGCAGATCCATGTCCGAAGCGTCGCAGACGACGATCCCCGTGTTGCACATGCCAATAAGATACTTGCCGTCGGGGCTCGGGATGGAATTCCATAGGTTTTCTCCCGCGTATAGGCGCGAACCCTTGGGGGTCAACAAGCGTCCGTTGGGAAGCACTGTTTCGCCATCGGGGACAATCTTGGCGAAGCGATCTCCGGCGGGCGAGGAAAACAACCATTCGTCCTGAGCCGCAACGATCGATACCAATACGAAACAAGCAACCAACGCCATCAACTGAATTCGCAAGCTCATGAATCGATATCCATCTGAATGAAATATTTACGCGATAGTGGGAGACCAACGTGATGGAAGGACGGGTTTATGGCGGTGAGGCCGGGGCACCATCGGATCGTAGCCGGAGGAACGCGTAGTCGGAGGATCACCGGAAAGTAGATTTTCACGTCGAAACGATCCAAACCTGGGCCCCTGCCGTCGGCTTATAGCGTCAGCGGGGGCCCGATTTTAATCGTCATCGCGAAAACTCGAGGTTCACCGGCCGGGTTCCGGACGGAATCGAACGGCGATGGCCCTGCGTACCGCTGGTGGAATCGGGGCATCGATACCCATCACGGATTTCCAAAGAATCTCATTGAGTTCGAAGTCATCGATACGATCGTACTCGGAGAAGTCCATTTTAAGCGACCGATCTGCTCCGTAGGCAGTCGCCTGATTTTTGGCTTCAAGATCAATTTGCGGTTCGGTTTTTTCGAAGGGAGTCAGGTCCGGGGTTGTGGTAAAAGCGTTGAACATGGGTTGGGCAGCAGCATCGAACTGCGATAGCGGCTCGAGTCCCAAGATCAACTCCATGGTCCGGATTAGGCTCACGGTGCTGTACTGGGTGCTATCGACCACACCCCGTTTGGTATACGGGCTAGCGACTAGGCATACGGTGCGATGAGCGTCGACATGGTCTGGACCATTTTGCGCGTCATCCTCGATGACGAAGATAGCCGTTTGACCCCAGAGCGGACTGTGGCTGACAGTTTCCACGAGCTTTCCTAGGGCAAGATCGTTACTTGCGACGCAAGCTTCGGGCGTAAAAGCTCCGGGAGTGGTTCCATCGGTGTGGTCTTCACCCAGACTCATGATGATGAATTGAGGCATATTTCCGTTCTTCACAAAGTCGTGATATTCAGCAAGCATGACATCGACAAGATCCTTGTCACGCTCGCGACCTTTTCCTCCTGTACCAGTACCGTAGTTTGGGCAAACGTGTCCGACGAGCCCGGGGACTCTGCCTTCCATGAGCATATTTCCTTGAGCATCCGAGGTTCGCTTGCCATACTCCTTATAGGATCGGTAGGTCACGCCGGCTCGTTTGCATGCATCCCAGATATAGCCTGAGGGGGCATGGGACAAATCGTCCTCGTCGTCGTCATCGACCCCTAAGCGTTGGGAGTAGGTCAAGTGCCAATCTCTTGCGATGTAATCGGTGTTGTAGGCCATGGTGCTCCATGGATGTCCGTCCCGACTGACTTGGCCATTGCAGTAAGCGTTGTCCAACAGTACGAATTCTTCGGCGATTTTATGGTGGTTAGGAGTGACTTTGCGAGGAAACATGCACAGGCTAGGATCCCCATTGCCTTTCGGGGGCGTTTGGCTTGCCATGTCCCCAAAGACCTGGTCGTAGGTTCGATTCTCTTTGATCACATAGATCACGTATTTGATAGGGGAAGGATCGCCAACTCGTGTAGGAATGACCGATGGCCCGGCCGAGGGTACCGACGAAAGGAGTTTGTCGGAGTAGGGGCAGTTTTGATAGACCTTTTGAGTGTATTCTTGCAATTGCTTATCATCGGGAAAATCAATGATTGAAAGGGCTCCGCGGATCGTTGTTCCGATGTAGGGATAGGGCAATAGTTTTCGAACGAACTTGTCCTGTTCATTGAGCGATTTCTCATCGGATTTCTCGTTGAAGAACGGATTGGGTTTGGTTTGATTTCCTTTCCCTATGCCAACAAGGATCCGTTTACCATCGGGAGTCATAGCAACTGAAGTCGGGTACCAGCCCGTCGGGATGAATCCTTTGACTTGGCTTTGACTCGCAACGGAAATATCGATCAGGGCGATGCAGTTGTTATCGGCATTGGCCACCAAAAGGTTTTTGCCGTCAGGAGAGATCGCAAGAGCATCCGGAGTGCTGCCTTCGGGTGCAAGTGGAAAAAGGCTCGTCATAATCGTCTCAGTGACGATTCCGCGTTTGGTGTCGATCACGCAGACGCTATTGGACGAACCGCATGCGACAAAGAGTCGATTGTCGCTGGGGTGGAAAGCGATTTGGTTTGGATGCTCACCAACTGGGATTCGAGCCGAAAGGGTCATTTCTTCGGGGTCGACAACAGAGATTCTTCTTTCTGACCAATCGCTCACATACAGCAAGCCATTGTGAGGCGAAATTTGGACATCGTATGGCCGTCCCCCAAGCTCCAACTCGGATACGGTCTGTCCGTCCTGGCTCATAACCAGCAATTTTCCTTGGTTGATATTCAGGGCATAGAGTCGGTTTCGCTTAGTATCCCAGGTTAAACCGCTTTTAAAGGACTTCTCTTTGGCTAGTTTGTTTCGTATTTCAGCCAGTTCACTACGGCTCAATTCGAAGACATTCGGTTCCTTTTGGCTTGTTTGGATCAATTGATTTTCTTGAAGTTGGAACTGATGGACTTTACCGAATCCACCACCAGACCACCACAATTGAGACTCATCGGGACTGAGGTCCAATCCAAACCAACTCTGGTGCACGACTTGCTTGCTCAGGAATTCCCCGGTGTCTAAATCGACAAGCCCCAATTGATGCTCGTTAAATCCGCTCGTGGCGATGAGTGCCCTGCGCGAATCCTTCATGGGATGAATGTTCAAGAGCAGGTCGCTCGTATCGACCTGCCTTCCGGCCGGAGTCAGGTGCCAGCCGTTGGGCAGAAGGAAGCCGGTATCGGTTGGTCCCGCGAAGCGTGAGGTTCGTTCGGGCGTGGCCTCCTGTGCCAGACAGGCCGCGCAACCGAGCAGAAGGCTCGCTGAGATCATCAACGCAAAAACCCTCAATTTTCCGATGTTTGGATCGCCAATGGCCATGACTTTTCGTTTCCGTAGAGAAGCGTACCAAGAGTAGATTGCAACGAGCGACGATTCCGATCAGGTCCGATCGGGCTCGTTTGTGTTGCACATTTCATCATAAACACGCGGTGAGTGTCGCAGCATTTGATGAAATCTTGAAGAAGCTCTGGCAATTCCCAGATGCACTTGTGGCCTTAACAGACCCCTGATCAAAGATTAACAGATCCGAGTCTGTTTTTTTCCCGGGAAAAGCTATGTTGGGCGATCGGTCGTTTCGCCTCTAGCCGGAAGATCGATCGTGGGGACGTAAGGCCATTTTCGAGAAGCCATTTTCGAGCGGGGCTCTCACGTGAATCGAACGCTAGATACGAATGGATAACGCTGGACAGTCATGGGGGAAACTCAAAAGATGGTAAAGAAAACAGCGTTTTTTTCGGCCGTGATCGTCGGATTGTTGAGCCCGGGCCTTTTGGGCCAAGACGGTCAAGAGGGGCTCGCTCAACCCACGGTACCAGTTCTCAGTGCGAAACCATCGGTCAGGGTAGCGACGTTTTGCCAAGGACTTGATGGATACCTTGGCACGGTCGATACAGAGATTTGGGCACTTGCTGGCAACACATTGCTGGACAAGAACCCAAATGCTTCTTCCGATGCCAATAACGATGGAGGAGAAAGTCAGGTTGTTTTGCGGTTTGATGGAATCATCGGAAAAGAGCCTAAGCAAATTCCAAAGTTTTCGCGGATAAAGACCGCCAAGCTTTACGTCAGCGCCTTCGACCAAGGAACCACGGTCAACCTCCATAGGATGCTCGTTCCGTTCTCGAAGACTGCAACATGGAATTCGCTTGTTGACGGAGTATCCGCCGATGGTCTTGAAGCCTCTCGGCACAAAGACAGTTTCACCTTTGGGAAGATTGCTGCGAACACTTCGGTGGTTATCTTCGATGTCACCGATACGGTACAGCGTTGGGTCAGCGGTGCACCCAATTACGGGTGGGTCTTTCTCAATACGGGCGGAAACGGTTGGGATTTTTACACATCGGATTTTGAGGATATCAAACAGCGCCCCAAATTGGTAATCGAGTACGAAGCGAAATAGTCATCGTCCTTAAGAATCGGTCCGCGTTTTTATATCGAGCAAGGGAAGAGAATATGTCGAGTTCACCGTTTGATTTGTGCTGGAAGCGACGCGAGTTCATGCGAGTCGGTTGGTTAGGCGGAGTCGGGTTGTCCCTCGGACAGTACTTGAACCTGCAGGCTCAAGCTGAGCAAAGTCAGATGGTGGCCAAGGCAAAATCGGTGATCCACATCTACCTTCAAGGTGGATTTGCGCACATGGATAGCTTTGATCCAAAGCCCGATGCGCCCGCCGAGTACCGAGGTATTCTTTCGCCGATCCCAACGAGTATTCCGGGGACCTACTTTAGCTCCCACATGCCCTACAGTGCGAAAATCGCCGATAAGATCACTGTCGTGCGCAGCATGACTCATACCGAGGTTGACCACAGCCGGGGTGAACACAGCATGTTCACCGGATATCGACCAAGCCCTGCGTTGGTCTACCCGAGCATGGGGTCCGTAGTCGCCGATCAACTAGGGGTTCGCCAAGCGATGCCGGCTTATGTGTGTGTACCGAATCAAGGAAGTCAATTTTTAGGAAGTGGCTATTTGAGCAATTCCTGTGGTCCGTTTGCGTTGGGAACCGATCCAGCCCGATCGAATTTCACGGTGCGCGATCTGAACTTAGCCAAGGGTGTCGACGAGGATCGTTTCCAAAGGCGAAAGGATCTGAAGAATCTTGTGGACGATCATTTTCGTAGCCAACTGCAAGACGATGCAGTTTCGACCATGGACTCGCTTTACCAACGCGCCTATGACTTGCTCTCATCGAGTGAAGCGCGAGGAGCTTTTAGCCTCAAAGGGGAGTCAGATGAGACAAAAGAACTCTACGGCATGAAACCGCATGGGCCGGTACTGAGACCCTCTGCTGGCGCTCGATTCCTCATTGCGAGACGGCTCGTCGAGGCAGGCGCTCGATTTGTCACCGTAACCTATGGTGCTTGGGATACCCACGCTTTCCACTACCGATCCATCGAGCCTCAATTACCTGATTTCGACCGCGCCTTTGCCGGCCTTATCAGCGATCTGGATCAGCGCGGAATTCTTGATTCGACGCTGGTGATGGTAACGAGCGAGTTTGGCCGCACGCCAAAGATCAATGCTGGTGGTGGTCGAGATCACTGGCCTCGAGTTTTCTCGATCGTGATGGCCGGTGGTGGAGTTCGCCGAGGATACATTCACGGTGCGTCTGATGCGCTGGCAGCAGAACCGGCAGACGCTCCGCTTAGCGTCGAAGACTACGTCACCACCGTCTACCATTTGCTGGGAATCGATGCTAGCGCGTCCTTGATGTCCCCGGGTGACCGCCCGCAACCGATCGTCCTCAACGGAACCGTTGCAAGGGATCTGCTCGCATGATCATCGTGTTTTTGCGTTGGATCGATCGATCGAAAATCGCTGGCCTTAACGCTGCTTTGGCTGCCACGGGCTTTCTCATCTTTTTCTGCTTGTGCCCAGTCGGCCATGGCCAAAGCCCGAGTCTGGACTTGATCGAGCCGAGTGTGGTTACTCGTGGACAAATTGGCAAAGTTCGTGCCCTTGGGGCATCGGTCGGTAGCTGCACACAGGCACTGCTTCCAAGCGATGGGTTCAAGGTGGTCCAGATCAACCGGGTCGACGCTGATACAGTCGATCTACTGGTAGAGGTTCTCCCGACGTGCAAACTCGGGTTGCATCCGATACGTTTGGTGAATTCCAATGGAATCACCGAGATACAAGGATTAACCGTTACGCCTTTTGAGACAGTATCCGAGGAAGATGCCCGTAAAGATACAGATGTGTCCAAAAACCGAACCGTTCTTGGGACGCTCGAAGGGGATGAAATCGATCGATTTGCCGTCGAGCTACAGCTAGGTCAGTGGGTTTGCGCTGAGGTTGCCGCTGTTCGTTTGGGTGGAAAGTTGCTCGATACGGCCATCTCTCTGATAGATCCTTCGGGATTGAAACTACTGGAGATCGATGACACTCCTTTGGCGGCCCAGGATCCATTCTTCTCTTATCAAGTGACCCAGCCTGGACGATACGAGGTAGCCGTGAGGGCCATCGGGGCCGATGCAGACGCCAACAGCCACTACGCACTCCACCTTGGTCACTTTCCACGTCCCGCGAGAGCGACGCCTTTGGGAAGCATTGCAGGCCAGAGGTGGCGGTTCGATCGACAAGTATCTGGCTTTCATGCGGATGGTTTTTTGCCTGTTTTACCGAAGGAGACCAAAGGGGCAATCGAGTTCATCGAGCTCGGAGCGCAGGCAGCCGATGGCAGTCTTGTTCATTGCCCTACTCCGCTTCCTGTTCGTATTTCGCCCGAAGGCTACGCGTTCTCGACGAACGAGCAGGATTTGCATGTGGCACCGTTTGTGTTTGAAGCGACAATGGCGGGCCAAAAAGTGGTCCACGATGTCCGATTCAGAGTTCCTGCCGATGGAGCTTATCAGGTCGCTGTCTATGGCTCTCGCTTAGGATCATTGCTCGATGCCACGTTGGAGATACTCGAGGAGCACACTGGAGTATCGATCGCATCGGCCGAGGATGTCGATTCACTGGATGCATCGCTGGAGTTCTATGGCAAAGCCGATCAAGTGTATTTGGCCAGGGTCGACGACAAACGCTTCCTGCGTGGTGAAGACTATTTTTATCGTTTGGAGTTGGGAGCCAGGAATCCCGATTTAACCGCTTTTATTGCTCGGCGAGACAAATATTCCCAAGCTCACCAATCGATTGGAGTTCCAAAGGGCAACCGTGTTCTTGCCTTGGTAGGCCTTCGCAGCGACACCGAGGATCCGGAAATCTTGCTCGATCCTCAATACGGTGCAAAAGGATTAGAGTTCAGCACCGTGCCGTTCACTCAGAACAAGCGGATTCGACCCGTCGTTGTATCGGCCGACCGCGACGCACCCTTGGGCTGGGGAGAGACCAGATTGGTACCTGTAAGCCGAGGTCCTTTCGACGGTCAGGAATCCAGCGGCTCGACGCTGCGAGGCGAATTCGTTCAGGTTCTCGATTTGATCCGTGGTCCTGCCGATGCCCTCTACTTTGGAATGCAACTCGACCATTTCATGGTTGGCGTTGTCGAACCGATCCCGGTCTGGGTAGAGCTGCTTCCGCTTAAAGCCCCGTTGTCTGTCGATGGTACTTTGAAGATAGATGGCGTTGTTCAACGGGGTAAACGGGCCGATGGTTCGATATTTGAAGGGGCTATCGACGTGTACTTGTCCCATTTGCCCGAGGGGGTTACGGCTCCGGTTCAAACACGGGTTGCAAAGGGCAGCAACAACTTTAGCATCGAACTACAAGCCACTTCGCAGGCACCGCAGGATCAATGGCCACTGGTGCTGGAAGCTGCAGAAGCTCTTTCAAGCGAGCGGGAGGCCGCGCCACAGATTGGTGCTATCGATATTGCCGTAGGCTCCTGGGCAACCAACGCATCCTTGGTATGTTCATCGATCCGAACTCTTGATATTGTTGCGAACCCAGCCAAAGGGCATCTTGAACCCATCGCGCTGGAGTCAGGAGAAACTCGAGAGGTAGTCTGCGAAATAGCACTAGACCCACCTTTTGACGGTCCATTCGAAGCGAGGATCGAAGGATTACCCAATCGTCTCGAATCTTCGCCGGTCGAAATGCAAGCTAGCGATCGAAGGATCCGCTTTCGGATCTCGGCCCCCGAAGATGCTCCGTTGGGACGATTCGACTCGGTGTATGTCCGATTGAGCGGTAAAAGAAATGGGCAGGATGTTTCTTACTGCATCTGCCGGTCAACCGTCTTGGTCATCGCACACAAAGGCCAATTGGTCAAGGATTCTTCGGGTCGCCCTCTGAGTCCTCTCGATGCGTTGCGTCAAAAGTCCAAGGCTAGCCGTTGATAGGAGTATTCTTTTGAGTGACTCGAAATTCTGTCGATTGATGAACTATCCCATGAAGGCGTTTTCAATGCGATTTTTAATCGTTGCACTTTGTTTGATGGTAGGCGGCATTCAAGTACGAGCTCAAGGGCCAACCCCAAATCGCTTGAGCATCTATCCTACTGAGATATCTACAGGCTCGGCTCGCGAGTTCCAAAGGATCGTCGTGCAAGCCCACTACGAGGATGGCAGTTGTATCGATGTCACAGACAAGTGCAGCTTTGAGGTTCAACCGAAGAACATCGGTCGCTTGGAGGCTGAGGCTTTCGTACCCCAAGAGGATGGAAAAGGGGTTTTAGAGATCAAGCTCGATGCGCTCGGAAGCGTGATTCCCGTTGTTGTTTCCAACGCCAAGACGCAACCACCGGTCACGTTTCGCAACGAAGTTCTCCAGGTTTTGACCAAAAGTGGCTGTAACACCGGCAAGTGCCACGGTGCAGCGACGGGCAAGGATGGGTTCCGGCTGAGCCTTTTTGGCTATGACCCCAAAGGAGACTTCGACCGCATTACCAAGGAGCTCAGCGGTAGACGGGTCAACAGAAACGCACCCGAGGAATCCTTGTTGATACAGAAAGCCATCGGTTTTGTGGCACACACCGGCGGTGGGCCGATCGCCGAAAAATCAAAAGAACACGAATTGCTCATTCAGTGGCTTCACGAAGGGGCTCTCGATGATCATCCCAAGAACTCGGTTGCCAATGGCATCGAAGTTCTACCGGGTCAAAGCGTTGCGGCTGCCCCCGGCGGTGTCCAAAAGATGATTGTCATGGCCTCATTCAATGACGGTAGTCGGCGGGATGTAACCGATCTATCGACGTTTTTTAGCAACAATGAGGGTGTTGCCACGGTAGATAAAGAGGGGCTGGTATCTATGCTAGCCCCGGGCGTGTCGCTGGTCATGGCTCGGTTTGATCAATTCTCTGCAGGATCTGAAATCATTGTTCGCTCTGGCGAAGCATTCGAATTTCCATCGATCGTTTCCTATGGCGCGATCGACCGATTGGTCGACGAGCGACTTCAATTTTTACATATTCAACCATCGCAACTTGGAACCGATGAGCAATTCCTCAGGCGGGTGTTTGTCGATCTGGTCGGGCAACTTCCAAGCGAATCGGATTACAGCGAATTCATGAGCGACTCGAGTTTGGACAAGCGATCGCGATGGGTCGATCGTTTGCTCGATCGAAACGAGTACCAAGACCAATGGGCGTTGCATTGGGCAGAACTGCTTCAGATACGCACCAACAACGGAGTGAGTCGAAAAGCATTACGGCTCTATGACAATTGGCTCCGTGAACAAGTTGCACAGGGCAAAACCATTGCGGACATCGCCAAGCAGACGATCGCTGCAAGCGGCAGCACACTGAGCAATCCGGCGACCAATTATTTTCAAACGGAAACCACGCCGCAATTGATCGCCGAGAACGTCGCACAAGTGTTCCTCGGAACCAGAATCCAATGTGCTCAGTGCCATAACCACCCCTTCGATCGGTGGAGAATGGACGACTACTACGACTTTGCGTCCTTTTTCAGTCAGATCGGATACAAGCAAGGGAAGGATCCCCGCGAACTGACGATCTACAATGCCGCCACTGGTAGTATTGTCCATCCACTGGGCAAAGAAGGAATGCGACCTCGATTTCTTGGAGCCATCGAACCGATCCAAGCCGATCAGAGGGATCTCCGAGAGCATCTTGCGGATTGGCTAACTCACCCGAGCAATCGAGCGTTTTCAAGGAATATTGCCAATGTCGTTTGGTCCCACTTTTTCGGAAGAGGGATCGTCGAGCCAGTCGACGATGTGCGGATCAGTAATCCCGCGAGCAACGATCCACTTCTAGACTATCTGGCCGACAGACTCGTCGCCGAGGATTTCGACATCAAACCGTTGGTACGCGAAATCTGCAACTCAAGGACTTACCAAGCATCCACAACCACAAACCCTACGAACCGCCTCGATGAACGCGAGTTCTCCCACCAGAAGGTTCGTCGGCTCAAAGCCGAAGTCTTGCTCGACTGCATTTGCCAGGTTACCGAAGCACCTGAGAAGTTGCCCGGCTTGTCCAAGGGAGAGCGTGCTGTGAAAGTCGCCGATGGACAGGCCCAGCACTACTTCTTAAACACTTTTGGAAGGTCGAATCGCAATTTGGCGTGCACCTGCGAAACCAAAGTATCACCCACACTCTCTCAAGCGCTCCATTTGCTCAACGGTGAGACAACCAATCGAAAGATCGAAGAAGGGTCGGTGATCACGACGTGGATCGAGCAAAAGATTGATCCGCAGGAGATTCTCAGGCGGATCACGACCCGCTGTTTGACTCGTCAGCCGACCGAATCGGAATTGAGTTGGCTCGAAGACCAACTCCGCCGAAATTCGAATATCGAGCAATCGCTTCAGGACTTCTTCTGGGCGATCCTAAACAGCAACGAATTCATTTTCAATCACTAATCGCGATGCTTGATTCAATGATAGTAAAGTTGGCGAAAATGGCTTGCGCTTTGGCAATTGCATTTGCATTTTCCAAGGTGGCATCAAGCCAGGAACCCCCAATGGCTTTGGCAGAGGAATCCCAGAAGGTTTCCTATGAGCAGGTGCAAGGGATTTTCAAACAGCATTGTGTTACCTGCCATAATGAGGATCAGCCAAGAGCCGAATTGGTGATGACCTCGGTCGACGGCGTTCTGGCCGGTTCATCCAGCGGTCCGGTGGTCGTGGCAGGCGATCCTTCGGCAAGTCCACTGTATCTGCTTGCTGCTCATTTAGAGTCACCGGCGATGCCCCCGAACAAGCCGAAGATTTCTCAACGAGAGCTCAATAAAATTCGGGATTGGATCATGACCGGTTTGAGAGATCTCAAGAAGACTCCGGATCCGAAGGCGATGGATCCCAGTGCGGCGGATTCAAGCGCGATGGATGCGAAACAAATGGCTTTAGACCCAAGCTTGATGTCTCCCGTGCAAACAGTCTCACAGCACCATCGCGTCGCGCACATGGCTTGTTCCCCAGATGGAAGCAAAATCGCAATACAAGGGAATTCGCAGATTTGTTTCTGGGATGTCCAGTCCCAGAGCATCGAGACCCAAGCGATCCGAATCGATGATTTCGAGATATCTGGGTTGGAGTATTCGATCGATGGCAAGTACCTTTGGTGCGCGATCGGGAAACCGGGCGAGTCGGGATATGTCCGTCGATGGGATTTCCAAAAGCAGTCATTCGATGTGAGTCTGCCGCAGGAAGACGACACGATTCAGGATTTTTGCGTGGCCCCATCCGGCGAAAGCCTTGCGATAGGAACGAGTTCGAAACTCGTCAAAGAGTTTGGTTTAGGGGATTCCGTTTCTCGCGAATACAAAAAGCATACCGATTGGGTCACCCGTACGGCTTACGGTCCTGACGAGTTGCTTTTGGCAAGTGGGGACCGATTTGGAGCAATCCTTCTTTGGGATCGCTCGGGTAATCGTGAGTTCGCCACTCTTCGTGGACACACCTCGATGATCACCAGCCTCGCTTGGCATCCTCAGAAAGACCAGCTCTTAAGTAGCGATCTGTCGGGCATGGTACGAATCTGGGATTTGCACAATTTGGAAGCGAGAGAGAGCTGGAATGCAGACGCGTCTGAAATCGTGCTTGCCCGATGGATCGATTCAGATTTGGTACTAACCGTGGGTAAGGACGCGGGCTGTCAAGTTTGGAGGCTAGAGCCTGGAAATCATGACCCTAAATTGGTTTGGACTGCGTCGATTGGTTATCCGATACTTTCAGCGGAGCTTGGTGAGAACCGACAGGATTTAGTCGTATCGGGTTCAGAGGGACAAGTTGAACTATTGACGATTTCAGCGATTGATGGAGTCTTAACAAGACGTCGCATCGAGCTTCCCCAAGTGCGTTCCTCAAGATCGCTGGTGACATTTCTTCCTAGTTCCCCGAAGCGCGGAATCGCTCTCCAGAGCAGTCCCACCGATGAGGCAGTCCCAATCGATCGAGCGATTGAAGCCGCTGAGCGATCGCTTTTATCGGCACGGCAAACCGTCAAAGAACTCGAAGAACAACTCAGTTTGCTGCATCAAATCAAACAATCTCAGCAGATGAAAAAGAGTGGTCCATGAAAAGGCAAATGTTTGTAGTTGCAATCTTCAGGCAACTTTGCATCTCCTTGAGCTTTGTTGTCGGATCAGTGCATGCACAAGACTGGTCGATGTGGCGTGGAGCACGCGGAGACGGGATCAGCCAGGAGACTCAAGTACCGACCGAATGGACCGGAGATAAAAATATCGCTTGGAAAACTCCAGTCCCTGGTCGCGGTCTATCCTCCCCAATTGCCTTAGAAGGATCGATTTACGTAACGACTGCCGATACGCACAGCGATGTTAGATCACTGATCAAATTCGACCAAGCCGACGGAAAGGTTCTTTGGTCTCGAGAAGTCCATCGCGGGCCGATGGAAAACCAGCACAAGTTCAATACGAGCGCTTCGAGCACCCCGGCAGCAGAAGCTGGGGTGATCTACTGCACATTTGCAGATGACAAGCAACTGGTGGTTGCCGCTGTAAGTCAAAACGGCGACATACTGTGGAAGGTGTCCCTTGGATCTTATTTCTCCAAGCACGGCTTTGCTGCGTCGCCAGTGGTTTGTGAGTTTGGAGTGTTGATCAATGGGCATCAGGACGGCGAAGCGTTTGTCGCGATGCTTGCCAAAGAGGATGGGCGGGAAGTGTGGCGGTTTGTTCCTCCTGTCGCCCAGCGCTCTTTCTCAACACCCGTTCTAACTCAGGTGGGTTCCGATCCAGCGATCATTCTCGTTGGTGCAAACCGGACCATGGCTCTGAAACTTCAAACCGGCACGGTATTGTGGCAAGTCGAAGGTCCTAGCGAGAAAGTGGTTTGTTCGCCGAGCGTGGGGCGCGGAATGGTCTTTGCGTTTGGAGGATCGCCTGATATTCGGGCTTTTGCTCTCCCGCTTGATCCGCGGTCGGCAAAACCCAAACGAGCCGAGGGAAACACTGAGAGTGCCGATCCTGCCATTTGGAGATTGGAAAGAGGGATGCCTTATGTCCCTACCCCCCTACTTTATGGTGATTACCTTCACGTGATCGACGACGGCGGGGTCTACACCTGTTTGGATCCGGCAACTGGCGAGAGTCGACGACGGGTTCGCAAGGGTGGGAACACTTACAGTTCTCCCATCGGTATCAACGGGTTGATCTATTCATTTGAGGATTCAGGCAGATGCGTCGTTTTCCGCAACGATGATCGCTATGATGTCGTTGCAATCAATGAACTAGGTGAGAGTGTGCAAACAACTCCCTGCGTCTTCAAAGACTCGCTCGTCGTGCGCGGAGAGACTTATCTTTGGTGCATCCGCAGGTCCAAGGAATAGTCTCGTTCGATTGATTCAAGGCGTATTCCTCCACAGATTGCCTGATCCCTTTCGACCCAGAATGGTGGCCATCCGCTGCCAAGCGGTGGTCGGGCGTGGCGAGGAAGGCTTCCACCGTCTGGCGACAGGTGGATAAGGTAGTAGAATCATCTACTGAATCCTGTTTCATTGACATCGTGGGAGTGGAAATTATGAGAACGGCTAGAGCAAGTCGCGTGATTATGTCATTCAGTTTTTGGCTTGGTTGGCCGTTGTTATGCATTGCATCGGCAGATGCCGCTGACCATCCAGCGTTCCAGCCGGTTAAAGAACTGTTTGCTGCAATGTCCAAACATGATGGCAAAGCGATGCAGGAAACGGCAACGGAAGACTTCCAATTGCTTGAGCATGGTGAAGACTGGACGATGCAGAGACTGATCGAAGCGGTCCAACCCAAAGGTAAGCCTTACGAGCGAAAGAACTTCTTCAGCCAGATTCGCGCCCAGCAAACTGGAGACGTAGCTTGGGTAAGCTACTGGAACAAAGCCGAGATCCGTAGCGAGAGTGGGCTGCGGACGATCGTTTGGCTAGAAAGTGCGATCATGGTCAAAGAGGTCGACTGCTGGAAAATCCAACTATTGCACTCCACTCGTTTGGCCCCAGAACATCATCCCAAGAACATCGATTGGGTTTTGTTTGAAACGACTCCGTAATTTGCCAGTTAATTCTTCGGCAAACCGAGGCAACCCTTTCCTACATCCTGGTGCAGTCTACCGCTTGGCAGCGGGTGGATACGGGGTGACGCGGATGGCTACGGGGCAAGGCATACGCTTGCGGGCTTTCCAATCGCTCTACCTTCCCCTTTGGTCGCATGGTAAAATCTGTTGCCCGAAGTCTACCAACCCGGCCCACTTCGTGCTCCAGGTTTTCCATAAACTCGAATTTTGGATTTTTCAAGTGACTGCGGAGCCTGGATCGATCACGCAATGGCTGGAGCGCCTCCAAAGTGGCGACACGGAGGCTGCCAAGGAGATCTGGAGCCGCTACTATCCAAGGGTTTTGCGTCTAGCAGCGACGCAGTTGATCAAAAACGATGATCCTTCTATCGATGAGGAAGATGTCGCACAAAGCACCTTTCGCACGGTGTACCTCGCTGTATTGGATGGAAAATATCCGGAGGTCGAAGACCGAAGAGGTTTATGGAGGCTGCTACTGGTATCCACGTTGAACCGAGTCAGGAACCACTACCGCGATCGAAATACCCTCAAACGCTCGGTCAAGACGCAGGATTCTGTGGTTCCATCTCGCCGCAGGCTGATGATGGATATAAGCGGTCCTGAGGTACAGGCTGAGATGGCGGACTTGATCGAGACACTGTTTCGTCGTCTTGATCAGGAAGATCCCACCGGGGAGCTTAGGAAAATCGCCTTGCTCCAGCTCGAAGAGCACTCGGCTAACTCTATAGCCAGCAAACTGAAACGAAGAAAAAACCATGTGCTGCAGAGAATTCGATGGATACGAATCCTCTTTGAAGAGATACTTATGCCATGACCCGTCCATCTGAGCCCGATATCCACGTTCCCCCTGCCCCAATTCCGTCCTCCGTGTGGCGGAAAATTGTCGCTGCAAGCTCCGAATATGAATTGTCGATGGAACAAGGCGAATCGATTGAGCCAACGGAATTTGCGTTGCGGTATCAAGATATCCCAGCCGCGTTGCTTTTGGCCGAGTTGAAGAAAATTCATGACGATTTTGCTTTGGGAGCGAACCGATCCGAGTTGCTCGGGGACGAATTGCCACCGAGCGATCGATACATCGAATTGGAGTTGATCGGGACCGGAGGGATGGGGGAAGTCTACCGGGGATTAGACCTCGAATGCCAGAGGCTTGTGGCGATCAAGAGGATCTGCAAGAAGCACGTGGACAATCGGGAGGCGACGGAGAGGTTCCACGCTGAGGCGGAAATGACGGCGGGTCTTGAGCATCCTGGGATCATCCCCGTGTACGGAAAAGGGGTCGACACACAAGGTCGAGAATTTTATGTGATGCGGTTAATCGCAGGCGATGGGACCGGAACACTGACTGAATCGATACGTAGCTTCCATCTGCAAGGAAATGTCGAATCAAAAAATACAAAAGACCAGTCAGGAAACCTAACCGAACAACTCAGAGGTCTTGTGCGACGTATCGTCGACATTGCTGATACCGTCGCTTATGTCCACCATCGAGGAATCGTACACCGCGACTTGAAGCCATCGAATGTATTGATCGGGCCTTATGGCGAGACCTTGATTGCGGATTGGGGATTGGCGAGAAAAATCGGCTCTCATATTCAGGAGGATCTAGGGGGTGTTTCTTCCCATGCCGACGCGACGGCAGGGCTTGGTACACCAGGATATGCAGCACCGGAACTGGCAGAAGGGACGCAATTGCAAGCGTTGTGTTCGGCGGATATCTACTCTCTGGGGGCTATGTTGCACTGCGTTTTGACGGGAAAGAGTCCAAGCAGTGATCTGGATTCTCACGTGTGTGCTCTGGACGTGCGGGCAGCCGAGTCCATCGAAGCGATCTGTCGCAAGGCGATGGCAAAGGATAGGTCGGAGAGATATGCCACAGCGGGCGCGTTTCGCGACGACTTGTTGAATTGGATCGCGGGTGAACCGGTCTCGGCGCACGCTGAGGATTGGTGGGAAAAGACGCTTCGCTGGCCGAGTCGAAACCGCTCCACTTCAGCAGGTCTAGCCGGTGCGCTAGCGATTGCCCTAATCGCAGGAACCACCTTTCTGCTCTACCAATCTTACCAAGCCAATCTGTTTGAAAATCAGTCTGTGCAATTGCAATACGCGCTAGACAAGTCGGCAACACTTCTGGAGCAGACCAAGCAAGCCAAACAGACCGCCGAAGCGGCCCAGCAGGGGGCGGAACAAGCCCAGAGAATCGCGGAGAAGCGAGGAGACATGGTCTTCGACGGACTCATCCGTTTTCAAGACTTGGTCACGTCCAACCATCAGGTTTTTCAATCATCCGACCTCAGTTCGTTGCACGATGCACTCATGGAAAATTCTAGAGGGGTTGTTCAAGCGATTTTGACGGACTTGGAGCAGGATCCTTCACCATCGATCAGGAGCCTGAAGCGACTCGGGGAGGTGACCCATCGTTTGGCTGTCATGGAGTCAAGTCTCAAAAATGTCGATGCTGCAAATTCGATCTTCAATAGTACCTGCGAATGGATGCTGCAACGCCTCGATTCGAAGTCTCTTGCCCCTGACATCGGACAATTTCTACAGTTGCAAATCGGTAAGCTTCGAAGCTTGCAAGGTACGCTGTTGATG
>Ga0082207_1000628_pt1 | contig 19442 bp, 15 predicted proteins | sample LakMenEpi10Aug09_FD_71540 | JGI IMG/M metagenome (GOLD analysis project Ga0082207, IMG submission 71540)
TTAGAACAATATCACCAGGTTTCATGGTTGATAAATTTCTTGAGCATCTGCTAGGGAATATTCAATTTCATCTTCTTCTTTGAAAAATTGCTCTAATGAAAATTTTTGCCAGTCTTCATCTTGCCAATTAGTATATTCTGAAATGTTGTTTGGCTCAGGGGAAATTAATCGGGTAAAGTTGGCAATTTTTTCAACAATGTCATCAGGTAATCGGTCAATCTGTTGGTGAAGTTCTTCACGAATTGTAGCAGACATAAGTTAAATTATTTGATTAAGGGGTAAAATTGATAGTATTGATTATAACTCAGATATTGGGTGGTAATTTGGGAAAAAGCAATGTTGGGTTTCGTAACCTCAACCCAACCTACAAGATCGGCGATCGCACTTTCAACAGCCCAAAATGATCGCACTTTCAACAGCCAAAACTATCACAATCTTAAAGTTTAATCAACAAGAAGACCACGATCACACTACACTCGTAAGCGATCGCACTTCAAAGGCTAACAGCAAATCATGGAGATCGTCAATTTATGAGCAATCCCCATATCTGATCACATCAAGCACATTAATGTCTCCGTGATTCCAGTCTGCTTCATTCGGTTGCCCGAGTATAAATGTAAACGTCACAGGAGTTCCACGTCGTTCATAGGGTTGCAATCCCGCATTATAGCTACCACAAGCACTGTTCCGACTCGATCTCGGACATGTCATGGCCAGCTGCCAGCTGCCAGCGCCAGGCGATTGTTCAGTGAACGTACAAAAAATGCGATCACTGGTCTCAGTCGTGAATTCGTTTTCTCCACCGGGCGCTATTGTGTTGCCCTCAGACAAATTCTCGAACCTCTCACATTGGATATTGGTACACTTTACCACCACCCCAGTGTTGTTCTTAACGACAAGTTTCACTCTCGTACTCATAATTTTCTACCTTTCAAAATGGGTTACAACTCAATAATATAGGTTTTCCTACCGTCAACATAACCAAAGTTTACAAAACTTAAGGAAAAATTCCATAAAATCCACTAAACCCCTACCCTGCCTAACTTCCAGCCCCCAACCTTCTCGCAAAAATCCTTAACTTGGGAAAAATCCCCCCCTCCCAAACAATCCATAACCGCCAAAGAAAAAAACCTAAAAAACGAATTGCAGGCAGACCAACAATTTCAGCTAATTCTGTTTCTGTTACTTTTTCAGCAAGCCCTATTTCTAATCACAAAAATCCCCCAAACACTATGAATTTGAGGGATTTTTTACTATTTAGGGGGTAAATGGGGTTCTCAGGTTAAGTCCTAGAACCCTTGAATGCGTTGAAAACAACCGGAAAAATTACATTAAACCTAATTGAGACAGAATCCCTTGACCGGTTAGAAGTTCCGTGGCTAAACCGATGGTGAAACCTAACATGGCTAAACGGCCATTCCAAGTCTCCGCGAATTCTGTAAACCCAAACTTGGTATCTTTGCTTTCCATAATCAAAAAATCTCCTGCTTGCTTGAGCTAACTACATAAAAGTTAACACAGTTTCCAGAAGTTTGCAACTTTTTGTTAAGAAAGATTGACAAAAACCCAAAACCCTTGTCTATAAGTACATTCTTTCTGTTTCCTGTTCCGGTGTTCCGGTGTTCCCTAATTCTTATAAATTCGATTGATCAGCCACAAACCACCTGCGATCCCAACAAAATGGGCCACAATTGTATGGGTATTAGCCAGAACTACAAAAAAATCAAGGGGTTGGACAAAATCCTGTAGGTTGCCAGGAGCATTAAACAAACCACGGGGCTGAGAGATGGCTTTTGCCAAGAGAATCCCATTAATTGCTTCCGAAGCTATTAAAGTCACCGTCATTCCAGTTAAATTACTGGTTAAGCCTGTACGGATACGTTTGAAGGTTTCTCCTCGACTGGGACGGGTAATGCCCGGTGCTTTAAGTCTACGGGCCAAACGAGTATAACCAAAAGCCTGAAAAATACTAAATCCCAAAATCCCCAGTCCGATGAGGGCAAAGACCAAACCCCCACCAATTCCCGATGATGGGGCCGTTGTTCCTGTCGTCCCACGACTAAAGACTAAAATGGCAAAAAGCTGAATCACAGCCGAAATCACCCCTAAAACCAGTTGTATCCAAAAGCAAATCCAGCCTGTGGTACGAAGGGCAGAGGCAACTTGTTGAACCGAATTCGGAATTGGTGATTGGTCAGGTAGATAGGACATTTTTTAAACAATCAGGGGTTAAAATCAAATGGGAAAGCCGAAAAAATCCTAGGAATTCAAATATGAGCCAACCACAACCTACGACAACCCCCAACCTCAACGAACCCAAATTTGGATTCAATCAATATACTGAACGATTAAATGGTCGAGCCGCCATGATTGGTTTTTTGATCACCTTGGCAATTGAATATTTTAGCGGACAAGGTTTATTATCCTGGCTAGGGCTGAGTTAATCTTACCAAATTGATTGATTATTGGTGATCAGTCTTCCGTTTAGGAGTGAGGGGTAATTTAGGATTTCCAGGGTTTAGCAGTAGTTTTTATGATTAACTCAAATCCGGGCTAAACACAATCCTAAGTTTTCCCTCTATCGAAGGGATGACCAATCACCAAAATCCAGTCAATCCCGATAAATTAGGTTAAATTAGGATTAGATAAACTTTCAAGTGAAGAAGATTATAAGATAATGCTATCGGCTCCCAATCCGAAAGATTGTACTTAAGTTAACCCTTAAAAATTTAGAGTAAAATTGTGATGAATGCTTTATGGCCCCGTGTTCTCAGGTCTGCCTATCGTCGAGAACCTATTGTTAGTTTTGTGGTAACGGTTGGAACCGTAGATGCTGTGATTGGTGGAGTTAGTTCCAGTGTATCCTTATTAAGTTTTGGCCTTTCCAGCGTTGGGGTAATCTTGGTTTTGCGGTGGTGGATGTGGCAAAAGTCTAAACTACAACAAGCTGAAACTGCCCCAGAATATGCTCTTCCCCCAAGTTCTGCCCGTTCTCCCCTTCCTAAGCTCACGGATAAAAAACGATCTTCCTACTAAGTTCATTAATAGTTAGGATTACGGAAAAATAGATGCGGTGATTGCAGACGAAAGAGTGAACTACCCACACTGACTTAGAGTACCAAGTACAGTGTCGGCTTCTGTACTCAAATGGGAAACCATCTATCAATCTCCACAAGAAGCTAAAAAGTTTCGAGCTTTAAAGAAATGGAACAAAAAAGAGCAAGGATAATACACTAATTTTTGGCTCTGTGTCAAGTCAAATAGCTGATAACTGATTACTGTTTACTGATTACAAAGATCGCGATCGCTCGTTTGAACTTTAGGATTAGTTCGTAAATAATCGTGAACCCAATCACAAGCGCGATCAATCAAATTATCTAAATCCAGATTCCACATAATTAAAGTATGATCCCGACTAGCAGAAACCAAAACCCGACCATCGGGACTAAAACTAATCCCCATCACACTATCCCGATGTCCCACCAAGGTTTTGAGCAAAGTGCCGTCATCACGACTCCATAACTTCACCGTACCATCGTAACTGGCCGAAGCAATTAACTGACTGTCAGGACTAAACACCACACTGGTAACACTATCACTAGATCCCTTTAACAGCGTCTTCAGATAGTTTCCCCGACTATCCCAAAGTTTAACCGTATTGTCATAGCCAGCAGAAGCAATAAATTTACCATCGGGACTAAAATTGATACTCAGAACATAACCCTGATCAGCGATAATTGTCTTTAATAACTTTCCTTGATCATCCCAAAGTTTAATCGTCCCATCATCACTAGAAGTTACAATCATCTCCCCATTCGGACTAAAGGTAACACTATTAACCCAGGAATCATGTCCGATTAAAGTATGCAATAATTGACCCTGGCGACTCCATAATTTCACCGTTTTATCCTTACTCGCCGTAGCAATTTGTTCAGCATTAGGACTAAAAGCAATATTCAGAATACTATCGTCATGACCAATCCAACTTTGAAGCAGTTGAATAGATTCCACCGAAACCCGGTTTTTTGTTAAGGGCAAAGCTGATTTTAATTTTGCTACACCCCAAAGACTAAAATTATCAGGGAATTTAAACCAACCCCCTGGAGATTTTTCTGGGCTTTCTAAGTTAGGACTCAGTTTCCACAATTTCACCGTCCGGTCATAGCCCGCCGTCGCTAAAAGTTCTCCATCGGGACTAAAACTCACCGTCGTCACCCGGTCTTTATACCCCGCTAAGGTCGTCAATAATGCCCCTGTACGGCTCCAAAGTTTCACCGTTTTGTCCTGACTCGCCGAGGCAAACATCTCACCATTGGGGCTAAAATTCACCCCTAAGACCCGATGTTGATGCCCCGTTAGGGTTTTTAGAGGAATTAAATCTGAACTCCAAAGTTTTACTGTTTTGTCATAACTTGAGGATACTAAAGTCTTGCCGTCGGGGGAAAATTGAATATTTGTCACCTTATCCCCATGTCCTTGCCACTGCTTTAATAGAGTTCCATCCACCGTCCATAAATAGATATTTTTATTGTCCGTAGAAGTTGCCAACAGTTTACTATCAGGAGAAAAATTCACCCCATATATATTAGAACGATCCGCTTTTAAAGTTTTTAAAAGTTGACATTGAGGAGTCCACAATTTCACCGTTTGATCTTGTCCCACCGTAGCAATTAGTTGACCATTGGGAGAAAAACTCACCTTATAAACCGTTTTATTCGGATTAGCAGTGTGATCCAAGGTGTGGAGTATTGTTCCATCTAGTTTTAGCAGTTTTACCGTCCCATCGGCCACCGCGATCGCTAAAATCTGACCATCGGGGCTAAAAGCCACCCAGGTTAAAGGAGCCACAGCCCGATAGACAGTTCGCAATAAAGTCCCCTCTCGACTCCATAATTTTAATCGACGATCATCGGACACCGAAGCGATCAAACGGCCATTGGGTGAAAAAGTGACTGCGGAAACACCCTGGCGATGGGCTTGGATAGTAACGGGAGTGACCAGCCGTTTTATTGTAGACAAGGCTGCGACGGGCCAAAGTTTAATCGTCCCATCTTGAGAAGATGACGCGATCATCTGACTATCGGGACTGAAACTTACACTGGTGACACTTCCCCGATGACCGACTAAGGTTCGCAGTAGTTGACCTTCGGGTGTCCACAATTTCACCGTTTTATCCACACTCCCAGAAACAATATAATTGCCGTCGGGACTAAAGGAAACATCCCAAACTACATCCTGATGTCCTTCTAAACGGTTATGTTCAGTTGTCCCATATACTGCCTGTTGCAAGGTGGCTGCAATTCTAGTTTCCATGGTTTTGAGTTCCGACCCATCTGGGGTCGTCGCTTTTAAGCGTTGAAATTGTCGAGCCGCCCTTAAACTTTCGAGGAGAGCATCAAATTTATATTGGGAGAAGAATAGGGCGTCGGAAGCGGCAGTTAAGGTGGCTAAATCGGCGATTTGCTTTTGTTCGTCGGCCCGTTGTTGTTGATAGGTGGCTAGTTTTGTGGTAAAACCCAATAACAGGGCAACAATTATCGACAACCCTAACAACTGTTTTAACCGTTGATTACGCTGCAAAAGTTGCTCGCGACTCATTTTTTTTAAGGCTGCTTCTGCCTTGGATTGTTCAGATTGGGCTTTCTGTAAACGTTGCTTAATATCATGCTGGCGCTGTTTTTCCTGTAGTCCGTAGCGCTGTCGAATTGGCAAAACTAAATAATCATGTAACAGTTGATATCGATCTTCAGGTTCTTCCCGTCTTCTTAATAGTAACCCTGATTCTAAAATGATATCAATAAAAGCCTCCGCTTCCTCTCCTCCTTTGGGTAATGGGTTTTGGGTAATGGGTTTTGGGTAATGGGTTTTGGGTAATGGGTAACAGAAAGAGTTTACCTCCCCTGCCTCTCCTACTCCCCCTGCTCTCCTCGCCGCCGTAATTAATTCCGCTTTAGTTTTAATCGGACGAGTAAATTTTTCATCGGTTAGGGTAAATAAAACTTCCCAAGCTGCATCTTCATTGATATTCCCACAATCTTTAATAACCTGTTCAATGGAATGTTTAATTAATTCAGTTTTGGGATTAATTCCTAATTGTTTATAGGCCGTTAAGGTGGTAATTCCATGTTCTCCTTCTTCCTGAAGTTGCGCCCCGACAACTTGCAATTCAATTGGACGAACTTCCTGCCGTTCATCGGCTAAATCTGTTACTAAAGCATCAATTAAACCTGGCTCTAATTGGAGTTTAGACCGTTGGGTTAAACGTTCAATCACCGTTTTTGCTTCTGCTAAAGTAAAATCTCGCAAATGATAGCGAATTTTTTTATCGAGAATATTATTATTAATGGCATCTAGGTTCAATAAATGATCCCATTCTAAGAGATGATGCAAATAATCTTCCCTCAGAGAGAAAACTATTTTTACAAAGGGTAAATCCAGGCAAATTTTTAGAAAATCATAAAATATTTTGCGCTTTTCTTGATGACAATGGGAGATAAAAAAGAATTCCTCAAACTGATCAAAAATTAAAACTGTGAGTAAATTTTGTTCGGCATTTTGGGTGAGTTGTTTCAACACAAAAGAGGACGAATTTAGAATACAATCTACCGGAATTTCTTCATAACTTTGATTGGGATTGCGATTATTCCAATCTTGAATAGAGGATTGAGCAATCACTTTATACCAAAGTTTTTTGATTGACTCATCGGGATATTTCAAGGAAGCACAATTTAATAATGCACTCGCTAAACTCTGTTCTAATTCCCGAGTCCAATCCATATAAGATTGAATCACTACGGGCAAACAATCCCGCGCACTAATTGCCGTATTCTTTAAAGCTGGAACTAAACCCGCATTCACTAAAGAACTTTTACCGACCCCAGAACGGCCATGAATAATAATTAATTTATGATCATCACGACTCAAGCGATGCAGCAAATTCTGAATATCATGTTGGCGACAGGATGCCATCATTTCTTCCGCAATTGTAACCATATTTTCGCCTTGGTTACTAGAGGGATTAATTGCTTGTTTTGGAGGTTGCAGTTGGGCTGCTCCAATAAAGGCTCGCAACCCATATTGATGCTCAATTTCCCGTTGTTTTTTCTTAATTCTAAAGGCTTGACGATACTGACCTTGCTGATAGTCAATATCGCGTAATTCTTCCAAAATATTCAGATATAACTGAGGATTATATTGGGGTTGTATTTGGGTCAGAGCTAATTCTAATTTCTGCTTTGCTTGTTGCCATTCTCCCTGATATTGATAACAACGGGCTAATAATAATAAACACTGTGCTTGACTAACCGTTGGTTTTGACTCTGGTAAAATAGTTAAAGCTAATTTTGCTAACATCAGAGCCCGACGCCATTCCGAACGTTTTAGAGCCACTTCCGCCATAAACACATAATCTTGAGCTAATTGACTTGATGTGCCATAAACCAAGTGCATTTTTACGCCCCCCAGGGCTAATTCTTGCAACATTTCCCATAATTGTAAGCGTTGCAATACTTCACCTAAAGGGGAAATCACTCCTGCAACTAAATCAGGGCGTCCAGCTTGTTGAAAAATTTGCTGACTTTGCTCAAAATAGCGTTTGGCTTCTGTTAATAAAATCTGAACTAAGTTGGGATTTCGAGTGGCTTGAATACAATAGGTTAAAGCAATATGAAACAATACAATTCCCTGACGTTCTCTTAAACAAAATACAAGGGGGCCCGAAGTGGGGGGAGTCATCACATCGACACTGGAGACTTGACCTGGGAGTTCACCTTGGGCGGTATAGCCTCGTAAACCCGCCTCGTGTTGGAGGAGGGCTAAACTCTGTTGATAATGTTGGCGGGCAATTTCGATCTGGTCATGGGCATCGCCATCTTGACCGAAAATAAACTGACGACTGGCTTCTAAAGCGGGGTCTAACTCATAACCTCGATTTTGTAAATCCTGCCAATGCAGTTCTAATTCTCGTCGTCGGTTGCAACCCATACCAAAATCAGATGGAAAACTACGGGATACGGTCGATTTAAACGGTCGTTGTGTTTTGGGTTCCCAGACTTTAATTTTTAATTCTGCTAGGGTAAATAGGGTATTGGCTTGTAATTTTAAGTAATCTAATAATTCAGTGGTGGTTAATTCAAATTTAATTGTGGCGGCGGCCCAACTTTTAAAGTCAGGGGCTAAACGAATTAGACCCGTAACGATATCATCGGTAATCCATATAATAATCGGAAAATTAAATTGTTTTCTAAATTCATCCCGAACCTGATTAGTTGAACTCAGAATAATATCCAGATTTTCCAAAGTTTCTAACCCTAAAATCATTAGTGCTGAAGGAGAATTTTTCTCGACGTTTTCTAATAGGGTTGTATAGAGAGTTTTGGTATAAGGAGATAAAATTAAAGACTCAATCTTGATTTCTGAATCAACCTGTAGGGCCTGTAGAACTTTTTGTCTGAGTTGACTGGAATTACAGCGAACTAACACTAAGGAAAACTGACCTTGGGACAAGGATACACCGCGTAACAAGCGATTCAAACTTCGTTCATTCACAGAGGCTACTATTTTGGGGTCAACAAGTTTATCCATAGGAAAACGGCACACTAATGATAATTGTAATAAGTGTTTTCGAGCATAAATACTCTCATTCGCTTCTGTTCCCAAAAGCCAATATTTCAGATTTAAGAAATTGGGCATCTGATCCCAGAAAAAATTTGAACACTTCCAAAAGTAGTTGAGTGCCTAGAAGATATTAAATCTTTAATATCTTTAATATCTTTATATCTTTTATTCCCCTTATATAAATCTAACTCATCAGGTTATAATTGACAAGAAAATAAACAAAAAAATTACATCCCCTGCTCCCCCTGCTCCTGTTAAATATTTTTACTCAGGGAATTGACCAATAGTTTGTATTGACTACTCTCAGTCAAGGCCGGATTAATTCCAAACCAACGACCCTCTTGATCCCGATATTCAAATACAAACATACTGCGGAGTAGGGTTTGACATTCATCTTCCCCGGTAACTTTTTGTGTTTTAACTACTCGTAACAATAACTCCCATTCTTCCTGACTAATTGCCCCCAAAAGATCATCTCGATATTCTTGAATCACCTGATCCAAACAAGCCCGGGTAAATGGTGGATCTTCTTGTTGTAAACAACTGTACATCAACATTAATAAACGTCGAATATGGCCACCACTAATTAAACACAAACGATCCAAGGTTTCGGGACTATCAAATAAAGTGGATATCAACTGAAAACGATCTTCGGGAGGGAGATCAGGAAAGGCTCGGGCTAATACCATTTGTTGTAATTTTAGCATCCCCGATGGGTTTTCTGTGCCATCACGCAGGCAGACTGGAACCATAGGTAAAACTTTGGGTTTGACTCCAAATCGACTTGATAGCCGATCATAATCATTAGAAAACATCAGGGTCAAGGGAATAGTAAAAACTACATGACAATTGAGGCGTTTGAGTTGTTCACCGCGATCGACAAATAGATATTCCGGTTGAGTTCTTCCCCAGGGTTTAGGAGAGTTATCAATTCGATCTAAGTTATCGACAATCACGACAATGCCTTTTTTACCTTTGGCTTGTAACGCAGTATTAGCCCGTCCTAATATTTCATCATTAATAGCATCTAAAATATTACTGGTACGCGGTTCTAAATATTGTCGTAACTGGGAACGTAATTTGGGAGAATCCTTGGTTTTAGCTGTAATTCTAGCAATTCCTACGGATAATTCGGCTTCGGCTGCGAGTTGGATGGGGGTTTGCATCAACTCGGAAATTTCGGTAAATAAGTTAGAAAAATATCCGGGTTTGAGACGAATTTGATCCGCTTCTAAACTTTCACTTACCTGACGAGCAATCATTAATAAAACATCACTGATATCGACATCCGCCATATCCAGGTTTTGAGAGGATTCAAAGTAAACGACATGATATCCTTGATGTTCTAATAAATCTTTGAGACGAAATAATTCAGTCGATTTCCCACAGCCTATATGACCACTAAATAATTGACAGGTGGGTTCATCATGGGACAGTAAAGTAATGGTGCGACTCAATTCTCGAATAATATCGCTACCCCGGACGGAAGAAAAATCGATATAATACTTTCGATCTTCCGGGTTCGCCATGTCGATAGTTTTACTGGGGTTACAGGCTTTATAAAATCTGCTTAAGTTAAGCTCGATCACAATTAGACTCTTAACCTCTGTATCAATTGAATGGATAGATAATCTGGGTATTATTCTATCTGCGGAAGCTGAGTTTCAGGATGGGGGGTATCGGGGATAGGGGGGAATAATCAGTTATCAATTATCAGTTATCAGTTATCAGTTATCAGTAAAAAAATCCCTAAAGCAATTAGAAATAGGGGGATACAGAATATGCTAAATTGTTGGCGGTGACCAGTGGTGAGGAGGAAAATCCTGTCGCGTATGGGCAATCTGACCAATATTGACTCTCTTTCAACCCGTCAATTAGGACGTCGCCGCCAGCAGTTACGACGTCAACGTCGTCTAAAGTTAGTTCAACTGTTATGGCAAACAATAGCACTGGGGACTTTGACAGGAGGTCTGTTTTGGCTGATTAACCAACCCTTCTGGTTGATTCGCGAACCTGAACAAATCAAAGTCGAAGGCAATCAGCTATTATCCGATCAAGCGGTTCGTTCCTTACTACCGCTATCCTATCCTCAGTCTTTATGGAAAATTCAGCCCCAGGTCTTAGCCTCGAGCCTAGAATCACGGGGTCAGATTGCCTCTGCCTCCGTCACCCGTGAGTTATTCCCCCCCAGTTTAACGGTGAATATTCGAGAACGACAGCCCGTAGCGATCGCTCATCCCGCCGCCACACCTTCGCCTGTTGAAGCCAATAACGCCATCGGATGGTTAGATGCTACCGGGGACTGGATGCCGTTAGAAAACTATACGGAATTAGAAAAATCCCAGAAACTCCCGACCCTCAAGGTGATTGGCAACTTCAAGCAGTATCATTCTTACTGGCCCTCAGTTTATCAAGCCATCAGTCACAGTCCGGTGAAAATCTCCCAAATTAATTGGGAAGATCCGAATAATCTGATTCTGGAGACGGAAATTGGTACAGTTCATTTGGGCGCCTATACCTCCAAATTCCCGGAACAGTTGCGGGTGATTGATCGAATGAGGAATATCCCAGAACAGGTAGATCGGACTCAGATGATGTATTTTGATCTGAAAAATCCCAACCAACCCTTACTCCAAATGCAACCGGAAAGTACGGATAAAAGCAGATTATCCGAGGACGAGTCTACCTCGAACTAACAGACGGATCGCTGTAGGAAGAATCACTCTCCTCAAGGACTTGGTTTCTAATCCAACTTACCCTATAGTATTTGTGTTTATTTGGTTTAAAGTGATAGAACCGTTATTCATCTACTCCCCCTATTAAAATGACAGTTAAGAATAATCTGGGGTCTGCCCTTGGCAATTCTGATGCTGAAGGAAAAGCGAATCCCTGGTTGACAGACGATTCAGCCAATCCATTCCGTAGAAAAGAACTAATAGTTAACCCTAATAACGATTCTAAAGATATGCCCCGTGAAGATTCTTGGAGTAGCGATATTATTCCGAGCAATGCTGCAAAGATCAAGGTGATTGGTGTGGGTGGCAGTGGCGGTAATGCCGTTAACCGCATGATTGATAGCCAGGTTGCCGGAATTGAGTTTTGGTCAATGAATACCGATGCCCAGGCTTTAACCCTATCCAAAGCCCAGAAACGTCTACAAGTGGGTCAGAAATTAACTAAGGGGTTAGGAGCCGGTGGAAACCCTGCCATCGGTCAAAAAGCCGCCGAGGAATCCCGGGAAGAAATTCAGAAAGCCTTGGAAGGGGCTGATTTAGTTTTTATTACCGCCGGACTAGGAGGCGGAACCGGGACAGGTGGAGCGCCTGTTGTGGCGGAGGTGGCGAAGGAACTCGGAGCTTTAACTATTGGGGTGGTGACTCGTCCCTTCCACTTTGAAGGTAGACGGCGAATTTCCCAAGCCGATGATGGAATCCTGGCATTACAATCCCGGGTTGATACCTTAATTGTGATTCCGAATAATAAGTTATTAGAGGTGATTGCTGAACAAACCCCCGTACAGGAAGCCTTTCGTTATGCCGATGATGTTCTCCGTCAAGGGGTACAGGGGATTTCGGATATTATTACGATTCCGGGGTTAGTAAACGTCGATTTTGCCGACGTGCGGGCGGTGATGGCTGATGCTGGGTCTGCCTTATTAGGGATTGGGATTGCTTCGGGAAAATCCCGGGCTAGAGAAGCCGCCGTGGCTGCGATCGCCTCTCCTTTATTAGAATCTTCTATTGATGGAGCCAAGGGTGTTGTATTTAATATTACCGGAGGCACGGATTTAACCTTACATGAAGTGAACGCGGCAGCCGAAACTATCTATGAAGTGGTTGATCCCAATGCCAATATTATTTTTGGGGCGGTAATTGATGAACGGATGCAGGGAGAGGTGAAAATTACTGTGATTGCCACCGGGTTCTCAGGAGAAAACAAAAGTGGTATCCCCGTGGCCCGGAATACTGGCGTACCCCAGGGTAATATTCCAGTTATTCCGGCTCCAGCTAACCCCAACCAACCCCCAACCCCGGCTAATCCTGGTCAACAACCCGATATTCCTGACTTCTTACGGCGGCGACGTCCTCCCAACCGTTAACCGTTCCATCCATCCCGAATTGAGCCTTCCTTGCGGGAGTAATTATCGGCAAAAGCTCGGTGACGGTTGACAACTTTCTGATCCAGCCCAGGGGGAGGAGGCACAGAGGGCTCAGCAGCATGACGGGGTAACATTTGCTGTGCAGCCTCTGGTTTTGGACTCTCCTCCTTCACAGGGGTTGATTCTTCTGGGGATAATGGGGTTGAGTGCCGCAGTAAGTCCCTTTGAACGGCTGCGATCGCCTGTCGGACGGCGGTTTTAATCGGGGTATAAAATTCATCCCTTCCCCTTTTGAGTTGCTGCATCCAACCTTCTTTGGAAGAAGCATAAAGGGGCGGTAAACGGTTTAGGGCGTAGGTTTCGACTTCAAACCGTTTAATGTATTGGCAGAGTCGAGGAGCTAGGGTAGCTAATTGAATCTTGACTTCCTGGGCAACTAAGTCTTCCATCACATTATGATATCTGCGCTTAGAATCTATAGTCATAGTATTAACCGTTCCAGATTCTTCATTCAGTGTGATCACGGAGATTATCCTCTAGTTTCTGGTTTAACAATTTTGTTCGGCGCGGTGAGTTCCCCTAGATTTTCTAGGGGGAGAGCGTGACAGTGCTTTCCTCTACCATTTACGCGGTAACTGGGTTTTGGGCGGGGGTGAGGGCGATGAAATCTTCAATCTGTTTGAGATTGGGATCACCTGCTAGGTAACTAATTCCTCGGTGCAGGTGTAGGCGAAACTGGGTGGCGAGGGTTTCTGGATCGGTTCCTAAATGGTCGTTATGGCAACGTTGCTTCAGGGCAAGGGTGAATAAATCACCCACTTCTCCCCCAAAGACTTGCCAAGTCATTTCCACGTTGCTATCGGCGGGGATGGGAACCGGGGAGGGAATAGTTGACTCGGCTAGGGAACGGCACAACGCCCAACGACACAGAACATTCCAGTTTTCTATTTTGGTAATTCGTTTGAGTTTGGTTAGTTGCTCCTTCGCTGTTTGGGATAGGCGAATTCGCTCTACGGGGGGTTCCATTTGTTCAGTGACCAGTGATCCGTGATCCGTTATCAGTGGATTTCAGATTGATATATTAAACATTTTATACCTAAATACTTAGGAATTGCTCCCAGTGTTAAGACTTTTTTACAAAATCTTCATAAATAACCTACTTTTATTACATTTTGGTAAAGAAATGTTCCTGGTTTAACCACAAAGGCACAAAGACACGAAGGCGCTGCTGCGGTAAATCAAGTCCTGTGAGAATTTGTTGACTAATTAGTCAAGAGTATGGGCGTGTTTCCACTTACGATATTGTCTCCCAGACGGCGGGTTTTGTCAACCCCCCTAGCCAAAAAACGAAATTTTTTTCCAGATTAATTTTTTTTTGAGGTTTAATTTAACCACGAAGACACAAAGAAATATGGAAGTTGTTGTTAAAAGAAGTAACCTAGTGCTATCCTGGTTTGGCGTTGTTTGGGATCATATTTGAGTAGGTATTCACGGGCGATCGCATCTTGTTCTCGTAAACTATTAATTTCCTTTTCCGCAATTTCCGTATCGGTTGAGAGTAAAATAACTTGATGACTAGCTGCGGGAAAATACCGTTCAATTAGGTTTTGACGGTGGGAGGAGTCTAAACGACCTAGGGGAGTATCAATGGCGATGGGTAGGTTTAGTCCTGAAACCCTGGCTAAACCCCATAAAAAAGCGATCGCTAAGAGTTGTTTTTCTCCCGCAGATAGGCGATGTTTCTCCACGGGTTGTCCTTGGGGATCGTACAGGGATAAACTAAAGTCTTCGGTAGCAATTACCACTCGATGCACTAAGTCTGATTTGTGTAATAAATAGCGGAAACATTCGGTCACTTCTACTTCTAATTTATTCAATTTTTTCAGAGTTAATTTTTCTTTAAATATTTTTAAGGAGTCTTGAACTTTACTAATAGTCTCAATAATATGATTAGCATTTTTTCGATCAATGGTATTTTGACTATATTTTTCTAAGTCTTTTTTAGCTTTTTCATATTCAGTATAACACTTTTTAGATCGCTGTTCTGCGTCTTCAATAGCAGTTTCAATTTTGGTGTATTCTGTTTGGGCTTGGGATACCGTTTCTAACAGTTGTTCATAGACCTCTGGAGGTGCAGCAATAGCCAATTGTCTATCCAGACTAGATAGGGTATCTTCAATTATTATTAGGGCTTCTAAAACGTCCTGAGATTGTTGAATTTGACTGGGAAGTTGATGGTCTAAAAATGTTCCTAATTGACTGAATATTTTATCATCAATTTCTAAAAATATCTTTTCTTGATTAGGATGATTTTCAGTTAAATTTTGATAATCGGTTTCCAGATATATTTTAACACTTTCTAACTGTTTTTTGGCAATATTAAGTTTTTCTAAATATTGAAATAATCGTTGATCTCTATCTTTAATAAAATCCTGGGCTATCTTAGCTTTTTCCCAATTTAACTCCTGCTTTCCCTGGTTTTGCGCTTGAATTAATAAAGGTTGAATTAAGTTTAAAGGCAAACCTTCGGACGCTAATTCACAAAGACGTTCCCGTTGTTGTTTGGCTTTTTCTTTCTCATCTTCTAATTTTTTTTCTAATTGACTCCGTTCTCCGGCTATTTTACCCCCTTCTAGTTTAAATTTTTCCTTAGCTTGATTTAACTTTTTTTTAGCAATTCCAGCCTTGATTTTTAATTCTTCTACCGCTATTTCCGCCGCATCTTTTTCGGATTTATACTGATTTAATTTGGTTTCAATTTCTTCTAAATACGCTAACTCTTTTGAGTCGGCTAACTGTCGGCGTTTGCGGTTAGCTAGAATATCTAAATCTACGGCTAAACGTTCTGATAATTCTAATCCTAATAAAGATTGAATTGCTTGTACCACAACATTAGGAGGACTGTCTAAATCTGCTAATTCTTTGACCTGTTCACCATCAAATAAAAACAAGTTAGAAATTCCTATCGGGAAAAAATCTTCAATGCGTTCATCCCAGGTTTCTACCCAAGCGGAGTCCGGCCAATCATCAATTAATATGCCTAAAATATCCTTACCATTTTTCGGGTTTTTTGTCCAGCGACGTTTGACCCGAAATTCTACTTGCATATTTTTAACAATATGTTCAAATAATAATTCTACACTGGTTTCTTCATGGGCTAAGGTCTGTTTATTAACTGCTTGTTTAAGAAAGTCGGGATAACTTAAATTTCCCCGGGTAGAACATTGGGCGCGTTGTCCATAAAGTGCGAGGCGCATCGCATCCATTAGGGTAGTTTTTCCGCCTCCATTCATACCTCCAAATAAGATAATGGGACTAATCACATTATCATGAATTTTAGGACGTAAATCAATAACTTGTTTACCTCGATAGGGGCCAAAGTTTTCTAAGGTTAATTCTAAGAAAATCATAAAATTAAAAGTTTAAAGGTTAATTTTTATCCCGTTTATCTCGTTTCTAGGTTCTACCTAGAAATGCTCTTAAAGAGGCTCCGCCTCCAATAATAGCAGGCTCCCGCCTGCATCATTCATTCCCAGGCGGGAGCCTGGGAACGAGGGTTAGGTAGGGTTTTGAAATTTCAAACTTCCCCAACTTAACTGTTGTGGAGGTTCGGGGTTTTTGTCTTCTATGGCGTGCTTAACTTGTTCAACATTTCCGGTTTTGGCGGCTTCTTTTAAGTTGCGTTCATAATGAGCGTTATTAATAGCTTGCTCTTGAGGTCGAGAACTGGTTTCCAAACACTTTTCTAAATCATCATAAATGCCATTTCGTCTGGCCATAGTTTTATATTGACGTTCTGTATCAATCAGTTTTGCCATTAATTCCATATACATTGTATCTCCTTGACTAAGTTCTTCTAATAATTCCCATTCATCTACACCCAGAACGGTATTTCCTGCACCCAAACGGGGGTCTTCAAAGGTTTCTCCCATAACTTCGGTAAAAATTTTAGGTACACTATCATCAAATTCGTGTTTTTCTTCTAACCATATTCGCCTGATTTCGCTAAGTTCTCCTATGGTAATTAAGGTGATATCTCGATATTCTTCGGGTGCTGTTTGTCTAATTTGTTGTTGCGCTTCTAATACCCGTCTTAACCAATGTTCTCGCCATTTTTTAGTATAGGGCCCAGGAATAGGTTCAACGGATATTTCTCCATCAATATTCCGTTCAAACAGTTGAACTTTTCCCACAAGTCGTCTAAAATCTCGTTTATCTCGATCATTTTGGATATCTAATTCTAAACGAATATCAATCAGAGGTTGTAACATTTCTTTTTCTTGATCATTTTGGATCATTGCGGTTAATGATTTATCACTATCCACCAAAGTACAAACCCAACATCCAAACCTAGAATCACCACAGCTAGGGGTTGAGGTATCCACAACTAGGGGACATTCATTATCTGCGGTTGCACCTCGATATAAAACGAATAATTCTTGATTATCACCCCCCCAAGGGTTTTTCCACTGCATTAAATACATCCAAACTTCATCAGTTCGCCAGTCTTCAATCGGCGTATAAACTAAAGAATTGAGCAAACTAACATTAGGACTGAGGCGTTCACGGACTCGCTGACCTTCAAGTTCTCTCATCCTCTTGCCACGACTAACGCTTTCACTTTTGCGAGTTCCTAGAACTATAATACTTTCCCCATTAGTTCTTACAACATCACGAATAAAGCGATTAGATGGATCAATTTTTAATCGAGAAGTACACCATCGAAATTTAAGACGAGGTGCGGGATAACCTTTACCTATTAAACCAACCCAATAAGTATGTGAAACTTCTGGATGTAATAAATGAGCTTCAATTGGCATATTTTGCTCTTGAATAGCCTTTTTTAGTTGAGTAATACATTTACGCACCCAAGTAGAAACAATAGGATTCTCAACTAAAGTATCTGTTGTAATTACATAAATTGTTTTTTGACGCTTTTCTATAGGCAGTTTTGAGATAGCATTCCAAATTAGTTGTAATGTTGCTGTACTATCTTTTCCCCAAGATACACCAATAATCCAAGGTATTTGATCCAAGCAGTATAAATCTTGGATTTCTTGAGTAGATTTTTCTAAATCTTCTATAAACTCATTGACAGTACGTTTTAATAAAAGAATTTCCTGAATTGTAGTCATTTTTTACATCCCATAAATAAAATTTTAGGCTTACTTCAACGATAGACCTGTTTGATTTTCAACTTCAGATACAGCAATTTTAAATGCTTTATTTACTGCTGTTGATTGAGTTATGATTTTCATGTTTCCATTACCATCATTCATCAGCAGACTATTTTCCCATAGAGATGTAGACCTTTTATAACCTAAATTAGCTAATGTTTTAATTAACAAGTTGCGTTGCTCCTCAGTAAAATCATTTTCAAAGAAAATTAAATGCCCTACTCGACTAATCAATTGTAATCCAACACTATGACAATCTATTCTCTCTTGGCGTAATTTATAAAAATCAGGATTTGATGTTTCAGATTTAGGGGTAAGAAGTAAACTCCATCCGTCATTATGTCGAGCAAATTCAAGATAGAAATATTTAGCTTTTTCTAGTAAGACCTTTAGCTGCTCTTTGTTTTGATTCTTACAAGATTCAATCACCTGTTTTGGAGGCGAACCAAACAAAAATTCTGCCATTCCTAGTCGCAACTGATTCATTGTGAATAAGTAATCTGGATCTTTATTCAGTGTTTTAGAAATTTTATCAATACGTCCTGCAAAAATAACTAAATCTTTTGAAATATCACGGGTAAGTTTTGATAAAGCATCGCTAACATCAAATGTTGCAAGCAATGTTTGTGAGATTGGCTTATTTTTAGCACAATCAGCAAAATCTTGATGAATCTGATCAATATCATCTTCTTGAACAACTAATACTGTTGCACTATCCTTTAGTAATTCTGGCCTTTCTTTAACTGCTTTTTCAATTGCTTTAATCCGATGTTGACCATCTGTAACATAAAGTTCAACATTACTTGGTAAAACAGCATAACCAAATTGCGTTATTTTGGAACCAAATGTAAAAACTTTAATCGGTGTTTTGCAGTTAAAAATAAACGAGGGTAAAATATAATTATCAGTTTCTAGTAAGTATTTAGTAATTTCATTAACGTGGTTTGGAACTAAAGGGCGATTAATCAAATCTTCAGCATTAGCTCTATTTTTTTTCTTATCTGCTGTTTGAAATTTAGCCATTTCAAGTAGTTGCTCAAAAGAGATACAAAAAGCTAAGTGAACTCTCTGTCCTTGTTCATAGACATGACATTGAAATACTCTTGCACCACAAGTAGCAGCATCAGCAAATGCTTGATTTACAGCATCTTCTTGACGTTGCATCACGATAATTTCAGCACTTGAACGCTTCTGTGGGTGTTCTTCAGTCATGACTATTTCCTCTTTCCAGAAACTACAAATATTCCCAAAACCTTACTATTTCGGTAAGATAGGACTCAGAAAATGGTTTTTGAAAACCTTACTTAAATTTTTAAAAACCATTTCTAGGTATTATAACATTTATTGACTCATTTGGCAACATACCTCTAATGGATACTGAAACCCAACTCAATTCCGAATCCCAAGAAGCAATTGCACAACTGCTGAAACCCTATCTACAAAAAGCAGATAGCCTGCTGGTTCAAAAAACCTATATGGCCGAAACCGAAACCTTTATCACCTCCGTCACCCTAGAATGGATAGCGGCAAAAGTCGGTTTCGCCTCCCAA
>Ga0082207_1000629_pt1 | contig 19438 bp, 15 predicted proteins | sample LakMenEpi10Aug09_FD_71540 | JGI IMG/M metagenome (GOLD analysis project Ga0082207, IMG submission 71540)
TCGACCAACAGATCTTCTGCATGTGCGTGGAACTTCTTCTTCACATAATTACGGAATCCGTCAGCATTGGGCTCGAGCACGGCAAAGGATTCTACATCAGTTTGTTCAGCAGAAGCATCAGCGCGACCAGCCTTGAAGGGCACATCGATGTTCTGTCCGGCTTTTTTCGCTGCCTCTTCGATCGCTGTACATCCACCGAGTACGATCAGATCGGCCAATGAAATTTGCTTACCCCCGTTGGCAGATTTATTGAATGCCTGCTGAATAGATTCCAGCGTATCCAACACTTTTGACAAATGAGCCGGATTGTTTGCTTCCCAGAATTTCTGAGGAGCCAAGCGGATGCGTGCGCCATTGGCACCGCCACGCTTATCAGATCCGCGGAACGTAGAGGCGGAAGCCCAAGCGGTAGTGACCAACTGAGAAATAGTCAGTCCGGATGCGAGGATCTTTCCTTTCAGCTCTTTGATATCGTTTGCATCCACCAACGTATGAGCAACCGCAGGGATGGGGTCTTGCCAGATCAGTTCTTCGGCAGGAACCTCGGAGCCGAGGTAGCGGCTACGCGGACCCATATCTCTGTGCGTGAGTTTGAACCAGGCACGTGCGAATGCATCAGCAAATTGATCGGGATTCTCATAAAAGCGACGAGAGACTTTCTCATAGGCAGGATCCATGCGAAGGGCAATGTCGGTAGTGAGCATCATCGGTGCATGCTTCTTTGAAGCATCGTGAGCATCAGGTACCGTTCCGGCACCGGCATCCCCTTTGGGCTTCCATTGGTGTGCGCCGGCAGGGCTCTTCGTTAATTCCCACTCATATCCGAATAGGTTCTCGAAATAATTATTGCTCCATTGTGTAGGTGTGGTAGTCCAGGCACCTTCCAGTCCGCTCGTGATCGTATCTTCTGAGTGGCCTTTCCCGAAGGTGTTTTTCCATCCCATGCTTTGTTCTTCGATGGTTGCACCGGCGGGCTCAGGGCCTACGTATTTGCTTGGGTCTGCGGCACCGTGTGTTTTTCCGAAGGTGTGTCCGCCGGCGATGAGCGCCACGGTTTCTTCATCGTTCATGGCCATGCGTCCAAATGTTTCGCGGATATCGCGGGCTGAAGCGAGCGGATCGGGATTACCGTTGGGTCCTTCCGGATTCACATAGATCAATCCCATTTGTACGGCGGCAAGTGGATTTTCCAGATCGCGGTCGCCGGTGTAGCGCTTATCGCCCAGCCACTCGTTTTCTGAACCCCAGTATACGTCCTCTTCGGGTTCCCAGATGTCTTCGCGGCCACCGCCGAATCCGAAGGTTTTGAATCCCATCGATTCGAGGGCGCAGTTACCGGCGAGGATCATCAGATCCGCCCAGGAAAGTTTACGTCCGTATTTCTGTTTGACGGGCCACAGCAGTAAGCGGGCTTTATCGAGGTTGGCGTTATCGGGCCAGCTGTTGAGGGGCGCGAAGCGCTGGGTGCCGGTGCCACCGCCGCCGCGACCGTCTGCAATACGGTAAGTACCGGCGCTATGCCAGGCCATGCGGATGAAGAAGGGACCGTAATGTCCGTAGTCGGCCGGCCACCAGTCTTGCGAGGTGGTCATCAGGTCGACGATGTCTTTTTTAACAGCGGCGAGGTCGAGAGATTTAAACTCGGACGCGTAGTCGAAATTATCGCCCATCGGATTCGAGAGTTCCGATTGCTGGCGAAGGATATTCAATTTTAGTTGATTGGGCCACCAGTCGCGGTTGCGGGTACCGCCACCGGCTGCTTTCTTGAGCATACCGCCCGTGAAGGGGCATTTGCTTTCACTATTCACATTGTACGTGTTCTTTGGGTTGTTTTCCATGTTGAACTGGTTTTGGGAGGGCAAAAGTAGGGCAATTCGGGGCGGCTTTGGGTGACAAAAGTCCGCTTACCCGATAACCTAGTCCATAACATTTCCCGACCAAAAAAGTTGAGGCTCAAGGGTTGACAGCAGTGGCATGCCGGGCAGCTGACGAAAGTCTTAATTTTACCGCCCTTTGATCGGTCCCGTAGTTTAATGGATAAAACGAGCGTTTCCTAAACGCTTGATCCCAGTTCGATTCTGGGCGGGACTACACGACTTCCAAAAAGGTGATCTTGCAATAGGTCACCTTTTTTATTTTTTATAGAACTCTTTGATAACAAAGCGATTTCACCAAACAGCGAATTAACACGCGAGGTTAGAACTTCATCCGTTTGCTTGTTATACATCATTCCGATGCAGTAGCCTTCAGTTTATTGGATACCGAGATGTGCGCATCAGATGCACCGGTGACAATAAGCGATGCCTCATCGGTTTGAAGTCCCGATCCCGAAAAAGTTGATGCACCGGAAGCCGTCACCGCCACCTGCTTTGAAACACCTGCTACACTGATTCTAGAAGCACCCGTAATTTCAGTCTCCAGCATTGCAACCTCAATATTTTTAAGACTGACTCTTGATGCGCCGCTTAGCTCCAGTTTTATTTTTTCATTCTTACCACCGGCCTCCACCTCAGAAGCGCCGGACACCTTACAAAAAAATTCCTTACCGGGAAAATCACCATTGATCGCTACATCTACAGCCCCGCTGACCTCGATTCGATCGATATCAACTGCCTTAATTTTTATGTGAATCTTTCGATATTTAATTGATTTAAATAAGCCGCCTGAGGTATTATGGCGAATAGAAAGTGATCGGTCAGTTTGCGAGACCTTCAGGTAGCGTTCATAACCCTCGTCAGCTGCAATCTCCATTGAGTAGACGTCTCCCCTCTCAATAGTAATATCCATTGAGCCAGAGACAGATAAAAATAAAAAAGGATCGATCGGCTTTTCGGAGTAACTACCCACTGCGGCAGGTATTTCTGGCACCGAGTCTACCTGTCGAACTGCCTGCGTTGTTGGAATTTCTAACTGAGTCAAGTTGGTGGGAGCAGGTAGTGACATCAAGTCCGGATAAGTCGCTGTGCTTGCAGGAAGCTGCGTCTTTACAACGGCGGGTTTTACTGTCTGAGTTGCAGAAGCAACCACAGCAGTTTCGGGAGTTTTTCGTTGAGCAGGTGACGTCTTCACTTGAACAGGCGTAGTAACCGACGCAGGCTTGACTGAAACAGTTCTTTTTTCGGGAGTAGAAAATGTCCACCATCCGGCCAGGGTGGCAGTTACGAGACCAGGAATTAAAATTTTCATGTTGATTGTTTTTAGGAACGAAGTAGGAGCAGGTATTTCTGGATATAAGGGTGCCTCATTGAGCCAACGAACTACCGTTTCAGGATCAACAGTAATTGGCTCTCTGCGTGCCTGCTCTAATAAATCTGTTAACTGTTGTTGCGTCATACACTAAGATTATTAGGTTGCGAGGAACTTAGCTTTTCGATTATAGTGAGTAAGGCGGCCCTTCCTCTTGAAAGGCGTTGCCTGACCGCCGCTTCGCTGACCCGTTGAATCTTTGCCACTTCAGCGGTGCTGAATCCACTGATCTCAAAAAGAATGATGGCCTCCCGCTGCTCAGTAGGCAATTGCCGCAGCGACTGATGCAACCACTCCAGCTCGCTAGCATGATCGGCCGCATTCGTATAGTGGTCGGTGGCAGCCATTTCGAACGACTCAGGCAATTGGGTATGCTTCTTTTTTCTGTGATGATTAGCCAATACCCGAATCGCCGTGCCGAACAGAAACCCGAGAAAAGATTCCTTATCGATGGTATCCATTTTTTTAAAGCAGATCAAAATGGTCTCTTGCATCAGGTCCTGATAAGGCATATCGCCATAGGTTCTGCTTCTACAAAAACGGGTAAACCGATCATGCAGCGGCTCATACCACTGCATGAATAATTTTTCTTTTTCCTGAATCATGAGCTCATCGGGTGGTCGATGCGTATATGTAAGCAAAAGTAAAATTGTGACAGGAACACCTCTTTTCTAAAAAATGATCATACTCTTTTGCAAATCGTAGAGTAGTTTAAAACTTTAGGAAGGGATCAAAAACACTCTTTTTTGGTCAGAACTATCGGCAGTGCCCCTACTTGTTGTTTTAGAAAATAACACTTTTTGAAAGTCGACCTCAAAGCCGACTTTTTAGTCTTAAAGTAAGGCAACGGACATTAGACCCCCTTGTTACAGGCTTGAAGAAACAACGAAAGAACACCTACGACAAGATGTTTTTCATAAGATAAAATATTAAAACCGACTGGTAGGTCTATTGACACTGCCTGAAAAACTGCCATACTTCCACCGCATATTCAATGTCGCGGTTCTGTGCACCGGAAGCAGGTGTTGTATTGCTGAATACCGTGCGGCTGGGAACAGCATGTCCGGCCCCGTTCAACACGTAATAAACAATTGGATTTGGCCCGCTATAAATCCGCTTCTCCACATTACCCGCATCGCTCAGATTAAAATCAAAACTGGAAATAGTTGGAGTTGTATTACTAAGCCCATTGCGCTGTAACCAATATTGCATAGTAGCGGACTGAGAGATCACCTGACCGCGATTACAAGCCCCACCCAAATTAGCAACACAACCACCCGCAGCAGGCATGGCCGGATCGAGTGTGCCGTGGGTGATCAAAATGGGAAGCGGAACCGAGGATCCACTCGTACAGGTTCCCGACTCCGGATTGAGGGGAAGATTGCCACTGGAAACGGCAATGGCCCGAACGGTGGATGGGTACCAAAACGCATAGGTATACGTCATCAGTGCGCCATTACTGGTTCCGGTCAGGAACATATTGGACGGCGTCAATTGAAGCTTGATCCGCAACGAATCCATCAATAATTTGAGAAAAGGGAGGTCCTCGCCCTGACTTCCTGCGATATCATCCCGACGGCAATCATTCCAGCCCGGATTGCCCTGATTATCCAAACTTCCCTCCGGATAAACCAGCAAGAATTTGGCCGTATCTGCCACATTCCGGAAAACAGAAAGCGGATGCGTGCCGGGATCGGCCACGGTTAAACCCGCTCCTCCTCCCCCATGCAATACCGTAACCACCGAGCGTATTTGGGTGAGTCCGGCAGGGCGATAGACCAAGTATTTTCGATTTATTCCATTTACAGCCAGGTAGTTAGTGCTCATCCCCTCCGGATAAGGGATGACCACTGGTACAGGACCAGCATTGTCTTTTTTCTTACAACCGGAGATGCCCAGCAGCGGCAGGAGTATGAAAAAACTAAGCAAACGGATCATGTGGCAGTTCTGATTAAAGGTTCAATGGAGCAGTAGGATTGATATAGTATGGAATAGTTTAATTCATGAGGGTTTCAATATCAGGAAAAACTGAATGTGCTTTAAGATCGGATTGCCGACTTGGCTGGAATACCTACGACAATCGGTGGATCCCTAACTTCTTCCGCCTTGAAGAGAATAAAATAAATCCGGTTGAAAGAAAATAGAATCACTGACTATAACAGACGAGTTCTAATGAATTCCATTGTTACATTGATTTATGTTCAATGAAAATATCGGCAAGATTTGACACCAAGTAGGGCAAGGAGACACTTTAATTAGATCAGAACGCGCGCATACGAGTTCGTGACACCTCGTTGCTGCAGTTATAAAATGAAATCCTCTGCAAGTAATCTCTCTAAGACCAATTACAAAGCGCCGGTCACGATGTTCACATTCAGGGTGAAGTCATTCAAAATGAACCAATCTTTTTCCGATCCCGGCTTCCCTTTCGCGGCATATTCTATTCCGAACTGGGTGCGATCGATGTTGATCAGCGCTGAAAAGCGCTTACCTTCTTTTATGGATTCTACCTTGGCTGTAAATGAAACAATATTTTCTTTTTCTTTGATTTTCATCTTACCCATTATTTCATATTGGTCCGAATCGATTTTTTTCACTTGCGTGATCTGAAAAAAGGCAGTTGGGTATTTATTCACCTCAAAGAAATCTTCATTCGCGATATGTTCCATGAAACTCCTGTTCTCAGCCGTATCGGTTATATCCGTACAGGTTATAGACCTCATATCCGCTTCAAATACGCCACCGATCAGTTCTCCACCCTTTATTTGGATTTCCGCTCTACTTAAGTTTAATTTTCCAGCATGCCCACCGGTTATGCTTTTCCCGCTCCAGCCGACTTCACTGCGACTGATGTCGACCGGTGGAATGATGACACGATACTTGTTGTATAAAAGCCAGGATCCAACCAAAATGATCGAACCAGAAATAATAAAAAGAATGATTTTTTTCATGAGATAAGTGTTTGATCAGCAAATCGGATTTGACCTTATCTCGAAATAATTAATTTCTTTGAAACAGACTCATCACTAAAATAGACTTTGACATAGTAGACGCCATTACTAAATCGGGAAATATTTATTGTTGTCAAGGCATTTACGATATTTTTCCGGTGAACGATCTGTCCCAATGAGTTGATCAGTTCAAAGTGGCTGGGAAGCTCGAATCCCTTCATCCGGAGGGATATTTCTGTTGTAGCGGGGTTGGGAAACACCACGATCTCCCGTTCAGCAGTGCTGTCAACCGGCGGTAGTGAACTTTTGTTGGTAACGCAGCGAATACAGACGCCATACCTTGCTCGAAAAGCATTTCGGACGGCATAATCAGTCGGATAGGCCAGCTGTAGAAAAAGCCCACCACCAACCGGACCAAGGGGAACCTGGGTAGAATACCAATAGCTGGCAGCTTCGTTGTTTCGGGTTGAGAAAGGCCCAAAATCCGCCCGATCACCATTCGGAAGAGCCGAGAAACCGGAAATATTCATGGCGTTCAGGTTTGGAGATCTCCAATATGAAAGTCCGGTGCTTTTTAAAGCACCTCCTGCATGGTTAGGAAGACTGCTGGGGGCACCCCCATTGGCAGCCGGATCGAATCGATTGATCAACTTATTAAAATCGTTTTGGGTAGGCACTCTCCAACCGGTGGGACAGGGATTTCGGGAATCGCTGGCGACGAAAAAGTTGTAAAGCTTCCCTTGTGGGCAGTCAAAACGTGTATCGTTTCGGTACGAACACATCCCCGGGCTCGTTAGCATGCTCCAGGCCGCTGAATCACTTATGTTCGGTATCGCATCTCCGTTTTGGAACCGAGTCACCCGCAAGTTTTCAGCAAACCAAACCAGATCATCAATAACAACTGTTTTATAATTATTTCCATCGATATCAGTCACTCTACCATAGTTGATAGCCGGATTGTGAACATTCGCAGACCCGCATGTATGAGCAGTCCCCTGGCCCCTTGCGCCAAAGCAAGCAATCACCAAAAGCACCGTGCAGGTAAGCGCTTTTATTGGAACGACACTAAGTAATCTCACGAATGACAAAATGAGGACATTCATGTTACATCTAATTTATATCAAATATAATACAATACAGATTTTGTTACCTGCAGGTGACACAAATGCGTCAAAATCGTGGGTGGGGCATACCGCAAAATTATGGCCCATTTAGTCTAAATACTTACAGTTACCATAACCTATTAAGTACGGAAGAATGTAGCCTAAAGCCATAAAGGAAACGATTTTGGCGCATTCGGAGGATTACAAATATTCATAAATTACTATTTTGTATCGGTAATGCCTATTTCCTTAAAAGAAATACATGTGCAAAAACCAAAAACATACTTTATGAAATGGATGAATCTGTCGCAAACGTCGTGCAACCTGTTGATAGCTTTTTTATTTACTCTCTGCACTTTTCAATCAAATGGACAGCGTGAAAAAAACAATGGACTGCTGTGGGAAATAAGTGGAAACGGATCAAAGCAACCTTCCTATCTCTTTGGAACGATACACATGATCTGTAAAGAAAAATTCCATCTTCCTGAAATTGTAAAACAAAAATTCAGCGCCAGTAAACAAGTTTACCTTGAAGTGGACATGGACGATCCTCGCTTTCAGGGCATCTTGATGCAGCAAATGCAGCTACCATCAAATGAGCTTCTAAAAAACAAATTCAGTAAAAACGATTATAATAAACTAGACACTTTCTTTAAAAAAGAAATGAACATGAGTCTTGCCATGTTCGACCGCTTCAAGCCCATGATGGTAATAAGTTTGCTGACCCAACGTCTGATGTCATGTACCGAAATGGAGTCTTACGAAATGAATTTTATAAAGATGGCCGGTGAACAGAAGAAAGAATTATTAGGACTAGAGCGCGTGGAGGATCAGATTGGAATATTTGATGCAATTTCAGATTCTTTGGAGATTGAGGCGATCATGAATATGGTTAATAATTTTGAAGCCCAGAAAAAAGAATTCAATCGCATGTCTGAACTTTATGTGACTCAAGACCTGGAATCACTCTATCAGCTTATGGCCGAGTCGCCTGAGATGATGGGTAGTCAGGAATTACTGCTTGACCGTCGAAATCGTAATTGGATACCAGTAATGGAAGCTGCGATGGGCAAAGAGCCAAGTTTTTTTGCTGTAGGAGCCGGACATCTGGCCGGGGATGAGGGCGTGATCGAACTCCTCCGAAAAAAAGGGTATACAGTAAAGGCGATCAAATAATGAAAATCGACAAAAGCTTCAAATCGATTTGCTTTTTGTATCCAAAATTGACGAAGGTCTTTAATGTAAGTGCAGGTATTAAACCCAGCCACAGAAGCATTAACTTACTAAATGACAACAATACACACAATTAAACTGAAAATTTCCAATTGCTTCCTGATTGAAGGCACTAAAAAGATTCTGGTGGATACCGGAAGTCCGGGAGAGGGAAAAAAGATCATGCAGGAGCTAAAAAAGCTTGGAGTCGACTTGGCTGACATAGCATTGATACTGCATACACACGGACATTCCGATCATTGCGGCAGTACCGCCGAACTGATCCGATATCATAAAATCCCAACGGCCATACACGCAGGCGACCGGGCAATGATTGAAAATGGAAAAAACGACACGATAAAAACGAGGGGACTATTTGCTAAAATATTAAAGCCAATAGTGGATGTGCCCTTCCCTGCCTTTCAGGCAGATATTTTCCTTGACGACAACAGCGATCTATGCGATTTCGGCATAAATGGGAAGATTCATTCAACCAAAGGACACACCCGGGGAGCGTATCGCTTGTCTTTGACAATCAAGAGGCCATTATCGGCGATCTGTTAATGGGCGGATACATGGGCGGGACCTTTTATCCTCATTTGCCAGACTATCATTATTTCATAGATGATATAGAGGAAGTCCATCGATCCATTCAGAAAATATTAGAATTCGATTCCGACAAATTCTACGTCGGTCATGGAGGACCTTTAACAAGAGCCCGGATTGAAAAACGATTTAGAAATATTGCTGAATAGCACGTATAAATTTGATCATCGTTTTTTTCCAAAAAGTCAGTAAATCAACATCTTCCTCTACTTTTTTTAGTGCTTAAGTATGGCGTCTACGTCGGAAGACAAGGGGTTAGAACCAGCGGTAGTCAAGTCTACATATATTTTTTATAATATACTACTTTCAGAAACTCTGCCCGATAGTTAAATTTTAGCAATCAAGTGTCGCCGCTACCTCGTACTCCAGTGTATTGAATTCACGATAGCAAAGCTCAAGGATCTGCACCTCAGCCGAATACACACAAGAGTCAAAAATATTGAACCTACTATTATAATATCGGTGAGCAGATTTTTTAAACTGACGGCTGAAAAAACCACTTTAACTTGGCCTGGAAAAGGATAATCCTATCAGAGAAATTTGCGTTACAAAAAATTATCGACAAGTACCCTGTATCAGCACGACCTGTTGATTTCCAGAGCCTGCGCCCCCGTAAAAGATAGACTGTAGTTGGGTAGGAGTACAAGGGGTTTGGATGAGTAGTTGCTCCTGATTGCCAAATCCCTGCCCTCCGTAAAATATGTCTTGAATCGGAATGGAAGCGCACACGGATTGCATCAACGATTGCTGTTGATTTCCGTATCCCTGACCTCCATAGTAGATGTCCTGAACAGGAATAGCAGCACACACGCTTTGGATAACGGGTTGCTGCTGATTTCCGTATCCCTGACCTCCATAGTAGATATCCTGAATCAAAACGGGGGGACAAACATTTTGAATCACAGTAGTGACCTGTCCTCCGCTTCCTGAGCCTCCGGAGTACATCGTTCCGGCGGCTTTGGAAGACATGGCCCCTCGCATAGTAGGCAATACAATTTGACTGCTGGCCAATTTGACTGCAAGGAGTAATAATATAACTATACTAAACTTTTTCACTGAGCTGGTTCAATTGTTGCATTAAAAAGAACGGACCCCTCTCCCACCATGATGCCCCCAGTTATCCCCGTTATCATTGCCACCGGCAATGCCGCCAACAATGAAATATCGATTGGACGTTTGCGAGCCGGTATACTCCCGCCAGCTTCCTCCACGGCCTCCCAAGATTGATTCATTCCAATTGCTATTTGCATTTGCGTCTAAAATACCATCCCCATTGGCTGTAGTGAACCCAGAATAATCAAAGTTGTATCTGCCTACAACACGCTCATGCATACCACCGGTCATCTCCATAATCCCGTAATAGGTGGCTCCTGCATTAACCCGATTGCTTGTGGCGGTAGCGGCGATGCCCACTCGAAAATTATTATTGGACTGAACATTATTCATACCCAGACCGGTACCACTCAATCTTTCGGTAGCTAGGTATTTGTCCGTAACCGAATAATTGACATAAGGGGTGTAATCGGTGGTACCCCAGGCGAACTCATTTACTTGCGGAGTGATCGGTCCACGGCAGGCCTTCTCAAATTCGAAATCCGTCATCGGACGCAGTGCAGCCCAATCCAGGAATGACAAAAACTGTTTGTTACCCAGTGAAACGGCATAACCCAATCCGTCGTTGGGCTGATCGTAGTTATTATCATCTGTCGCATCATTACCGTATACAGCCGGTGTCAAGGTCGTGGTGCTGTTGCCCGGAGTTTTTACTTCAATGGTATAGCCTTGATAGGTGCGGTTGATGACGGTACCCGCCGGCGCTTCCGGAGGCAGGCTGTTGGCATTGGGCGACAGCCGCAATTGCTGATTGTAGGTCAGTGTATTCAGAAAAGAAACATATTGAGAAGAGGTGATTTCATATTTCATGCAGTAGAAACGATTGTATCCCAGCGGAAAGCTTGCGCCCAAAGGTGCAGTAGAACCAATATTGGCTCTGGAATAATTGCCCACAGCACCGATTCCGCTTTGCTGAATGGCTTGAGTGATAAGTTTGGGGTTGGTCGTATTTCCATCGGTGAAACTCCAGCCGTTTTGACCTCCGTTGACCTCTCCATCCCCGATATAAAACTGACCTTCCGGCACATTCACCATCTCAATGCCGTACAGCCCGATATTATCGGAACCAACAGTGGAAGCTAGACTCAGTGTAACGATGGCTTGGGTGATGTTGCCGATGCCATCCGCAATACGACGAATGAACACGCCCTGATTGTCTGATGCGAGATCCACCTGCAACTGAGTGCCGCTCACCGAATGTCCGGTAGCAGCAAGTGCGCCATGGATCCAGGGATTCAAGGCAGCCTGGTCGCAGGTTTGTCGCTTGACGAAAATCCAAACGGCATCCCAATTGGAAGGGCCTGTGCTAACCTTCCAGCTGTTATCCCACTTGATGGTAAAGGTGATATTGCTGCCATTGATAGTGGGCGTTCCGAGGACTAGGTTGTTGGCAAAGGATTCTATCTGCAAAAACAAGCCCAGTACAAAGAGCAAACTCAATTTTCTCATATGATCTATTTTATTAGCTTTTGAATTTTTGTGATTTATTGCATGTCTCCGGCTGTGACAATGATATTGGCTCCAATGTGCACCACAGTGACCAGGGCATAATTTCCGGCAGTTGCTGTGAAATTGCTTCTATTCTTAACCGTCACCCCGGAGCCTGCGGAAAAATTGATTTTATTAGCCTCTGCACTTTTTTGAAGTACCATGCAGTTGAAACCATCAGGCAGCCCACTGTCAAATGTGAGGGTAATCGGGCCGCTGGTTGGGTTGCAAATGAGGATTTTGGAGTTGTAGCTTTCTGCGTTCGCTGCATTGATCGTCAGGTTCGCAGTGATTTCGGATGAAACCGCAGCTTTACCACGAACAGTTCCGGTATAGGTTTTATCGCCAGCCATGGTTTGCGCACCGGTGGTCACGATCCCGCCATTTGTTTCGTCGGCCGGAGCTAAGTTCAACACTCCGGATGTGATGCTTGCACCATTGGTATTGGGAGTTGGTGAAATGGCTCCAACCGAAGCCACGCCGGTGCTAACAGCTGCCCAGCTGGCCGTACCTGAACCATCCGTTTTCAGATAATAACCATTGGTTCCGTCCGTGTTGGGATAGGTTACCGATCCAGCCGTGATGGTTCCGCTGGTCTTGACATTTGCAATTGCTGTGTTGCCCAAGGTAACGGTATTGTCGCCATTACCAACCGCATTGTATCCAATCACAATCTGATTGGACTGATTGTTGCCCAAAGGCCTTGCCAAGGCACCGACCAGCACGGAGTTGTTGATGCTGGTGTTGTAGGTCGCTCCATCAGCAATGTATCGACCAGCGAAGGCTCCAAGTACGGCATTCCCATTGCCCGTTTCATTTCGGTCGATGGCTGCAACACCCACCGCCGTATTGATTTGGCCCACGGTATTTTGCTCCAAGGACTGAACTCCAATAGCGGTATTGTATCTACCGGTAGTATTTGAGATCAGCGAATAATATCCGGCAGCCGTATTTACATCCCCAGACGTATTGTTGATCATTGAATATGGACCGATAGCGGTGTTTTGACCACCCGTGGTCGTATTTCTCAGGGACTGATAGCCGATGCCAACATTTTCAACGGCAGTGGTATTGTTTTGGAGGGCATACATACCGACAGCGGTGTTCCGATCACCCGTGGTATTCGCCAACGTGTAAACCCCAACACCAATGTTATCATTGGCACCAATCCCATTCGACAAGGCAGCAGAACCGACAGCGACGTTATTGCTTCCATTAGCGGAAGGGCCCTGACGAAGCGCGTTAGCTCCAACAGCGGTATTGTCGTTCCCGCCATTTAAAGAAGCCAGTGTGAAGAAACCCAGAGCCGTATTGTTATTGCCTGGTGTTCCATAAACAAATGAAGCCGTGCCCAGCATGGTGTTTTGCTGTCCACCAGGCGAACCCACTAAAACCGCTTTGCTGCCATCTGTGCCATAGTTAACGGTGATGTTGTCTGTAAACGTCTTGTATCCGGCAATAGTTTGACCGGCATTGGTAATTACCCCACGGGCAGTAGCTGAGGCACTTGGAATATTAAAGGTATGGGTGGACCCTGATGAGGCGATATTGACATCTGTTCCTGCGTCTCCTACAGCTAATGTTTGCACAGCAGATGTTAATCCATTGAGGGTGTTAATCGTACTTATTCCACCAACTTGGGCATCTACGTATGTTTTGACCGCATTTTGTGTAGGATACAAGTTATCGCTTGTTCCAAGTGTCGTTACAGTTGATTTATTACTCAGATCCTCTTTCAGGTCAAGTGCGATTTGTGTAGCCGTTGAGATCGGTTTGTTGAGATCGCTTGTATTGTCTACGTTGCCTAAGCCCAAATTGGTTCTGGCAGCCGCTGCCGTCACAGCGCCCGTGCCCCCATTCGCAATGGCCACAACGCCGGTCACATTAGTTGCATTGCCGGCAATATTGCCCGTTACTTTTGATCCGCTCACCGTAACGATCTTCGCATCGGTTACGGACGCATCTGCGAGTTTACCAGTTGTAACACTAGCGTCAGCGAGCTTTGCTGTGGTGATGGACTGATCGGCCAGTTTAAGTGTGGTAACTGCCGCATCAGCCAGTTTGATGGTGTTGATGGCGCCATTGGCCACAGCTGGATTGGGATAGGTTCCGGATAGATCACCACCGGCACTCCCTACTGGTGTAGCGATTCCAGCACTCAGGGCATAAGGAACACTGACCAGCTGCGTGGTACCCAGATCCAGAAAATTGGTTCCGGCTTCAGGATCCACTTCTACTTGCAAAAACTTTGTCCCAACTTGCCAGTTGATCGCTGCAATACTGCCGGAAGTAGCAATAGCTCCACCGCTTCCGATTTGTACGGTATACAGACCGCCTGCGTTCGTGGTAACACTTCTGGTCTCCGAATAAACAACGGAACCGGTACTGCTTCCATTACGAATGTTTAGTCGGAGGGTCATTTGACGATTTGGAATCGCGTTTCCAAACGCATTGCGCGCTACCCCTTGATAGTTGAGTAACTGTGGCGTCTGAGCATGTACAGCAGAGCCTAGTGTGCATACAGTCAAAAGCAGAATAAGCAGGCGTTTCATAAAATAATATCCTTTAATAGTTTGCATGAGTTCGTTTATCTGACCTTAATGATTTTAAATGCGCCTTGTTTTAGCACAAATCCTCCGTTTTCCGGAAATCCTTTGATGCCCACACGCAGTAAATAATTGCCGGAGGGCAGGTGACCGATATTAAAACGTTCCGTCTGGCCAATGCCCTGATAACTGATCGATCGCTGATAGATCAGGGCCCCCTTCATATCAATGAGTCCGAATTCAACGATCCCTTTAACGGAGGTTAGCAATTCAAGGGTGAAATCCGTAATTACCGGATTGGGGTAGATCTTAATCTCATCAGGGAACCATACTCCGATATTCGGTACTACTGGATCAACCAGCAGGAAGCCCTGCAGTAAACCATGATTGACTTGAAAATTAGGGGCGCTGTTGTTTGTAATTATGGATGATTCCCCCACACTCCACTCAAAATAATAACCAGGGAAACGAGGATCTGTCTGGTTAAGTTTCTTTGTTTCGCCTGTAGTGTTCAACGTAGAGGTGAAAATGGATTGCCCTACCGCCATGCAACTAAAAAGCAGCATAGGAATCAATGCAATTGATCGAGTCTGAATGAATCGGCAGGATCTAAATAAGTGGGAATTTCGCACAATAGGCATTTCTGTGTCTCTACCCTTTTTTCTTTCCACTATTGAATTATAAGGGGCTTATAAGTATGAATAAAGAATTGAATCCATACAAAACTACACGAATGGCTTTTTGCTGGTCGGCTTACAAAGGGGCAATTGTACACAAGATTTTAACAGGAAGACAATTGAGAGGTTTTCTATGGGGTGTATATATATAAAACAATCTAATTTTTAAAAAGTCGTTCTTAGGACCTCGTGTAAGTAGTTAAGCTTATTTAACTGGTGACAGAAAGCATAGACTTCAGAAGAAAGTAACGAGGCAAGTGTGGCCTATGCTGAAAACAACAGACTCGCATCGGCTAAAAAGATTCTTCTATTAAAAAAAGATGATTGTGCGCTTTTAAAAAAACCAGGGAAGCGATGAAATATTCAGCTTACAGCCTATCGCAACCAGAACGATGCGTATACTGCTGCCTCCGAACTGCCCCCGATGAATACACGGAACTGTCCGGGCTCTGCCATAAAACGCAGATCCTCCTGATAAAATGCCAACTCCTTCTCCGTGATAACAAACTCGATCTCTTTTGATTCACCCGGCGCTAATCGAATCTTCTGAAAACCTTTCAACTCGCGCACGGGTCTCACCAATGAAGCAGCCACATCTTGTATATACAATTGTACTACTTCATCCCCGGCATAAGTACCTGAGTTAGTAATGGTCACCTTTGCACGAATAGATCCGGTCACTGACATCGAGTCTGCACTCAGCACGATCTTTCCGTATTCAAACTTGGAATAACTCAGTCCGTAGCCGAATGGGTAACGCGGACTGTTCCGCAGATCGGTATAAGCCGTCACATAAATATTATCGGTGTCATTTTTAAATGGACGACCGGTATTGAAATGATTATAATAGATCGGGATCTGTCCCTCACTACGCGGAAAGGTCATCGGTAATTTTCCAGATGGATTATAATCACCGAACAACACATCCGCAATCGCATTACCGGCTTCCGTTCCCAACCACCAGGCGTACACGATTGACGGAACGTTTTCTGAGATCCAATTGAATACCAACGGACGACCTGCACTGATCAATACCACCACGGGCTTGCCCGTCGCCACCATCTCTTTCACCAATTGCTCTTGCATGCCCGGTAATTTCAGATCACTTCTGCTCTTCGCTTCACCACTCATGTTGCCGGCCTCTCCTACACTAATGACCACTATATCGGATCTAAGAGCAGCCAATCGTGCCGCGGCAAATCCGCTGGTATCACTTCCAGTCAGCTCACATCCTTTTGCGTAATTCAAATTCTTTGTGGAACCCAGCTTATTCTCCATCCCTTTCCAGAGGGATACGATACGAGTAGAATCATCGGGCCAACTATAACTCCAGAATCCGTTGTTGTCGCCGATGGCTTTTACAAGCGGACCGATCAAAGCGATCTTTTTACCCGAAACATTTGACAATGGCAAGATCGGCTTACTTGTTTTTTTAATTGAATCGTTTCGCAGCAATACAATACTCTTGCGAGCCATCTCCCTCGCTGCCTGTCTGTGTTCCGGAGCGTTCCAAGCAGCTTTTTCTCTTGCCTCATCCGAAAAACGATAGGGATCATCGAATAAACCCAACTCGAATTTTTTACGAAGCACCCGGCGAACGGCATCATCTATCACTGATTCGTTCACTTCTTTACGTTTGATGAGATCAGCCAGCTGTCCCGCATAAGCCCTGCTCTCCATATCGATATCCGAGCCGGCTGTGATCGCTTTCTTCGCCGCGTCCGTCATGTCTGCCGCATAACCATGATTGATCATCTCCCCGATACTGCCCCAATCACTCACCACCAGTCCGTTGAATTTCCAATCACCCTTCAGCAACGTGCGTTGCAGATAACTGCTTCCCGTTGCCGGGATACCATTGATGTCGTTGAATGAGTTCATGAAACTGGCCACACCTGCATCCGCTGCGGCCTTGAAGGGCGGCAGATACACTTCGTGTAATCGGCGCAGACTCATATCGGTCGTATTATAATCACGACCGCCCTCCGCAGCTCCATAGGCTGCGAAGTGTTTGGCACAAGCCATCACCGCATCTAAACTCCCCAATCCTTTTCCTTGAAATCCTTTCACGCGAGCAGTGGCGATCAGACTTCCCAGATAGGTATCCTCTCCGGCACCTTCCATCACCCGCCCCCATCTGGGATCACGAGCGATATCGACCATCGGTGCGAACGTCCAATGTATCCCACAAGCAGCCGCTTCAATAGCAGCGATCCGTGCAGATCGCTCGATCGTGGTAAGATCCCAACTGGCCGCCTCCGCTAACGGAATGGGAAAAATGGTGCGATAGCCATGTATCACATCCTGCGCAAACAAGAGGGGAATTTTCAATCTCGATTGCATCGCGATGGCCTGCAAGGAGCGGGTACGTGCTGCACCGGTCATATTCAGATAGGATCCAACTTTACCCTGACGAACACGATCTTGCTTGTCTCCATCGGGAGTGATCGGTCCGGTAGCAACGAAATCACTACTGAGTTGATTGAGTTGCCCGATTTTTTCATCGAGGGTCATCAACGCCAATACAGAATCTACTTTCCGATCGATGTCGGGAGATTGCCCCCAAGCAATGGATTGAAAAAAAATCGCCGGCAAGGCGATCAGTAATGAAATACGCATGGGTTCGTTATTGATACACTCTCACATAATCCACTCGCATCTGCGTTGGGAATATTGAGTCATCTATTCCTTTTCGTCCACCGAAGTCACCTCCGATCGCCATGTTCAGGAGCAGGTGAAAGGGCTGATCGAATGGCCATTTACGCGAATCGGCCGACTCTCTCGGAAAAGTGTATGTTTTTTTACCGTCCAGATAGTACTCGATTTTTTCAGCAGACCACTCGATGGCATATTCATGAAACTGTTTGCCGTGGCCGGATAAGGACATCACATTGGTCCGCTGGGTACGATGCATTCCATTATACAGATCCGTATGGATCGTCTGATGCAGGGTGTCTTTTTGATACCCTACTGTTTCAGCAATATCGATCTCTCCACTCTTGGGCCAACCGCCATATCGATTTTCCGTGGGCAGCATCCAAATGGCGGGCCAGGTACCCAATCCTTTCGGCAATAAAGCGCGAACAACGATCCTGCCGTAGGTCCAGTCACCTTTTTGCTTGGTACTCAACCTGGCAGAAGTATAATTCGCACCCTCATAGCTCTCTTTGTGCGCTTCAATGATCAACTCGCCATTGACCACACGGGCATTCTCTTTTCGATCCCAGGTGTAAAACTGCGGCTCATTATTACCCCATCCGCACAACAGCGGGCATCCTCTTCCCTTATCGTAACTCCATTTGGATGTATCGGGTAAGCCGGCTCGACTGAACTCATCTGACCAAACCAATTTATTGTATCGATACTGCCCGTACGAAATGAACGACAACATCAACAATAAGCTTATCAGCAACATTCTCCTCATATATACAACAACACGTAACATGGTCATCTATAAAGTTTTCGATCAGGCTATCATTGATAAACCCGCACGTAATCGATCTCAAAGGTGGCAGAAGAAAAATTCGGGGCGATGGCTCCGCCGAACGTGCCACCGAGCGCCTGATTCAGAATGATAAAAAAAGGTTGATTGAAAGGAAGGCTTGTGGTATTGGCGATGGTGTGGTACAGATTACCGTCCACATAGAACTTGATCGACTGAGGCGACCACTCACAGGAATAGAGGTGGAAGGCTGTCGTTGCATTTTGAATCAGGGTGGTGGCCGTGACTGGATTACCTCCTGAACGACCCGGATAATGCAAAGAGGAGTGAATGCGATTCAAGTCAGATCCTTTGTGCTCCATGATATCGATCTCCCCGCAAGCAGGCCAACCGGCCGTGGTGAAATTATCGCCAAGCATCCAGATCGCCGGCCAGGTACCTACACCGACGGGGAGTTTCGCAGATACTTCGATCTTCCCGTACTTGAAAGAAAATTTGTTGCGTGATAATAGGCGGGCAGAGGTATAACTACTGCCGCTGAATGATTCAGCCTTGGCAATGATCTTCAACGTTCCGTTGGATACAACGGCATTGTCGAGTCGGTTGGTGTAATACTGCGACTCGCTGTTACCCCATCCCCCAGCACCGATATCATATCCCCAATTTGCTGAATTGGGCGCACCGGGTAGATCGAATTCCTCCGACCATACCATTGATTGAACAACTGTCACAGAAACCGAAATGGCTTTGCTCAATGTGAGCCCTAAGGGCCCTTTTGCCACCACATTCACTGAATAATTTCCGGAGGTCTGGTAACGATAGGTCAAGGTTCCATTGACTGAATTTTGGAATACTCCATTCCCTAAGTCAAAATCGTAACTCACTGCATTGTTAGCGGTAGCCGTAAACTGCACATTCCCACTATTATCAGTGGCGACAGTTGCCGTTACAGTCAGGTTGGTGGGCGCCACCGGATTGGGAGGAGTGTTTTTATCACCACACCCAAAACAGATGGCGGCCAACCCGAAAACCAACAAAACATTTTTCATCAAGG
>Ga0082207_1000630_pt1 | contig 19428 bp, 15 predicted proteins | sample LakMenEpi10Aug09_FD_71540 | JGI IMG/M metagenome (GOLD analysis project Ga0082207, IMG submission 71540)
AGTTTGTATCAATTGCAATAAATCCGAGTTAGTAGTCATTTAAAAAAATAATAAGCATTTATATTTTAGCACAAAATTGACCTGTTTAAAAAGGGGCAAGGTGGGAGTGTTCTTGTTTTGCTGCTGTGATATATAATAGCAAGTCTAAATAGGTTGTAATAAACTCTATGACTAAAACCATTACCGTAGGGGCAATTTATGAATTGCCCCTACCACAAATCAAATAGGATTGCTATAGGTTAAAATAGGTAATATTAAAATAAACAGATTAGAAAAAATCAAGGGTATAACTCCTACCCATTTCCAAAATGTAGGATATTCAACCCCCTACATTACATTAAAGAATAATATAAAAATCAATGTTTGGAAAAACTTAATAAGTACCTGAACAAAATTAATTACACATCCTCTACCCTGTTCCCTCCCCCCCTAGCCCCGCGTGCACGGGGGGTTTGGGGGGGCTGTTCCCTCTCTCAACTAGGTAATTTATTTTGTGCAACTACTTAGAAGTTGATCATGTGTTTTTGATTGACCCGGAGGGAAATTGTTGTTTTGCGGGTTATGTGGCATGGGTTCGTCGTAAAAAATTCTATCGAGCTTTACAGCAAATTCGGAATGATTTTCCTGGGGTTTAAAGAGAAATCGGTTTGAATTTAATCATTTAATTAAATATCAAAACCAATTTTTATCTTTATTTCTTTGAGATTGAACAACAATAAACAGGGCAATAACCCCTAAACCAATTGTCATTCCAGGTTCAGGAACACTAGCAGCTTTAAGTGGATTATTCGGTTTATTTAACTGTTCTTTACCATCCTCTATTTGACGATTAAATCGATCCTTAGAGGCTTCTGCGTCTTTCAAGGCTTGACGTTGTTCATCATTCACTAGAACAATCATCGAAGAATAGGGGGTAACAATATTATAGGTCTTGGCGATCGCATGAATAGCATCTAATTTAGCTAATTGTTGTTCAGGGTTTTTCTGACTTAATCCCCGAACTAATAATCGCGCTGCAATTTGTTCAAACCCCTGGGATTTTTGAGCTTTTTCCGTCGTTTTTTCCATTAACCAAGCATAGCCATCCGCCACGGTTAAAACCTGGGGTTTTTCTGGATTTTTGCCAGGTTTAGATTGAGTTGAACCTGCCAATTTTTGGGTTAATTGTTCCGTTGTCGCCACCCGTTTCATCACTTCCGAAATATCGGTTGAAACCCCACCTCCATTATGTTGAATCATCTTTAAAGTTCCATCTTCATAAGCACCAGCCAGGGAACCCAAATGCACAATCCATAGAGGAATAGAAAGCTGGGGAACCTCGGTTTTATCTTCCGATAATTCATAACTTCCTTCATCACTAATTAATACAATTCCGTCGTAGGCTTCATTTCCTCGCAACTGTACAAACTGGCGCAGCATTTCTTTAATTTGTAAGGTTCCATAAAAGACTTTTTGATTCACCTGAAACCGTGGCAAATCATTCATAAATTGGGGTTGATTTCCCGCCGTTGCTGTTACAAATAAATCAGCCTGATTCTGAGGAATAATATTCTGCTTAAACCAATCTAAGGTTTTCGCTAATTCCTGTTTATGGGTTCCCATACTGCGAGAGGTATCCAAAATAATCGCAAATCGTTGATTTTGGGGTAATATATAATCTTTTTCAGCTAAGGGTTGAACCGTAATTTTATAATCATCTAAACTGACTTGATGGGATTGAATTGACTGTTGAGAAACTGGTAAATTAGCCTCTAACCAATCCTTTTCAAATCCTTTAATTGATTTTTGATTTCTAATTCTTTCCGTGGCTTTTGTCCAGAAAATATTACGTTTTTCTCCCAATTTAGGTAACGGCCATTGATTCCCCTGACCCATGACTTTATAGGTTAACCACAGATGCAATTCTGCGGGAGGATTAGGATTATTTCTATCCCAAGAAACTGATTTAGGCGGAATCGGAAATGCACGCAGTCGATAATGTTGGGTTCCCACCTGTTCTAACAATGCCGGGTCAACGGGACGTTCCCGTTTAACCTGAGAATTATACACTTTTTGAGCCGCACCCCTCGGAGAAACCGTAAAGGGAAAACGGGTAGCTTTATTATTAGTATCTCCTAACCAAAGTCCCGTAATTACGGCGGTTTCAGGTAAGGTGAAAGAGTAAAAAATCTCCTCTACATCCTTAGTTTGATTTTGATAAATTTCGTGGATTTCCACATCTCCCCAGTCCCCCTTTTCTTGAACAGTAACCTCTTGTTTGGCTAACCAAACTTTTTTCTGATTAATATTCAATAAGCCTGCTTTAGCATCATCTAAAATAACTGTAGATTTAAGCGCGTGTTGAATTGCCAGACGTTCTCCTTTTTCAATCGGAGCATCAAAAAAATTAGCATATAGTTTCTCAGCCTTATCCACATCCTTATCTAAATCTCCTTGATAAAGAAAGGGAGACATCAATTGATTATAACTATTTTGAAGACCATTTAATAAGGGTTGAGGTAAATTGAAAACATCTTTATACATTGCCTCAATAGAATTACTATCTTTAACGGCTCCTAAATAACGATATGGGGATAAATAGGCGTTAACTAATCCTCTACGAATAGATTCAGATTGGGCTAATAATTCTTGTTTTTGCGGTTCGGTTTGGGGAATATTTTCTAACTTTTGAAAGGCTAAAACTTGAGGTTGACGCAGAAAACTAATTAATAATACAGTCCAAAGGGTTACAACTCCTAATGAGATTTGGACGGTGCGAGTCCGACCATATTGGGCTGAAAATTTGCGTAAAATTCGTTGTCCTGAGTGAACATAAAGGGCAACTAAAGCCGAAGGCATTCCTAAAAATAATGTTGCTGTTCCGGCGCAAAGAATCGTCATCACAGCAAAACCTAACAAGAAATTATGAGTTAAATCCCACCACAAATATTCTAACCACTGAAATGAAAAAAACTGTCTTAACAGAACAACAGCAGCCGGAACTGCATAATATAGCAGAATAATTCCTAAATAAAATCCGACCAATAACATCAGGCTATGGATAGCTAATTGTATTCCCGATAAAATTCGAGATGTTTTATGCTGTTTTTCTCCTAAATATCCCCAGACTAATTCTACAAAAAAGGCAGTAATACAAATTAAAATAGTGGTTAATACGAAACGACTAGCTAGGGTCATTTCCCGCAGAATAAATAATCTTACCAGACAGAATAAAAATAGCGGTGCTTCTACACCATAAAATAACCGGATTAACTCTACAGGTCTTTGACGAAAATGCCGATTTGCAATAATTACGCAAACGGTGGGAATTGCAATTAAAGCCAGGATGGTTAGAGTAAATTCTAGTTCGATTTCTCCAGCAAAGGTCGCTAAGACCAGAAAAATTGCTAGAAAAGGTAAAATCCAAATATAAACAACGGTGAGGAACGTGATATTCCACAACCAAAAAATTAATCCGAACAGGGCATGAACGGTTTTAGTTATATTCATATTACCCGATTAGGCTATGTATCAAGGTAGAAGATTCAACCGAAAACTATCGCAGCCACTCTATCATCAAGTATAGCAGGAGGCAATAGGGAATAGGCAATCTCGCTATAGGTAAATACTTACTATGAGCAGCTTTTAGCTTTCAAGAATGTCCTAATAGATGCGGCAACTGCTATATAACTCTCTACAATTGAGCTATCACCGATTACTGAATTGTAAAAACAGAAATTATAAAAAAAGCTCAGGTATGATTACCTAAGCTTTCCTTATTTAGATGAAATCGAGGATATCCTGGGAATCAGTCCTAATCCAAGGGGTCAAAAAGCCATTTAATAGCGACCACGACCACCGCCACCGCCACCGCCACCATAGCCACCGCGACTGCCACCGCCACGATTGCCACCGCCACTTCCTCGGTCTTCTTTAGGTTTGGCTTTGTTAACTTTCAAATCTCGACCCATCCATTCGGCTCCATCTAGTGCTTCAATAGCTGCTGTTTCTTCTGTGTCATTTTCCATTTCCACAAAAGCAAAGCCACGTACTCGACCTGTTTCACGATCTGTCGGGAGTTGAACCCGCTTAACATTACCGTACTCTTTAAAGACCCCTCTTAGATCTTCTTCATTAACTTCATAAGAAAGATTGCCGACATAAATAGACATAGGGTATCTCCAAAATCAAAATAGTGCGGAGGTTAGAATTTCGGAGAGAAGCCTGTCCAAACCAAACGGGAAATGCCCATCAAGACTACAAACAAAAGCTACAACCGAATTTTACTCTCATTAATCACTCTAGTATAACCTATTTTTAACTAAATTGACAATTCTGAAACAATTAGCAAAATTTGGGCTTGAGTGAGGAACCTTTTAATCTAGGGATTCAGCCCTATCTAGCAACCTCAACTAATCTTAAATCAAAAAGCCTAGATATTACGACCTAACCAATAAAAAAGCTCAGGTATCGCGTATCGCGACCTAAGCCTTTTTATTGAGATGAAATCAAGGAGACCCTCAAAGTCAATACTAATCGAAGGGGTTAAAAAGCCATTTAATAGCGACCACGACCACCGCCACCGCCACCGCCACCACCGCGACCACCGCCACCGCCACCACCATAGGCGGAACGACCACCAACACCTGGTCCTCGGTCTTCTTTAGGTTTGGCTTTGTTCACTTTCATGGTTCGACCCATCCATTCCGCTCCATCAAGCTCTTCAATGGCTTTGTCTTCTTGCGTTTCAGTTTCCATTTCCACAAAAGCAAAGCCTCTGACTTTTCCTGTTTCACGGTCTTTAGGAAGTTGAACCCGTTTAACCTCACCGTACTCTTTAAAGACATTTTTTAGATCGTCTTCACTAACGTCATAAGAAAGATTACCGACATAAATAGACATAGGGTATCTCCAAAATCAAAATAGTGCGGAGGTTGGAATTTCGGAGAGAAGCCTGTCCAAACCAAACGGGAAATGCCCATCAAGACTACAAACAAAAGCTACAACCGAATTTTACTCTCACTGATTACTTTAGCACAACCTGTTGAAAAACAGGCACTTACACTCCTGCAACAATCCTGGGGATTCGTCTGGGAATTTTTTCTCCACTGAGGACTACTTTTAGTACAAATATAAGCATTCATTCTGCTATCCTTGTCCTTGCCGCAAGCTCCTCAAGCGTAAATTTTTTCCCAGTCCGGGAGTGGGTTTTAATGTCTTGCACTGACAACTTTCACTCTAAAAAATTACAGGGCAGAAGAGAAGTCAAATTTTAGTAGCTTCGTGAGCTATTTCTGTTATTTCCCCAGCCACGACCAGAATGATCAGAAGGCTTGCGATCTTCTCTAGGTCTGGCTTTATTCACCTTCAGGACTCGACCCATCCATTCTGCTGAATCGAGTTCACCAATTGCTTTGGTTTCTTCGTCATCCGTTGCCATTTTGATGAAGCCAAAACCCCGTTTTCTTTGGGTTTCCCGGTCAATGGGAATTTGAACATCTGTAACGGAACCATATTCACCAAACACTTGAGTGAGGTCGGTTTCTGTTACGTCGTAAGACAGATTGCCTACATAAATCGTCATTAATTACCTTTTCAGTCAAAAATCAAGGGGTGTGCGGAGATTGGAATTCGGAGGCAAGCGGGTAGAACTTACACTAAAGAGCGAAAACATTCCTGATGCCGTAGCAAACTAGGCTACCGATATCTAATCCTTATTAGAATCATAACATTCTTTTTGGGAAATGCTGTATCTATCTTTTGGTAGACTTAATTTTCATGACTTGATTGTGCTTAAACTGAATCCTATCTAGGCTCCGATCCGATTGTTACATATTGTGAACTACCTACACTGACCTGATGGTACAGTGTAGGCTTCCCAATTCAATGGGGACTGCCTCGGACTTCATGGATTTTTTACGTCCCGAAGATTTTGGTCTTACATCCCCTCCAAGGGCAGAGAATCTCGTTTTAAACCAACTTTTTACTTTTTTCACCCCGGCTTAAAAGCACGGGGCGTGATTATTTCTACACAACTTCAGTTAAAATTTTCGACTTTCAAACCCAACCCGGGGACAATTCATTTCTAATTCCCAAAAGTCAGTCAATCCCATCTTAATTGTTTGGAATGGGACAGGTCGCATAAACGGAATCGGATCGTAATCGGGGTTATCGGGTTCATCGGGGGCAGTTGTTCTAGGGGGGGCGGAATTAGTCGGGGGACGACGGGATTCTTGGGGTTCGTCGGTAGTCGAGGCAGAAGTGCTGGCGCGACGTGAGCCCAAGGGAACCACTTTGTTTTGAGTCGGGGTGGCGGGATCGAAAGTTTGGGTGGGTCTGGAAAGATCCATTTGTGCCGGATAAATCCGTTGGGCAGTCAGTTCTGCCCGCTTTTCCTTAAATCCTTCCTGTCGTTCAATGGTATTCATTCCCAAACGACCTTCGATAATAATTTGATCTCCTTGATGATATTTTTCGTGAACTTCCTGCGCGAAATTTCCCCATGCGATTACTTTTAAAGTGGCGGGCGGATCGACATCCCGTAGTCCGGGAAACTGAACCAACATTTCAGTAAGGGCAATTTGATTATCGGGGGTATAACGAAGTTGCGGATCTTGAATGATCTCCGCCATTAGAATAATACTGTTCATTTTTTGATCAATAAATTTGTTTGCCGTGGGAGTGTTCTCCCTCACTATTCATGAAACTCTCCCCAAGAGTTGAGTTTTTTCAATCATGACATTTTTATTGGAAAATTTAAACGGTTTTTGATTAATTTTTTACCCTAAATATCTTCGCGGTGATCCATCCCTTGGGATTGATTCACAAAATCATGAACTAAATTGCGGTATTCTCGCAGGGTCGTATCAACCCAATCTCGATCAACACTATTGGCAAAAATATGAACCTGCGGCTCTCCCGCATCGGGTAAAACCAGAACCCAGTTATCATCTTGGTAGTTAATTAATTTGACTCCATCAATTAATTCTAGGTTGTCGGGGGAATGGGTTTCGACTAAATGCCGCATTAATGCTCCTTTAATTGTCCAAGGACAACGCACGGTATAGCGACGATGGACGACATGGGGTAAATCCGCCCGTACTTGGGTTAGTGAGCGCTCTTGGCTGGTTAACAGTTCAATAATTTTAGCAATGGAAAACATCGCATCAAACCCGGGATGCAGTTGGGGAAAGATAAATCCCATATCGCCACTGCCACCTAAAACTACGTTAGGATTGCGGTGACAAGCTTCCATTAAGGCCGTTGGGTTTGCCTTGGTACGGATGACTTTAGCATCGTAACGACGGGCAATTTGTTCGACGGCCGAAGATGTATGCACCGGAACTACGATGGTACTGCGGGGATGGGAAGTTAAGACCATATTCACCATCAAAGAGGTTAAAAATTCCCCTCGAATGGGACTTCCGGTTTCATCTACTAACATAAATTGTTCCCCATTGGCATAAACCTGGGCTCCAAAATTAGCCCGTAGCGCTTCTACAACTCGTCCTAATTGATCGAGTAAATTTTCTCGTTCAGGAACCGATAAAGCGGTATGATTTAAACTAGCATTTAAAACCACCGCATCACAGCCAAATTTAGCTAAAAGTTGGGGTAAAATTGCCCCAGAAACCGCATAAACATAGTCAATAACTACCTTGGCGTTACTGTAGCGTAAAATTTCACTATTGATATGTTTACTAAAACTGGCACTATAAATATCTAATAAATCAACCGTATAACTGACGTTACCAATTTCAGGAATTTGCGCCCGTCTCAAATCTTCCTTGAAATAAGCCCCTTCAATTTTTTTCTCCTTGGCTTTGGTAATACTAATTCCTTTATTATCCAAAAATTCAATTAATAAATAGTCTGCCCGTTCTGGGGAGAGGCGAACGTGAATTCCCCCCGCTACATTTAAAGTAGGAATAGCCGTGCGAGTGATGGGAATGGCGGTGGCATCTAAGTTAATAATATTCACCCCAACGGACATTAAACCTGCCACTAAAGAACGAGTCACCATCCGAGAAATCGGCCGTTGATCCCGGGAAACTGCTACCAAAGAACCGGGTTTTAAAGTTGACCCAAAAGCCGCCCCCAATTTAACCGCAAATTCCGGGGTAATATCAATATTTGCTAATCCTTGCACCCCCCTTTGACCGAATAAATTGCGTTGGGCCGTATTCCCCCAAATTAAATTAATATTCAGGGTAGCCCCGGATTCGATTTTTTTACTTGGCCAGACCCGCACCCCCGGACTAATTTGGGCTTCTTCCCCGACACTGGATAAGGAGCCCACCACCGCCCCTTCGAGGACATGGGCACGACGTCCCACCCGCGCACCCCGGGCAATTACACAGGCCCGTAAATGGGCATCATCCCCAATAATCGCCCCATTCCAAATAATTGGCCGTTTGATATTGGCATCGGCCCCGATGGTGATATTATCGCCAATCACGCTTCCGGCTTCAATTTGTGCCCTCGCCCCAATGCGACAATTCCGACCAATCAAAACCGGGGTTTCGATCACGGCGGTTTCATCAATAAAGGTATTTTCTCCAATCCACAGACCCGGAGAAGGTTCGGGGTAGGCAATTTTCAGTTTCACTTTCCCCATTAAGGCATCATAATGGGCTTCTCTATAGATGTCTAAATGACCAATATCACACCAATAATTATTAGCAATAAACCCATACATGGGTATCCCTTTTTCTAGGAGTAAGGGAAATAAATCTTGGGAAAAATCACATTCTTGATCAAAGGGAAGATACTCTAAAACTTCTGGTTCTAAAATATAGGTTCCGGTATTCACCGTATCGGAGAAAACTTCACTGGCGGCGGGTTTTTCTAAAAAGCGATTAATTCGATGATTTTCGTCGGTAATGACCACACCAAACTCAATGGGGTTGGGCATTCGGGTTAGAATCAAGGTGGCTTTGGATTGTTTCTGCTGATGAAATTCTATGGCGGCAGTTAAATCAAAATCCGTAACACTATCTCCACTAATTACTAAAAAGGTTTTATCTAAAAGTTCGGCAATATTTTTGACACAACCTGCGGTTCCCAGGGGTTGATCTTCTTCCACCGCATAAGTGATTTGTACCCCTAAATGACTGCCATCATGAAAATATTCTCGCATCACATCGGGAAGATAATGCAATGTGGCGATCACTTCTGTAATATTATGTTGTTTGAGGAGATTGATAATATGTTCAGCAATCGGACGATTGAGTATGGGTACCATCGGTTTAGGCAGATCGCAGGTTAACGGTCTTAGTCGTGTTCCTGATCCACCGGCCATTAGCACTGCTCGCATATATCCTCCTGATTGATTTAGCTTGATTTGGTGATCCGGTGTTTTTCGGATTTGATCACAGCTAGGTTTATAATTAAAAACCTTCTCAATATATAGAATAGCAAATTTCCTATGGAATTGCTTCCCTTTTAACCTATGTCAACCCCAATCACCATTCTCTAAGATTAACTGCTAGAATAGACCTATGTTTACTGTGTCTATCATCCTTTAGGTATAAAATCTTTCAGATATGAATTCCCTAATTACCCTAGTATTAGTCGTTATTTATGCAGGTGGAATCTGGAAATTTTGGACGGGGTTTGAAAATACCAACTTCAACCGCAGTTTCCAAAACCGTCTGATCTTCTCCCTGTTATGGCCAGTTTTATTTGTATTTAATCCTTCCTATCGGAAAAACTTTAAAAAAGCATTGAAAGGCTCAAAATAGACTGATATAGCAATTCGCGCCGATGTCATAATCTTTGATTGTGGCGGTTTGGTCTCCAAACCTAGGGGTTTTTTTCACAAATCTTACAATGAATGGCTAAATCTTCTAATTCATCGGGTTTTTTCAATTTGTCTGTGAGTTCCGACCCTTTAGAAAGGGCGATCGCTTCGATTGCCAATCGTTTTAATCAAGAATATCAAGGGGGATCTTTTGATTTACCTCCAGAGGTTGAAACGATGGCAATTTTTCGCGATCGCATAGCTGGAACTTTATCAGAAAAAATCACTTCTCCCTTTTGGGAAATTGCCAAACCGCAGAAAAATCAGCACTGTTTAGATATTGGTTGTGGGGTCAGTTTTCTAATTTATCCTTGGCGAGATTGGGGAGCTTTATTTTATGGTCAAGAAATTAGTACGGTGGCAAAAGACGCCCTGAATATTCGAGGGCCACAATTAAATTCTAAACTGTTTAAAGGAGTAACTTTAGCCCCCGGTCATCAATTGCAATATGAGGCAAATCAGTTTGATTTAGCGATCGCCACCGGATGGAGTTGTTACTATCCAATCAGTTATTGGAAATTGGTTTTAAAAGAAGTCAAGCGGGTAGTTAAACCCGGGGGAGATTTTGTTTTTGATGTTCTGATTCCCGATGCTGAATTAGCCGAAGATTGGGCAATATTAGAAACCTATTTAGGCACAGAAGTTTTCTTGGAAACCCTAGAAAATTGGGAAACGATCATTAAAGAAACGGGGGCTAAAATTTTAAAACGCCAGCCCGGAACTTTGTTTCAACTCTATAAAATCCGCTTTTAAACGGAATCATGATCATTGACGTATTGTTAATTGGTGCTTTAGGATTTCTGGGGAGTTTTGGTCACTGTTTGGGAATGTGCGGCCCCTTAACCGTTGCTTTTTCTGTTTCCGATGAATCCCTCTCCCCTGGCAAAATTCCCTGGCAATTTCACCTATTATTAAATTTCGGCCGGATTCTTAGTTATGCCTTAATTGGGGCGATGATTGGCGGGTTGGGTTCGGTTTTAATTGCTGGGGGACAAATGGCAGGAATTGGCAGTATTTTTCGCCAAGGGATGGCGATTTTTACTGGAATTCTATTGATTATTTTAGGATTAGCTCAAATTAATCCTACCGTCTTTCGTCGTTTCCCGATTATCCATCCCTTATCCCCGAAAAATTTACATAATTACCTAAGTAAAATCATGGTAAATGTATCTTTACAAAATCATGTTTTTACTCCAATTTTATTGGGATTAATTTGGGGTTTAATTCCCTGTGGTTTTCTCTACACAGCCCAAATTAAAGCCGCAGAAACAGGAAATTTAGGGTTAGGAATGCTAACTATGTTAGCCTTTGGAATCGGAACTTTTCCGACCATGTTAGGGGTGGGATTATTAACCGGAAAATTCACCGCCGACCGCCGAAGTCAACTTTTTAGAATGGGGGGATGGATTACTTTATTAATTGGAATTTTAACCCTATTAAGAACCGGAAACCATGTTGATTATACGGGATATGGTTCTTTAATTAGTTTAATGTTCGCCTTAATTGCCCGTCCCATTAGTCGCCTCTGGTCACAACCTTTAAAATATAGACGCTTTTTAGGAGTCGGAGCTTTTGTATTAGCTATTGTTCATACGGTACAAATGTTGGATCATACATTTCAATGGAATTTAACTGCTTTTGAATTTATGATTCCCCAACATCAACTAGGAATAATAGCGGGGGGATTAGCATTATTATTGATGATTCCTGCGACTATTACCAGTTTTGATCATATTCAAAATTATTTAGGAATAGTTTGGCGAAAAATTCATTTATTAGCCGTACCCGCATTAATTTTTATAGTGATTCATGCTCTGTTAATTGGTTCTAATTATTTTGGTAGATTTGATCTAACATTTTTTGATCAATTAAGAGGTTTTATTTTTATTATTGTAACTTTAATGGTATTATTGATTAGGTATCTGCCTATTTGGTCAATATTGGGATTAGAAAAATTTTATGTTGCGCCCCTTAAGCAAAAATAAGTCTTTAAAATTATTATTAATTATTGGAACATTCCTCTGTGTTCAACCCCTACAAAAATTCTCCTATTCTAACCCGGCTATTGCCCATGAAGTAGAAGTGTCTGGAGATGTGGCGGTAACATTCCACCTAGAACCTAATCATAATCCCCGGTCAGGAGAAAAAGCAATAGTTTGGTTTGCATTAACCCGTCGCGGCGGAAAAATCATTCCCCTATCTGAATGTAATTGTCAATTGGCGATTTATCGAGAACCTAGGTCATCAAATACACAACCATTAATGCAGCCCCAATTAAAAGCTATTTCTGCGGAAAAATATCGGGGTATTCCTGGAACAGAAATTATATTTCCCCAAGCTGGAATTTATCAATTAGAATTGAAAGGAACTGCTAAAAATAATAATGATTTTAAACCTTTTAAAACCAGTTATTCTGTGACAGTTCGATAAATTTTAACCAAATTTTATCACCAGGTAGGGGCGGGTTAGAGTTAATCTTTCCTTCTCACAAACAATCTACCTAAACCCGCCCCTACGGGTTAATAATGATTATATACAGACATTGGCCCCCAGCCGTCCCCCGAAACCCGATGTCTGCAACTCGAAAAAGTTAGAAGATCGTTGCTGCGGTGATCCACCTTTCAGATAAAATGGTATACGCGACATCCAAATAAGGAAAAATAGGACATGAGTGATACGTTTGACAGAGTGAAGAAAATTGTTGAAGAACAATTAGATGTTGAAGACATCAAAATCGTTCCATCAGCAAGCTTTACCGAAGATTTAGGGGCTGATTCTCTGGATATAGTGGAACTGGTGATGGCGTTAGAAGAAGAATTTGAAATCGAAATTCCTGATGAAGCAGCTGAAAAAATTCTGACAGTTCAAGAGGTTGTAGACTACATCAAAGACAACGTACCAGCATCAGCTTAATCTTTTAAACTGATTTAAAATCAACATAAAAAGCGTGGGATTAGCCGTTTTTCAGTACCGCAGGAACTTTACTGCATCCGACTGTCTGAACTAGGCAATCCTAACCCATTTTAATTTAACTGCTGTTATAGCGTTAGTTTTGGTTCTCACTGACGTTCTGCATTTTGGGTGATCAATTTTTGAATTGAATATCATGACTACGATGAATTTGAAGCGGGTTGTTGTAACTGGTTTAGGGGCAATTACTCCGCTTGGAAATACTAAGGCTGAATATTGGGACGGGTTAATTAACGGACGCAACGGAATTGGCCCAATTACCCGATTTGATGCTTCAAAACACGATTGTCGCATTGCTGGTGAGGTAAAGGGATTCGACCCCTGTGATTACATCTCGCGCAAGGAAGCCAAGCGTATGGATCGCTTCGCTCAGTTTGCGGTAGCGGCTAGTCAACAAGCTGTTTCTGATGCCGGATTCGTGATTAATGACTTAAATGCAGAACAGGTGGGTGTCATTATTGGAACGGGTATTGGCGGACTGAAGGTGCTTGAAGATCAGCAAGAGATCTATTTAACTCGTGGCCCCGATCGCTGTAGTCCGTTTATGATCCCGATGATGATTGCTAACATGGCGGCCGGACTCACGGCGATTCATACCGGGGCAAAAGGGCCCAACTCCTGTTCCGTGACGGCCTGTGCAGCTGGGTCAAATTCCGTGGGCGATGCCTTTCGTTTAATTCAACGGGGCTATGCTCAAGCGATGATTTGTGGCGGCACCGAAGCGGCCGTTACTCCGTTATCGGTGGCGGGATTTGCAGCAGCCCGGGCACTTTCTACTCGCAATGATGAACCCCTAATCGCCTGTCGTCCCTTTGATCGGGATCGAGATGGATTTGTCATGGGAGAGGGGGCCGGAATTTTACTCTTAGAAGAATTAGACTGTGCTTTAAGTCGAGGTGCCCGGATTTATGCGGAAATGGTGGGTTATGGGATGACCTGTGATGCCTACCATATCACCTCCCCTGTTCCTGGGGGAGAAGGGGCTAGTAGAGCTATTTCCTTGGCGATGAAGGATGCCGGAATTACCCCGGAACAAATTAGTTATATTAATGCCCATGGAACTAGCACCGCAGCTAACGACACTACGGAAACCGCCGCCATTAAACGGGTATTAGGCGAGAGTGCTTACAAGATAACGGTAAGTTCAACTAAATCAATGACCGGCCACTTGTTGGGGGGATCGGGAGGAATTGAAGCGGTGGCGACGGCGATGGCGATTGCGGAGGATCGGGTACCTCCGACAATTAATTTGGATAATCCAGATCCCGAATGTGATTTGGATTATGTTCCTCATCACAGTCGCGCCCAAGTTGTGAATGTGGCTTTATCCAATTCCTTTGGATTTGGCGGTCATAATGTCACCTTAGCATTTAGAAAGTTTCAACCTAATGGTTGAGCGGAAAATCTCAGGATACCACCCTCTGAATTGATTCGGGGGGTGGGTTGAGCGGGGGGCTAGTATCTTGCTCCTTGGCGCCGAAACCATTAGCGAGCGAGACGCTTGCACTCCTATTATTAACATTAAATCTGTTACGACTCATTTAGGATTGCTATAGAATATACAGCTTAGGGCATAAACGGTGTTGCGGTGTTCCTTCTTGCTTGCTATAACTTCCACAATCAGCGATCGCCTAATACAATAACCTTAAACAATGCCTTCACAGGGTATGTTTTCAGGTTCCTATTGATTAAAAACGATGCTTGCCTCTATTTTTGACACCTGTGACCCCAGAGCCGAAATTTTATCCGGTGATTTATCCCTGGATGTATTTGCCGCCAAATTGCGGTTAGTCGTCGAAGGAAAAGCACCCCAGGTTTATCAGGATGCCCATGCCTTTTTTGCCAACACCTTCCCCACCGATGGCATTAAAACCTTAATTCGAGAGGTCTTTGGACGCTTAAACGGCATCACCTCCGGTTCCCCCGTCATTCGCTTAGAAACCAGTTTCGGAGGCGGAAAAACCCATGATGAAATTGCCCTTTGGCATATTTGTAAACAGGGCAGACATATCCAAGGATTAGAACGCTTCGCCGATATTCATGTTATCCCTGACTATTCCGTCCAAGTTGCCGCCGTTGATGGTCGAGATTTAGACCCGCAAAATGGGGTTTTTCATGCAGAAACCGGAATTACAACCTATACCCTTTGGGGAGAAATTGCCTATCAAATTGGAGGCATGGTCGGGTATTCTTTATTAAAAGGTTCCGATACCAGTGGCATCAGTCCAGGGACTTCCGTACTAGAACGGTTGATGGAGGGCAAACCCACCGTAATTATATTAGATGAAATTGCCCGCTATTTACGCGCTGCTAAAGCCAAATTAATCGGCAATAGTGATTTATCAGAACAAGTCGTTGCCTTTCTATTTTCCTTAATGGATTTAGCGGGAGCTTGTAATCATTTAGTCTTTGTTTATTCCTTAGCCTCCGCTTCCGATACCTTTGCCGAAGAAACCCTGGATTTACAAGAATTAACCCGGGCTTCAGCGCGACAAGAACGGGTTTTAAGTCCCTCTACCGATATTGAAATTTATAATATTGTCAAACAACGTATTTTTCATCGAGTTGACACCCATGCCGCCGAACAAGCGGCTTCCGAATATTTAGCTTCTTATCGGGGAAGCCGTGTTAATTTACCGGATGGTTGTAAAGATTCCAGTTATGTTGCCGCCCTGACCAATAGTTACCCCTTCCATCCTGAACTGTTTAATTTATTAACTAAAAAAATTGCGTCTATTCCTGAATTTCAAAAAACCAGAGGCGCACTGCGGTTATTTGCGTTAGTGGTTCAAGATTTATGGAACCAAAATCGGGAGTATATTCCCTTAATTCATACCCATCATATTCCGGTGGGATTAAATTCAGACATCACCAATGAATTAACCTCAAAATTGCAACGTCAGCAAATGTATCCTCCCATTGGGGCAGATATTTATAACCCCGATGGTAGACCTGCTTATGCCCAAGTTCAAGATGAACAATGGCTTATCGCTGGAAAACCGCCCTTTTCCAGTTGGGTCGCCCGAACCATATTTTTACACTCTTTAACCCAGGGAATTTCATCGGGAATACGCCAAACCGAATTAAATTTATCCTTATTAACCCCAGGGTTAGAAATTGGATTTGTAGAAAAAGCATTAGACCAATTAAAAAAAGTGGCTTGGTATTTAGATTATGACTCGATTACTTCCACTTCTCGATTTAAAGAAGAACCTTCCATTAATAAAATTATCACAGAAGAAAAGGAACAAATCGGACAGTCTCAAGCTAAAGAAGAATTAAGAAACCGTCGAGATACCATTTTTGCCACCCGACATTTTAACTTAATTTCTAGTCCCGAAAATTCCACAGAAGTAGATGATAAACCAGATAATATTGCCTTATGTTTAATTGATTTTGATGAAGCAACGGTTCGCAGTTCTACGGATGGTGTCCCTGATTTAGTGGAACGAATTTTTAATAATACCGGAGAAGCCGGAAAATTTAGAATCTATAGAAATCGGTTATTATTTTTAGTGGCAAATGAACAAGAATTACACCGAACTATTGATTTAGTCAGGGAATATATCGCCATTAAAATTATTCTTAAAAGTCAAAATCGTTTAGATGATTTATCGGAACTGCAAAAGAAAGACTTAAAAGCTAGAGAAGGGGTTAGGGATTTAGACGTTAGAATTGCTTTAACAAATACCTATCGCCATTTATTTTATGCTATGGTTGACCTGGTAAAAGCTCCGAAAGGCTTGATGCACTATACCCTACCGTCTCATGATTCTAGTATTGTTAAAGGCAAAAATAATCAACAGGATGTAATTTTAAAAGCCTTAAAAGATTGTACCAAAATTCGTTCAGAAGAAGCGAATGCTTTTGCACCTGCTTATATTTTACAAAAAGTTTGGCCGTCAGGATTAGATTCTTGGACAACCAAAGCCCTTAGAGATGAATTTTCTAAAAACCTGAATTTGAATCTTTTATTAGATGCGGAAGTTGCCAAATTACGGGAGACCATTCGACGCGGTTTACAGGAAGGACAATGGGATTTAAAAATCGGAGAACGGCTGTATATTAAAACCGATGATACCCCGTTAATAGCCCCAGAAACCCTTGAATTTTCTGATCGCATGGTGTTATATCGACGGGGGATTTTGCAGCCTCCTGAACCTAAAATTATTGAGCTAAATGCCCAATTAATGCCGTCTACAGAAACGATTAAACCTGTACGGTTACGGTGGAAAGCAAAAGGGGCGGTTACGGTGCAGTTATATCAAGATGGGGGATTAATTCCGGGGGAGTTTCGCCCCTCTGATGAATATGAAACCCAAATTGATCAAACAACTTTATTTCGGTTAGTTGTTGACTACGGAAATGGGGAAATACAGGAAAAAGAAACAACGGTTAAACTGGTAACAGAAACCCCTTTAACGGTTAAAAATGGAGGTGGAATTTATGGCGTTGAAACCGTTGAAATTCCAACGATTTTTGATTATCAATCGCCGATTATTGAATTAGAAGGAACGGTGAACAGTGTTTTTACTAAGTTAATGGATTCCTGTAGCGATCGCAAAGTTCAAAGCATTGAATCCCTAGAAATTGTGGTGAGTCAGTTTATGGATTATCGCAAACTGGGAACGGCAATTCCGTTATTAAATCGGTTTAAATTGCATATTGACCAACGGGTTACGATTCAAACCGGAGACCAATTTGTTCGGTTAGAATATCAAGGGTCTATTAAAGGATTTCAACCGTTTTTTACTCCGTTAATTTCTCTTTTAAATGCTCCTGATGTGCAAGGGAATATTAGTTTAAAATTAACGATAGAATTTCAACCTGCAATTTTACCGCGCGGGACAGAACTCAATCAAATTCAACAACAATTAAACCGCAACCCCGTTGAGCGTTTAAATTTAACAGCCAAGGTTAATTATTAATAAACGGGAATGGATGTTATCTTATCAATTAGCGAACGGGGACGTTCGCACTACCCTTGATTTGAGATCTCAAATCTTATAATATATATAATTGGAGTGCGAGTGTCCTCACTCGCTATTTTTTTTAAATAATATAATTTATGCAGGAGTTTCAGTTGCGAGTTGTTCCTTTAGATAATAATAATTTTGCCTTGGAATTATACCAATGTGCTTATAAAAAAGCTGGAGAAAAAAAACGACCCGCAGCGAAACGAGTTGGACGGTTAAAGGGCAATAACTTAATTCAATCTCGACAATTAATTTATACCGCCTTAAAAGCCAACCAATATGACCCGAAAACTTTATCTCATAAACGCCAAACCCCTTATATTTTATCAGAAGAATCCGGGGTAATGTTAGCGATTTTATTTCAAGCCTTGCAACCGTTATCGAAACCAGAACGCATTGCCAATATTAGCGATGGTATCATGGCGATGAGTAATGAAGAAGCCCATTATTGGTTTGCTAAAATAGCCAGTGGGAAACGGTCAACCGCGTTAAAAGCGTTACGGGTATTATTAGGAGATCAGTAAGCTGTTAAGAGATGATAACATGGGTTGATAAGATACGATAACATTAGCGAACGAATTCGCTATTTAACGCCAGAAGAACAGTTAGCCTTGTATCGAGAACGGTTTGGAGAGTTATAAAACGCTTAATTTTTAACGGTTTAAATTCTAATTAATTATGGAGGAGAATATGGAAGTTAAAGGGATAAAACGAGGTAAAATAATTGAATTATTGCAGGAGATTGATTTACCGGATGGTGTAGAAATTACGGTGGAAGTGAAACCTGTAGTGATTTTAAGTTTATCAGAACGTCTGAACCGTTTAACAACTTTGTTTGGTGCATGGCAAAATCAACCAGAACTGGATGAATTTTTTGCAGTTATTGATGAAGAACGTCATCACTATCAAGGTCGAGAAATTGTAGGTTTTGATTAAAATTTATGTATTTATTAGATACTAATATTTGCATTGCTTTATTAAAAAATAATCCTCTGGCTGTTTCTGAGTTTACTGTCAAAACAGAAGAATCTTATTTGTCTACAATTGTTGTTTCTGAATTATATAAAGGGGTATATTGTTCTCGTCGAGTGGAGGAGAATTTAAAAACCTTAAATGAATTTATTGCTTTAATGTCGATTATGGAATTTGATTTACAAGCGGCGTTAGAATTTGGAAAAATACAAGCGGAATTAAGAAAAATGGGTAAACCAACGGGAGAACTAGATGCGATGATTGCAGCCGTTGCTCGTTCTCGTCAGTTGATTCTTGTTACTGATAATATTCGACATTTTGAAAATATTGCTAATTTACAACTCGAAAATTGGTTAAGTTCTAATTAAATGATGAGTTCTACAATAACTTTACAAATGGGGATGATAACATTAGCGAACGGGGACGTTCGCACTACAATTAAATCCAATTTTATTCTAATGGAGTGCGAGCGTCCTCACTCGCTAGGATATAAAGTTTAGAGAATGATAATATTAACGAACGAGAATAATAAGATTAGCGAACGGGGACGTTCGCACTACAATTAAATCCAATTTTATTCTAATGGAGTGCGAGCGTCCTCGCTCGCTAGGATATAAAGTTTAGAGAATGATAATATTAACGAACGAGAATAATAAGATTAGCGAACGGGGACGTTCGCACTACAATTAAATCCAATTTTATTCTAATGGAGTGCGAGCGTCCTCGCTC